>Ga0209835_1000135_pt1 | contig 50695 bp, 77 predicted proteins | sample LakKivwa52mmetaG_FD_184138 | JGI IMG/M metagenome (GOLD analysis project Ga0209835, IMG submission 184138) | Anoxic lake water microbial communities from Lake Kivu, Rwanda to study Microbial Dark Matter (Phase II) - Lake Kivu water 52m metaG... | ecosystem: Environmental > Aquatic > Freshwater >...
TGCCAGAATCTTTGCCCTTGCTCATCTTCTCGTGTGCATCCTTAAGCTCGTAGCACATCGAAGTAACCAGCGAGTACATTGCGCTGATTTCCTTAATCTTGAGCTCCTTGACCTTACCAGCAAGGATGTCGGACGGGCTGGGCAGTTGGTTCGCAAACTTGCGGTGTGCCATAAACTTAATCGACGTACCTTCGCCAATCGTGCCAGCAACCAAGTCGGCCAGTTCGCTTTCGCTTTGACCAGCTTCGTCGATCAGCTCGCTAACGAACGTCCAGCTACGCGGAGTAGCAAACGAGCGGCTAGGGCTACGCGGGTCAAAGTCAAACAAGTCGTTTTTCGCAAACGACAGGTAACCAACGACATCCGGGTGGATACGGTTTTGAGCAGCCCACTCAGCCCAGCTCTCAAAGTCAACACGCATCTCCAAGTGGACGAAGCGGTTTGCCAACGGAGCAGGCATACGGTAGGTAACGCCCTTGTCGCTTTCGCGGTTACCGGCAGCAATAACAACCACGTTATCAGGCAGTTCATACTTGCCAACGCGACGGTTCAGGATCAGCTGATATGCAGCAGCCTGAACAGCAGGAGCAGCACCGTTCAGTTCGTCCAGGAACAGGACAACGATCGGATATTGAGCAGCAGTTTCGGCATCAGGCAGGTCAATCGGAGGAGCCCAATCCATCACGTTCATTTCCTTGTTGTAATACGGCATACCGCGCAAGTCAGTCGGCTCAAGCAGTGGCAAGCGGATATCATACAACTTACCACCAAGCTCGTCAGTGATAGACGCAGCCAGTTCAGACTTACCAATTCCGGGAGGACCCCACAGCATCACCGGACGCTTTGCCTTAAAGCAACGAAGAATGGCGCGGCGGGATTCTTTAGAAGTAAGTGTGCGGTTTTGCGTAACGGGTGCAGACATTGTTTTAGCTCCTGTGTTGTTAAGTATGAAACAATTATATTGCCGTTTTCAAAACTTGTCAAGCGTTATTTAGAAACTTTTGACGCAGTCCGGACATGTAACGGACACCGTTTACTTCGTGAATTTCGTAGAACACGGTACCAAACATATCCCAATGCTTCTTAGCTACCTTATAAGTAACCCCGGGTTCGTAGTCGCAAGTTACCCTTTGCCCCACTTTATACAGTGCTTTTTCCGGTTGGTTAACTTTAAACATTGCTTGCTCTAAATAACTAAGTATGAAGCTATTATACCGGAATTTAAGTTAAAGGTCAACCAAAATTTGCTAATTGCTAAGTTGTTGATTTTAAATGATATTTGTTAAATGCTCTGCGAACAACATATGATCGTGCAAGAGATATAACAGTAAAGTACAATCCTATGAGTAGATTGTCAGTGAATGGGACCTGGATGTTAAACAACGGAAACACCAACAGTTGACTAAGGATTGCTACCACATAGCCAATGAAGATGTTTACCGTTGATTCTAAGAATGAATGAAACTCAGATTGCATCGTTGTTGATTATAGGAACAAGACGGTGCGAAACACGACGTGGCAATTTACTAGTATTTAACACTACTGAATTCGGTTCGATGTCTGTCATTATGCATAATCCGGGAGCTAAAATCGAATTCTCTCCAATGGTGAGAGCACTATTATTGTCTTTAGTGACATTTTGAATAATCATAGTCCCAGGACCAACTACTACACCATTTTCGATAGTAGTGTAAGTATTAATAAATGATTGAACTCCGATGTATACATTTTTTCCTATAGTCGAGTTAGTGTGCACTGTGGCGCGAGGCAGTACGAACGTATAATCACCGATTGTTGCCCTGTGTACCATAGCTCCAGCATCAATGAATACACCTTTTCCAATGGCTGACTTGTGAACGTGTGCGAGTTTAGAGATTAACGTGACTATATTAACTTTTGATCGTTCGAGTACATCTATAGTGCGTGATCTTTCTTTATTTACCATTTCACTATTGCTAATATCTTCGTGAAATGTAACAATCGGAAAAAAATCAGCAGATTGTTTGAGTTTGGTGATCCACGCATCATTATTTAACAGATCATCAATTTTCCCTAATACTCTAACACCGTCTACTGTTTCCCCTTTTCCGTACTTGTTAGATAACAGCCCTATTACTGTGTAGCCATTTTCGATAGCAGCATCTAATATAGAAAAAATAGGAGTTTTATACCCGACTAAGATCAGCTTTTTCATTTATTATGTTTTTTCCAATGAGTTTAATTATGTGATATCCGGGATCAAATTCCCACCATTTAAAACCAAAATTGCATGATCGGGGGTTAGCGTGGTGATTGTTGTGCCATTCTCCGCCAGATATGTAACCAATGAATAGATTGTTAGTTGATGTATCAGCACACTCGAAATTTCGATATCCGGTAGAATGTGATAGTGTGTTTACACCGTTAAGTGTCCAGTAACAAATTAACCCTGGGAGTAAATAAAACGCTATACAGATCAGTGGGTCAATTAAAAATAAAAGTCCACCGTACACTAATTGTATTTTAAAGTAGTGATCTACTGTAAACCTATGTAACTTCGAATGGTAAAGATCCCTGACATTACTTAATTTAGGTAAAATCCAGTAAGATAAAAAATGTACTCTGATAGCATCGGTGATGTTTAAGCATCGATGCGGGTCTTGCTCTTCATCAACGAATTGATGGTGTTTTCGGTGAATCGATACCCACGTAATCGACGAGCTAACTAACGCGGTAGTAGTAATAAACAAGAAAATGTATTCAAAAATCTGTGACTTAAACTCGAATAATTTGTGCGATAAATATCGATGGAAATAAAGAACAATACTAGTAGTGTTTATATACCCAACAATAAATGGCACTAATAATAGATACCATGGGGCATTTGTGATAAAGTACGGGATTGACAGGTATCCCACTAAGTGAATAAGTTGCAATTTCCATGCATACGAGTTTTTAAACGATAATCCGTATGTGAGTTTCTGAGTTAATGTCATTGATGTCATTGATGTGTTCCTTGGGTGAAATACTAATTATTAGTTTGTGGGTCGATCTTAAATAACGTTAGTTATGTTAACAGCTAAATGTACACTTCAACAATTAAATGGAATCGATGAGTGTCTGCGTTATTGTCTACTCCGTGCGGAATTCCGATATTTAACCACCATGCCGCGCCATCAGCTTCGAAATGTTGGCGAATTTCTCTTTTATCTTTAATCCATTTAAATTCGCTATCGGGCGAAGTAAGTATAGGGATATGCACTTTAGATATCTTAGCAGTGTCGAAATCGATGTGATATTTTAATTCAGTATGAGGATCTAGACGTGCCAGGTATGCTTTGTCTATTTTTGTATATTGCGCTTTTATTCGATTAATTACCTGCTCAATGTATGTACCCTTGAAGGTATCTTTTACCTCTTGTTTAAAAATTTGTGTATGGTAAATGTTTTTCATATTGTGCTCCGGAAAATCAAATTGATCGTTAAATCGGAGTATGTACAAATTAGAATAGGTAGAGAAGTCAAACCATTTAGAATACTTTTCTCTTTTTTGAGTTTGTATATAGTGCAACATTTTCTGGTCTTCTGCACTATTTGAAAAGTTTAACTGGTCAAAGTTTAAGCTAGGATCAAGGTATCCTCTAATAGAAAACTCGTTACGTAATTTATCAATGTCGAATTGTTCTATTTTAGTATATAATGGTAAAGTTTTTCTAGATTGAGTCATAAGTTAATTTTGTTTAACAGCAAAAACTGTATCGATGATAGCCCCTAGTATATCAACCTCTTGTTCTGTAACTTTGTTAGTATAGCTGGTTTGATTTGCGTGGTGGTTGTGATGCAGCTCGCCGCCGAGTAAAATGTATTTCCATGCCCCTCCCAGGTTTGCGGAGCAGTCAGTTAAGTCAAAATTACGATAACCGAATTTTGGATACAAATGGGTCAGAACATCTACTACTGCGTTAGTGTACAAAGTGAGGACTATCGGTAATGCTACTATATATCCATACAGTTTTATGTTATTAGTTACAACTGCAACGAACAAAAGTAAAAAATGGAACAAGAAGTAATTGTTATGTTGAAACATAATCATTTTGTCTTTAGCAAGTCGGACTACATATTTGGGGTTAATGTTAATCGGATCAACCCAATATACTACTTTCCATATGCTTTTAGTTTGGGGAGAATGCGGGTCAAGTTCCTGGTCTGAATATTTATGATGTTGAGAATGAACACCGCACCAAGCAAGCAGAGATCCTTCGCCATTAAACCACTGGAGTATCATTAATAATATTTCTTTAGGTCTTGTAGTTTTAAAACTTCGATGCACAAAGTATCTATGTGCTCCGATTTCACCTCCGATTAGTTTAACTAAAAACCAAGATATGTAGGTCCCAAGTAACCAGATTGGATCAAAAAACATAATAAGAACATATATTGATATTAAGTGTGTGGTGATTTGCAACAAATGAAATTTATTGTTAAAAGTTAACATAGTTAATCGTATCTCACGTTTATTGAATCTACCTCTTTAATGAAAATACTTGTTTCCTTATTAAGATCAATTTGAGGTAAAGACATTACGTTATTTTTATATTCTGTAATTTTTCAATTGATTTAGAACTTACTTCGATGGGCGAGGTTACAAAGTTTATATAACTTAGTATGCATTACCAAGTAGTAATACGTCTGGGTAGAAGTTATTATTCATTGAGAGAAGATCGGATAATACTATTTATTATAAAATTGTATTCTTACAATTTTTATACAAGAAGTATTAGTTAACTCCTTTTTAGTCGGTGCTTGCTGATGGCTTATACCAACCAGATCCTTTTAACTGGAATCCGCCAGGTGCAGATAGTTTCTTGTTTGCCATAGCACCACAGTTGGGGCAACTAATTTGCACAGTATTCATTGGTACGATTTTTTCGAATACCTTTTCGCAGTGTACACATTTAAACTCGTAAAGCGGTGGCATATCTATTCTCTATAAAAAGGCTATATTTAAGTATAGCCTTTTGTACTGCATAAGTCAACTAATTAGAATGAATGCTTTAGACCTGCGCCAAAACCTGACGAAGTCATGCTGCCGGTGCCAAGCGGTGTAACACCGTTAGTTGCACCCATTGCGACGTTTGTTGCGCCGTTTTTGTTAGAAACACGAGTGTAACCTGCATAAGCAGAAGTACGCTTGCTAAAGTCATAGTTAGCCTGAATACCCCATGAATCAGCATCTGCATTAGCTGCGGTCTTGTCGTCTAAACGAGCAAAACCAACATCAACACCAATCTTGTTGCTAACTGCAAATTGTGCGCCAACCGATGCGATATCCTTGTTGGTTGAACGATCGTTTGCTACGTCGGTCTGGTATGAACCAGCAAGAGTAACAGTTGGGGCGATTGCATATTTTGCACCAACCATGTGTTCAACATTGTCTCGGCCTGCAATACGTGTAACATCATTTACTTTGTGGTAAACGTAACCAACTGAGAATGGCCCAGCAGTGTAGTCAGCCATTAAGCCGATAACACGTTCTTGTTTTGTACCATTACCGTATGATGTGTTAGCAAGTGTGGTGTCAGTTGAGTGAGTTGCCCCGAAAGTGAAACCGCCTGCAACAACTGGTGAAACATAAGCAACTGTATTTCCTGCACGGCTAGAAGTGTTAATAGTTGTGCCTTTTAATGCAGTTAGCGGAGCAAAGTTGCTACCACGTAATGCATCGAACTTATCAAGCTCTGCTTTACCAAGTGTAGCCATGTAACCGAGTTTTACTGCACCAAGTGACTTAGAAGTTAACCCAAGTGACTGTTCACGTGCGGTTGTGATACCGGTATTGGTGTTTGGTGTAATACCGTACTCAACTGTAAAACCAGCTGATAGATCGCTATCAAGAGCTTCTGTTCCGCGGAAGCCAAGGCGGCTTGGTGCATATAAGCTACCTAAACCAGTTTTGGTGTTGATACCGTCTGTACGGTCAGCAGTTGCACGAGCCATACCCATATCAACAACACCGTAGATTGCTACATTTGATTGTGCTAACGCTACTGTAGAAGTAGTGGCAGCGATTGCTAAAGCGATTAAGCTTTTCTTCATATTATCTCCTTAAGATGTGTAAAGTTTATTTATACTACTTAATACCTTGGTATCTGGTATTATTGAGAGTCTCAAGCATGATACTAATCGGAGTTAGTGTTTCTGCCGATAGTACGCTCTGCATAATTGCAGGGCTGAAGCCGCTGATTAATGCAGTTCCTTGTTCATCGTAACGAACAGGAACCTTGCTTCCTCGAGACTGAATATTCCAGAATACAATATTTGGCATAGAGTATCCCGCATCAGCATATTTCTTTTGAACCATAGTAAGTGCATCAAATCCTTCAACACAAGCGTCGAACTCCATATCCGAAAGGATAAGAATATACTTTGGCATTTGTGCTTCTGGGACTTGGTGCTTTACTGCTACACGCAAGATTTCCTTGAATGCAGACTCGATGTTGGTGCTCATACCCCATTCCGCATCAGACAATTGGTTGTATCGGTCACGCAACGAGCCTTTTAGGACTTGGAATTGCGAGTTGCTGCTAAAAGTGAGGAACATGTCCTTGAATGCCCCTTTGTTCTTTTCGGAAAGGTACAGACCAAGAGACACTGCAACATCGAGGCAGGTTACGGTTGGATTGTTGCCAACAACACAATCCATAGACCCAGATACGTCAACTACTGGGATGATTGCATCATCACCGATGTAGTTAGGCAAAGTATCCCATTGTGCTTGTTGTACAGCAGCATTTTCACCCTTGCAATCAAACCGCATTGACTTAACGATGTCATATGGGTATACAGCACTTGCATTGATAGTGGTTTCGCCACTTGCTAATGCAGACTTGTACGCAGAATATCCGGTTGCGTCGTGCTTGTTGAATGCTTTTTGGTAACGTGCAGCCGCAACAGAAGGAACATGCTCATACTTAATGTTAGTCCAGTCGTTAGCACACATTTGGGTTTCAACAACCTTAGTTAGTGTAACTAATGTCTTGCGGTAGCCCTTTGGTGTTAATCCCATAAAGGCACGAAGCTCGTTTGCAAGGGTTCCTTTACGAGGCATCCACTTACAGGCTAAAGAAGCGGAACCTACTTGTTGTGTTAACAGATTCTTAAGTTTCATTTTTGCAGACATAGTGATCTCCAGTTTTCGCGGCATCGACATAAATAATAATATATTTAGTAGATTACTGCAATGGTTATAACAAATTTAATTTTTCGAAACAAGTATTCTAAATGGTACTTAGCACTCTGTGAAGTTGCTAGCCGCAGGGCCAACACACGGAAAGAAGCTAGTGCTAAGTTAAATTGTAAAGTTGAAGCGCATCACGTATTACCAAAATCGATTTTTCCAAATAAAAATATAGTGTATCTAACTTTGCGAGAACATTTTGTTGCTCATAGACTTTTAACAAAAATGTTTATATCTGAGCAGCATAAGCAAAAAATGTTAAAGGCACTAGCATCATTTATGCTGAAATCTATTAATGCACGACAGTTTGAAGTTTCACGGATAGCAAACAGTCAAAAAATACCATGGAACAAAGGCCTGTCCGGAAGAAAAACCGGACCTTGCTCAGTCGAAAGAGCTAATAAGATTAGCGACTCTCGAAAAAAGACAAGTAAACAAGAATGCATCCATTGTAAAAAATTAATCGATCCAGGAAATTACAAATTGTATCACGGCGATAATTGTAAACTAAATCCTAATATCGATCTTGAACTTCTAAGGTTACGGTCCGAATCTAAAAAAATTGCAGCTATTAAATCTATAGTAAACGGAAATCATAAATTTAAGTCTCCTAATAGTTACGGGGTTTTACAGTGTCCGCACTGTGGGAAAACAGGAATCAACTTACCAAACATGAAACGATTCCATTTTGATAGATGTAAAAGTTATTCGATCTCGGATAGTAGTTTCTCTGCATCTGATTCGGACATCGAATCTATTGTCGAAAGAAGTTGTTGAGCTCTCTCGCCCTTTTTAAGTGCATCCTTGATTAAAGAGAACGCTTCGGCTTTTGCGGCCTTAGAGGTAAAGACTAACAGGTCGTCCCAGCGACCATAAACCGGAATAAGCGGGATCATCTGAGTTAGTTCAGATGGGTGGTTGATTTCGAGGTACTGAAGAAGATCACGAACAAGTTGGCGCTCACCTGCACCGCCACGAACGTCGCGAAGCCATGCAAAGTTACGCATTGCGAGTTGGCGATTTTCTTGGTAAGCACGTTCGAATAGATCTTCGATCTTTTGTCCACGCTTTGCAGCGGCAGTAAAGAAGAAGTCGACGTTAGCGTTGAGGCTCGACGTGTAAGTTAACATTCCGTTCTCAGTGACAGTTTCGGTTTGTGTGTTCTTGACTGCGTCTACAAAAGTTGTGTTCATGTTTTCTCCTTAAAAGTTAGTAGCTGGATGGCTGTTGCCCTTTTGATTAATGTCAGATCGGCATGCTGACCTCCAATGTAAGTTTTGCTGAAGCCATCCAAAAATTTGTAGCAGGATCGTTTTGCCGATTGATTTTACTTGAGGAACGTTGTCTCAAGTTGACTGCCTAACTCCACAGTCCGTCTATGTAGATTGAATTGCTGAACCGATCCTAAAATAAAACAGGCTAGTTTGGGCTACTATTTATATTGTTCTCTATGCGGCTTGTTATCACCTTTCGGTTCCCCTCCGCACATCATCAAGTTCGATTCTTCCACTTGCAACATATCTTACCTTCTGTAAGCCTATCTGTTCCATTGGCAGCTTTGTACTTCTCTGCCTTCTACAGCATTCTCAGTTTAGGTTTAACTTGCTGTACCTAGCCTTAAACTTTTAGTGAAACTAATAATAAAATATAATTTTGTGTCGTCTTACAAAGTGATGCAGTTATAGTAAATCTTCGTAAGTGCTTAATATTTATAAAGTATAGCAGAATTAGTTAAAAAATCAACCCTCAGTTTTACCAAAATTTTCTTGCTTTGGTTCGCGCCAGAATAAGCCAACTAACACTGCCATCATTAACCCGAACCACTCTTCGGTCCCCATGAGAGTAACGAAAAAGTAGTTAAGCAATCCTGCTGCAATGCACACTTTAAGTAATTCGATTACATTTATTTTCATTTCCATGCTTCCTCTGCATAACCGTTGTCGGTTGTGTAAAAAACGTTCTTAACTCCGTAATATTTTAATGCAGGCGTGCAAATATCGCAAGGCTTCGCTAACCCAAGACCAACTTTAGTTTCTCTGAATACGTAAACTTTTGCAAGATGCAAATCTGCTGTTTGCTTATTGTGCACGAGTTTAGCCAAACAAGATATTTCAGCATGGGGGTAAATTGCTTGAGGTCGGCCTGCAACAGTTGCCCAGTGTGCCTGGAATGGGTTAGTTTTCTTTCTATTGTATGATGCTGCAATAATCTCGTTACGGAGAACTATAATAGCACCTACTTGTTCGCACGGTACCTCAGACCAAGTACTCAACTTAGCCATTTCCCTTGCTACGTTAAAGAATTTGTAGTCTCGTTCTCGCATCAGTCGCCGGAATCGATCATATAATGATCACCACATTGGATGCAGTCATAATCGTGTGTGCAATTCCGCCGCCCTTTTGTGTACTTGTATTCATGCTTACAAGGCAAACCTTCTTTGTTTAACTTAACAATGCCTTTCGGCTTACTGTACATATACTGGCCGCCACAGTTAGTACAAGTAATTCTGTCAGTGGCTTCGTCGTATCCGTACCACCCATTCTTTTTACCGTACCCTCGGGTCTGTTCGTCTGGACAGGGCATCTGCCCAGTGCCGTTGCAGACTGGGCATTCACCGCACCCGTTTGGTACCTCGACGTAAATCTTCGTCATCTGAATTCTCTATTTCTTTTTTTGGAGAAGTAAATTTTAGGTAAAACACACAAGCAAACCACCCTACTGCTGCGGATGCAGTGTTCCCAATCACCCAAACAGTCAGAAATTCTAATAGAGTAAATTCGATCATTTAATTTAGCATCCCGTTTTCAACGCTACTAAACACGATCTTACCTTCTTCCATTTTTTGGATGCAAATAAGATCCATTACTGTCTCTTCTACTTCGACCATTTCGCTGTCAGTAATATATTCGGCTGATAACTGGCCGTTTAGAACCGCACGAACAATCTCAAGTCGATCTGGGCTCATTATAGACCTAACCTTTCAACAACAATTTTAGGGTTATACAATCCGACTACCAAAACTGCTACAGCAAGGAAAACAATTAGTAGACGGTTCCATATTGCTAGGTTAACAAGTTTAAGGTAGTGGCTCATGGGTTGTCCTTTTTAACGGTGTCGTACATGTTACGCCAATGTTCGACTGCTGCCCAACCTTCCTCAGCATCCTCTTTTTAGCACGATACATATCTATTAGCCAGCGAACTCGGTCGCCATAGTTTGATGCTTTCCAATCTTTGGAATCAAACATGTCGTCTAATTTAGGTAGGTGCCCGATTTGCATGATTATACCCTTATGTGGGAACCGTTCATGTAGCGGTCAATAAGGAACTTAGCACGGTTAATGGTCATGCGAGCCTCTTCCTTCATACCGTACTCAACTTCGTGTTGAGCGTCAGACAGCAGGCTCATAATTACCATACTCGGGCCTGCTGCTTGAAAAGTTATGCTGTTTTCTACACTTGCAACGAAGGCGTCCATGTTGCATCCAAAACATCGTTGTTGATGCATGAGTTGCTGTTCGGTTGCCATCTTTGTCTCCGTTGCGTTATTCAATGTAGCTATTATACACGAATTTTGGAATTTGTCAACCGTTTTGCGGAGTAAGTTTTAATAAAAGAGAGAGTTTTAGTGCATCAACTTCGTGGTTATCTACATAAAAATCTGTAGTAGGATCCCAGTATTGCTGTTCTTTTGGGTCAAAGTATAGCACTCGTCCGTTGGGATAAAAATATGGACCAGTTAATCCTTTGCGCGGTCCGTATGCTGCACTTCGTTCCCAGCAGGTTTTCCGTGCCATTACTTGTCTCCCATACCAAGTTCTTTGTTTAGTTCTTCAACTTCCATGCGAAGAGGCTTGTTACGTATGAACCCGTTCTTGTACAGTATTGTTTTGATAGGATCAACAGCATCCCACATAAAGCGATTGCGGAACGCACCCCACCGCAGCCACGTGAGGCTAAACACTTCCCAACGATATTTTAGTTCGTTCCACATATTTGTATTAACAGCAAGGAATGAAATAATGAGCATTTTGGACTCATACGTGTTATCTTACTAGTATTATACAAAAAATGGTTGAACTTGTCGACCATTTTATTCTTTGCTAAGTTATTGATTTTATTAAGAAAAATCTAAAGCAGGAGTAGAGCCAATATTCCCAGAAGTTTGCTGTTGAACTTGCTGTTTGTTAGCTTGAATTGTTTTTGCAGTTAATTCACGGATGCTGTTTGATATCTTTGTGATAATAGGAACTAACTTACTCTTAATAGCTTCGACATTTTTTTGGTCACCGCTATCAACTGCTTGCTCATATGCTTGGAATGCAGCAACCCACTTGTCTTTTGTTTCATTGCCTGTCGGAGCGAATGTATCAATTATAGTTGCAGTCGGACCGTCTTGTGGTCTTACTTCCATTGTTTGTAACAAGGCTGCAACACGAACAGGAGTTAATCGGTTCTCGGGGTCTCTAGCACTAAGTTGAAATAGCATTCCACAATGCTGCAACTGTTGCAACTGTTGCAACGATTTTTGCAAGTTGCTGCTCTGGATCTGTTATTCCTTTTGATACAGCATTACCACGAATTGATTTTCCAGCACGTAAGGTTGCATTAATGGCACTAACAACAGCATCTGCATCTTCTACTACAGGTTGGCGGCTTTCGATTAAATCAAGCTTTTGTAATAAATATGGAATTGCTGGGTTCATAAGTGCACTCAAATAACATACTTTATTTATACAATTTTAACAGTGTTTTGGTCTTGGCGATCTGAGTGTAACTTTACCCCTCTCAATCGTATCAAATCAGCTCCGCTCTGCGGGTCTAGTTCAAACAGTTCTCTGATACTGTCTGCCTCTATACCTTCTGTTGCAGTTACTGAATAAATCTCGTAGTGCCTCTGCGGATTGTATCTGGCCCGCATCATCATTGCGGTGATTGTGTGCTGCAACGTGTGAGAACTTTCCCGTCCGGCAATAACATCGAATAAAGTATTACCGAACTCGTCGGTGATGTCTATAACGCACTCTAAACCTTCACAGCAAAACATAACTAAAAAACGACTATCCATTTAACACGCTCCATAATTCAGGCCATAGTTCAGAGAATTTATGTTCACTGGTGTTGTATTTTTCTTCAAAGTTAACTATATACTCAACAAATAACTTGTCAACTGACTCTGTTTTTCCTAACGAGCTAATCAATGATTCTTTTGTAGTGTTAACAAATGAAGTAGTGTCATTGTTCATGTTGTTCTCATTGAGATACTCCATGCATCTGTCTAATTCTGCAATTGCAAGAGCCTTGACTTTATCTGAGAATTTAAAAACCTGCAAATGTTCTGGGTACATTAAGTTTTGCCATGTTACAGATGTGTTGTTTGCATGGACAAACTTAATTAGGTCTAATAGTTTAGTGCACGAGAAAATATTGTACAATGACAAGAAGGTTATTTGTTTGTTCTGTTCTTTAACCTTAGCTATGTTATCTAATACTGTTTGCCAGCTAATGCCATTTCGGACATATTCACAGTGTTTCTCGGTATTTTCGATACTTGCATTAAAAAATGTGAACCGAGACAACAATTCGTTGGCGTACGGATAGTTGCTAAAATCAACACCAAGATTAGTCATAACATCTATCTTTGTGTCTTTTGGTAATGCTTGTATAAAAGGAAGCATTTCTTTATGCATCAATGGTTCGCCACCAGCTAACATAATGGCCTCCATTTCAGATGCATTTGTAACTAAAAACGAAAGAAGATCGTTGTGATATGGCTTTCGTACGGTGATTGGGATTGCTTTCTTCTTAGCCCATTTAGAACTAAACTTCTCGTTACAGTATGTACACGCAATGTTACAAGTTTCGTTCCACCGAATATCAACTGATTTTAAAACAAACTGACCAGTATCGGCGAACTGTCTATAGTAACTGCGCTGACTAGATCCAATGAGTTCCTCGGACTCTACGCACCCGGAACAGTATCCAGGTATTTTGCCGTTTAGAATTTCTTGTTGGATAAACTCAAGTTTTCCATTGTGCATAATCCCATCTAACGTATTCTCGTACAAGTTTCCGAGATAGTAAGACCCTGCACAACAAGTTTTAACATACCCGTCAACGTTTACCCAAATACTATTAAACGGACTATTGCAAAAATACGACATTATTTCTTCTCAGCTAACCACTCACGAACTTCTTTAAGATTCTGCATTAGTTCAGTTAACTCAGCCTTAACTTCGTCGGGCATGTCTTGCTCTAAAACATCGCAGTAGTCGGCCTTAATGTTTTGGATGGCATGAACGAGCTTACTCTTTTCTTTAGTGAGTTCACGCTTAGTTGCCATTATGCTGCTCCTCGTTTAATAAAGTTTTTAATCTGATTGTGGTAGTTAAGAACACTGCTTGCGTAGTTCTGGTGCCCGCCAGAATAACAAGTTTCGAGTGCTGTTTCTAGCTTAAACTTCTTGAGACAGTCGGATATAACCCATGCACCTAAGTAAATGTTTGTATCGGTATTAAAAATTTCTGGATTGCCAGTTTCGCGTTTTGCTGCTACAATTTTCTCTAAATGCCACCGCGGAATAACTTGCATTAATCCTAGTGCTCCTGCACTCGATATAGCTAACGGATCAAATCTTGACTCTTGCATGATAATTGCCGCTAGTAGTTTTGGGTCTACACTAAATCTCTTACCCCACGTGTCTAGCGACTCGACAATTGATGTTATTTCTTTTTTTGGAAGATCTGTTGCTTTGCTTATGTATGCATGTAGTCCAGAAACTTCAGTTGTAAATTTTAACTCGCCTTTAAATCCGGTATGCTCTTGTTTGAATATTGTTGCAGAACTTGTTAGAATGCCACCAAAGAATAAAACTGCTATTATTACTGCTCTAATTTTGTGAGCAATGTTACTTTTAATTTTAAAACTTGTACCATCGAAATAGTATTCGTCTCGGCTATGAATCTTGGTTACCATAGGTACCTCCTTAATTTTTTAGCTGGAAAAATATTTAGTCTCCTTAGATGTAAGTTCTAACTAATGTTAAGTAACTTGGCCTGGCTACCAGGAATCGAACCTGGGATATCGGCTTAGAAGGCCGAGGTTATATCCGCTTAACTATAGCCAGGTAACTCTGGTAGGAGCGGTGGGATTCGAACCCACGACCAACGGATTAAAAGTCCGCTGCGCTACCACTGCGCCACACTCCCAAAATCTTGGTGCCCCCGACAGGACTTGAACCTGTGACCCAGCGATTATGAGTCGCTCGCTCTGACCAACTGAGCTACAGGGGCATTACAGAACATATTATATGATATTTTTGAATTAAAGTCAACTGCTATTTTTCGAAGGCTTCGAGGTATTGCTGTAGGTTATACCCATTTAAGACTACCATAATACTGTCTTTTTCACCATAAAAAACAATGGTATTTTTGTTTTCTATGTAAAATGGACTTGTTAGATGCTTATCTAACAGTAAAAAATTTTTGGTTGTTGCCTTAATGTCGCACGTTAGTTTTAGTCGGTAGTGAGCTAACTCTATTACGTTGCTTAAAAAATGGTGTCCGTCTTTGGTTAACCGAAAACTAGTTTTACTTATCGGATTGTACCACCATTTCCATATCCATGCAAATATGGTTTTATTGTTAAATTCTATGTTTGCCTCTCTGAGAAAAATTTCAGTTAGGCTTCTCTTAGAAATCACGGATAGACTTGGTCGCCTTGCTTTAATAGAACAACTGTAAATTTGTTTGTTTTAAACAGACTATTCATCTTTTTTGCTAAGTTTATTGCGTGGCCAGGATTACCAAACGACGTTTTTTTATATTTTGGTCCAGGGTAACTGACAAGGATGTTAAAGGTTTTTAGGTTGATAGGTTTCCCGTCATAAAAGACTGCCCATACCCCTTCACTGGCCAGAACTTGCTCACTAATATAAGTTGTCTTATTAACATTCTCTAATACAACTTGCGGTTTTGGTCTTGACATCGATAAATCCTCTGATAGTGTAAGTATTTATCATTATCAGAGTATTTTAAAATCTCTCTCCCTTTACTTGTATAGTAGAAACTTCGTGTTTTTTAGTTTGGCTTAGTTCTGCTATTTGTGCTAGTAGTCCGAATAAGTCGTATAGTAAGTTTTTAGCCTCGGAAGCGTTTAGAACAACTTGCTGTCCACCAGATTGTTCCATTTGCTTGACTTTTTCTGCAAACTTTTTAGAATGCAAACCTAGTGAATTACTTGGTGAGCGATTCATTTGCTAACCTAAGTTGCTCTTGCATTTCGAACTTGTCTTTAAACGGACCCTTAAATGGATACCGATTTAGTGTGATAAGCTTGGGTGACACTGACTTAACCCACCCGTTGTTAAACTGCACAATATAATATCCTGCACAGTAAAAGCTTTTGCTTTTGCTTGTTTTTGTAAAGATAGGCAGCTTCTTTGCAACATCGTATAGCTCGTTGAACGGCTTAAACGAAGTAGGGAACTCGTGAACATGGTATTCGTCATCGGCTTTTTTCTTCTGTTTTGCAACTTTTGTCTTGTCGAACAAAATGTTGTACTGTTTACCTAGTACCTTAATGCTAGGAAATTTTTCTCGATGTTGGTCATGTACAAATACTACACCGTCTTCGGTGGTTTGGATTGTAGCGACTTTGTTGCCGTTATCCTCTTCTACGATCCAAAACTTATCTTTCACAATAGGTTTAGCGACTAACATCATACGGTTACCTCATCAGTTACTAAAATCGTCATCATATCTAACTTTTCCTTCAAGTCTCTAAGCCCAGGGTGTTTTGCAGCTAATTCTACAAATTGTTCTTCTTCTGCTTTCTTTTTTCTAGCCCACGCAAGTAACTCTTGCACTTCGTTGTCTAAGGATATTGAAGCATCTGGTTGAGTGATACTAATCCAAGTATATCCATCGTTAACTTCCATCGTTTGATTTGCGGTGTTATATCTCACTTGCCCAGCACACGGGCCGTTGCTGTTGATGTAAGGAGCAACTACAGAGACTGATTGCAACCCCGGACCGACGTATATATTTTTAATCATGTTGCTTTCCTGTGTTAAACCACAAAAGAACTTCTTGCGGCGGAATGTTTTTGCCCTCTAGTTTTTCTTTATAATGGTCGTAGATTTTTTTATGAAGATACTTAAAGTGACCTTCGGGTCCAAACTCAACGGCCTTCCATGACCTAGTACCAAATGCATTAGAATAAAATAATCGCTTAAATTCTTCAAATACAGATGACTTCATTTTTGGATTTGGCCACACATTAAAAAAGATGCTTGATGCAATTAACAAAGCCTGTTTGTGGGTCATTAGCATACCGTTCCATGCTACGATATGGGCACCGTGTTTCTGATCGTAATACATAGCAGGTTTCGGATCCATAGTGGACCAGAATTTAGCCTCGGACTGGGTTGAAAGCATTCTCGTAATCCTCTTGTTCTCTATTAAATGTCCATTTAGTATCGGTGCTGGATGTTACAATTTTGTTAATTAATTCAGGATCTGGCTCATAACCGTATGACCAATATTTAACTAGTCGTTTAATAACATCTGGTTGGAATGGTTCTTTAAAATGCAGTTCTTTGTTCTTAATATGCTGTGCAACATATTCGTTAAGTAGGTATTCTGCGCCGTCAGTTCCGAGTTGGCAAACTGTAAGGTCAAAACTATTTATCACATCTTGAAGTGTTTCGAAGTACCTTTTGTGGATAATTTGTATAGTCCAGCTAGTATCTGAACTTGTTGGATCATACAGACGAAGAGTAGTAGCATTATCGCTCTGATAAACAACAGATGTTGACAACACAGAGAAGAACGAGTCTATTTCTTGTTTGCTTGTTTTCTTAGAGAAGAACGAGTCTATTTCTTGTTTGCTTGTTTTCTTTAACTTTTCCACTAGTTCTCTAGCCTGTGCTTCGTCCTTACAAAACACATCAATGTCGCTTTGTCCAACTAGTTGTCCTTGGTACCACGCTAATACTGCGCCACCGGCAATCCATGGCCCGAATATCATATTCGGTTGAATTAACGATACCGGATAGTGATCAACCGGATGCACACACGGTAGAAATTGCCGATTATCAACTTTTGCAATAGGGCGATGCTCAAATACATCAGGTAAAGTTTGGTTTAACACATTACTCCATGGTGCTGTCATTTTCATATTCCCTTAAAACTTTGTTGATGTTGGCGGGAGAAAAGTCATCGTTGTAAAAGTTCATAAAGTCCTTTATTTCTAAGAAAATAGATAGTAAGTCCTTTTTAGTAATCAGTAGACGTTCTCCGTTCACTTCATACTGCACTAAATTAGGAGCAGCCCATTTCACACGAACTTCAGAATTTTCTGACAACTTAATCATCATTTTTCGACACCTTCGAAGTGGATTCCTTCCATACAGAATCCAATAGTCTTAAGCCACTCTCTAAAATGAGGCAGTAATTCATCCCATGTCTTATCTTCTTTCCCACTTACCACAATTTCGATATGACGGGTGGCAATGTCGGCAACAAGAGGATCGGCATCATCGTCTGTTTCTTCGTAAATAAATTTGTACTTAATCATCATTTACCTCGCAGTATTGCAGTACAGTATTGAACACATCGTCGTCGTTGTCGTCGAGGATAAGCCAAGATGCAGCATACGAGTCAGAATATTCTTCCCATGCATGTTGTGCATCATTTGCACTTATATGATAGCCTCGTTGTTTGCAAATATCAACTATCCTGGCTACATCGCCATGCCAGCGAAACTCTTCGTGTAAGTACTCAGGCGGTTTGAACGTTAGACTTTTCATATTCTTCCATTTCTTTTTTGCGTCTTGCATTCATAGCACGCCGACACTTCGAACAGATTGTGCTAACCCATCCTCTGTTGCTCTTAGTTTCGGCAGGAACCCCGCAATGCTCGCAAGTATATCCTGACATAGCTTCGGCCATCCGAACCATACCGTCGATTGTTGCGTCGCCGCCATGATAGTAAAACCGTAGTGTGCCAAACTTTTCTTTTACTTGGTCAACAACTACTTGCGGGACAGATTCTGGTACTTCTCGGAACTTTATACTAGCAATAGCTTCGGCAACCTGTTTATGAGTCCAATCAGATGGGCCGCCCTTGCCATATGTATAAAACCAAATAAGGCCGGCGGTATCACCATTTAACGCTCGTTTTAGGCAACGATTGTATTGCAAATTGTGAGCCCGTTGCTTTCGGGCCCAATCGATGTGGTGTTGTATATTGCCGCATAGTGCAGCAATGATATTAAACCAACCGTCGCCGTGGGAAAATCCCCAGCACATGCAAGTTTCGGTCATCGGTTTATATCGATCTCGAAATAACCTTGGATATTTCTTTACTAGGTATTCGTCGTGCTCTTTTTTCATTTTACGTTCACGGTTTTCTTGCTAACCCACTTATCTTCCCAACATACACCGGTCCCCCAATCGTGCAATTTCATATTGTTTTCGACTAGTTTAGTTGCAATTTCAGCAGCTTCTTCCATCGAATTGGCATCGATCGTGAACCGATTTTTTACGTTGAGTGTTACGGTGTATGATTGCTTCTTTTTCATGTTAGGAAATGCCCTTTCGATTTCTTCTGGGACTTCTTCATCAGACAGGTTATTTAAAAATGTGTCAATATCGTCAACTAAGTCGGTAGTCACTGATGCGTTATCCCAATCTGCAGACTTTTCGGTTGGAGGAAACGGCCATGCCTTATCCGGACTAAGGCCGTCTACTTCTCCTCCTCTGCACGAATACGACTCAAGGATTGCAAGAATAGATGATTTGCTCACTAATGCAGTTTGCTTATCGTCGTATGCGACATACGGATCAACCTTTCGCTGTGCAGCTTCTTTTTCGTACTCTGTTTTAGCACTTTTGCTATACCAACTATAGTGAGTACCTAGCTCGTCACAATATGCTTCAACAACAAACACACGCTGAGTTAGTGTGTCATAAACGCAGCTTCCGATTTCGGTACCACTAATATCACAAAAATCCATCCACCGTGCAGTAGGGCCGAAACAATTCCACCCGTATTCGCTACCGCCGCTGATTTGACTGTTTGCTGCTTTAGTTACTGTTTTGAGTTTCATCTTTATTTTCCTTTTGCATTGAGATAAAAACACATCCTTCGGCACCGCATCCGCATACAACGTGCCGTTCCCTTACTACATTCGAGGTGTCAATTTCGCCTCTCTTAATCATTGAGTTAATTACTTCTTGTTGGTGCTGTGCTGCTACTAAATCTTTAGGTGATAAAAATCGTCCACTCATTTTTGATCCTCACTGTTGTATGTTGCACTTAAAATATCCCCGAATAACGAAGCTTGTTTATATACATTATAACAGTATTGCTTTAAAAGTCAAACAGTTTGAGCAATAGGATAAATAGTTATGCAGTTCGCGGAACGCCAATTCCCAACTGCTCTACATATGAAAGGAATATGCAGCATGTCTATTTATAACCCCATGAATTTACCATCTGGTTTTTATGTATATGCATACATTAGAACAAATGGGACTCCCTATTACATTGGTAAAGGGCAAACAACAAGAGCTTGGCTGCAACATCGGTATAACGGAAAAGGTGTCCATACTCCGCCAAATGAAAGAATAATAGTGTTAGAAGCTAATTTAACTGAAATTGGCGCATTTTCGCTCGAGCGTAGAATGATCCGATGGTATGGTAGAAAAGATACAAACACTGGAATATTACATAATAGGACCGCCGGAGGAGACGGAACTTCCGGATTTGTCAGGCCTCAATATTTAAAAGATAGCCAAAGCAAATGGGTCACTGAATTAAATAAAAAACGACTCGCCGCCGGCACACATACTTTTCAGATTAACTCCCCTATGCGCCGACCTGAGATAGCAAAAAAATGTAGCGAAAGAATGTCGGGAGCAAATAATCCATCATATGGCCGTCCGGAAGTTGCTAACCGCATTAATGCTAAACCTCCGAAAACTTGCCCATATTGTAATAAGGTTGTTTCCTTAGGAAATTATGCCAGGTGGCACGGAGAAAAATGCAAGTCATTTACCGTATGCTGCTGACAGTATTTTTGAAAATAAGTCGCTTTGCTCGCTTAGTTTAATTAAATTATACTTCCCACAGAATTTTAAGAAATGCGTCCCAACTTGAGGAACAGTTTTAGTAAATGATTCTGACGAGATCGTATCAACTATCAACTTTTTAATTTCAGGGGGTTGGGCAGTAAGATCGATAAGAGTGGTATTCCGTATGAAATCATCTAACACACGATGCTCAATCCCATTATGATCAGTCCAGCGTTGAAGCATAAAATTGCTATAATTATACCCTTTGCTGTCTCGGTCTAAAAAAGCCTCAGTGATACCAACTTTTTTTGCTGACCCTTTAACCCGAACTCCTGGATATGCACTAAACACGTTATCGGTTGGGTCACCTCTGGCAATTTTCTCGAATAGAATCCATTTTGGATCAGGGAGTTTCTTTTCTTCTTTGGTTTTCTTATCTTTAACAGGAGTACCTTTTGTATTATTGAAGAAGCCGTCTAGGGTGATCAGCTCGTCGGTAATACCATTGTACTGTACTACATTTTCTGCAATGAGTTGATAGTAGTCGGTGTCGGAACTAACAATGGTGTGGTGATCGTTTGGATGACTAGCGATCCAACCAGCAATCAAGTCGTCTGCCTCTAATTTGCTATTTTGTAGCACCGTGCAGTTTGTCTTGTTTAAGATAAATGTTTGAAGGTCAGTAAACGCTTCGAAAAAGAGCCTGTCGAGCTCTTGTTCTTCTTCGGTAAGAGCAGCCCTTGCAACTGCTCTATTTGCCTTGTATGGGGCGTAAAAGTCTTTACGCCAGCTTCGACCTTCCAGGGCGAAGACCACATGACCCGAGTCATGTCCTTTCCAACACTTGGCAATGCTCGACAGGGTAAGATGGGTTGCAAACGCTACCTTTTCTTCAGTGGTAGATTGCTTTGCGGCAATGTGTTTGCAACGGAAAAAAGTGTTTGCGGTATCAACAAGTAGGAATTTCATAGTGCAGTAAGTATAGCTTATTGCACTAAATACGTCAACCTACGATCCGTCCAAAACTTTGAGTAAGTGAGGTTCTAAGTAATCTGCCCAAAATTGATGGGCGTCTGCACCAAAATGGTACCAATCGTCTCTAGGTTTAAATCCCTTATTTTGGACAATCCCTAAATATTCATGGTGTAGTTGATACGGAAGTATGTAATTATTACCAAAATCAACTCGATTCTCAGGTAAAATCATATCAAAATCGCCTGCGGTGTTAAAGAACAAGTGTTTGATGTTACGTTCTTTAAGATAGAAATGAAACTGCTTAATTTTTTCGTGCGATTGTGTTACTGGTTTAATCCAGTAACGATGAGTATCACGGTCGATACTCATATTAGCTACCCACTCTTTATATCTTTGTTTTAACCCTTCTGGTAAGTTATCAGTACCAGATGCATTAATTTGGTGATATGCTCCTTCATAAGCCCATTCTTCTCGATCAAATCCGGGCCACCCAATCAGTAAACAGATGTCGCCAACATATTGACCTAAAAATTGTTTTGTGGTGCGGATAACACGATCAACACTTCCGCCGGAAATTCCTTGTGCGACCAGAGACAAATTGTGTTTTTTGGCTAACAAATATCCGTAAGAGTAAGGGAAGTTATCGGGATGAGGGGCTTCCCCTAAATACCAATACTTATGATCGTCTTTAGCCATACCGCATCTGGTATTAACTATAGAATGACCTACGCTATGAGAGCATCCGTTTACATATAATAACATTAACTGACCTCAGTCCGACCACCACCAAGATCTCGTTTCTGGACTACTCTTGGGGATTGGTCTGGGTGATTAGCTTCCCATTGTTCGAAATTTTCCATAACAACATTGCGACAAATGTCAGTAAACCACATGTCAACTATGGCGTAGTCGTCTTTTCCTTTGTACCCTGCCTTAACTAACCGTGCAACAAAAATCTCATTGAAGTCAATTTCGAATGCGCCGTTTCCGATGTTATCTGGATCTAGTTCAACAGATAGCACTTTAACCCACGGTTCGCCTCTTGAGGTAGCAGCATCTTTCTCAGACTGCTTTGGGGGTTTAGCATTTTTTGCACCTTCCTCTGGCTGATAGCCGTCTACTACTTTTTTAGAGGACTTTTTTCCGAGCTTCTTTTTTAAAAAATCAAACATATCTAGTACTCCTAATGCTGCGTCTGGGGTTATCACACTTTTGTTCCACAATCTAAGCACACACACTCGTCGTCATCAATCATTTTGCAGTTTGTGTGCGGACAAACTTTCTTAAATGATCTAAGCAAATCTTCTCTTACAGTTTTTAATCGTTGTAGTTCTTGCTCAATTGAGTTAATTTCTGCATCTAGCTTATCAATTGCTGCCAATAAAGACTCGGGTGTAGTCATGTTCCAATTCCGTTTCCGAAATTCGAGCAATGTAATTTACCGCTAACGTGATATCCTTCTGCAATTGCTCGGTTTGCTATGTTACTTAGCACTTTAACCCACGACTCGCCTCTTGAGGTAGCAGCTTCTTTTTTAGATTCTTTCTTCATACTCTGTTAGTCTATCAATAATCATGTTTGCATACATTTTATTCGAGATAACTCCGGGGTGTACTTGGTCACTGTTAGTATCGCATTGTAAACTTTTCATTGATTGATATAAGTTGATCCATTTGTTGCAGGTGACCCCACCTGCAACAGCAATATTGTTATGCATTTTCTGATATAATTTTATAATCTCTTCGTCGTCTCGGTTTTCGGTATTTAGTTGATGTTGCGTGTATAATGTCATTTCGTTCGGTGTTGTGATCGTTGCATTGTATTTAAAGAAGTCTTTGTCCCAGGGACACAATCCGTTTATAAACCACACATTAACTTTTAGTGAAGAAGACAAATTTTCTAAAATTTTAGAAAACTTGATTATCTTAGTTATTTCGTAAAGTGGGTGTATTAGAGAAATAAATCGGTCTTTGACAGAATTTAAATATTCTTTAGAATATAATACATCGTTTAGTTGGACGTCAAGCGAAATCGGCGAATGCGAGGCGTGAAGTCTGGTGCTATATAATTCAAAACCAAGCTCTGTGTTTATTCTCGGCACACCAGTCCATTCTACAAAAACATTGCTAATATTTTTATGTAGCAGTAATTGATTAACAGTTTCGATAAAAATTTCTTCGTTTGCACCGCCAGGAATTCCTGCATTTACTTTAACTGCGTTGCTAAAACAATGATTATGTAATAAGTTGACCCAAAGGTATTTTTCTTTTTCTTCTTCGGTAAACCCAGTTCCGTTAGTGTAAGAACATCCGGTGTAAATTACTGTTTCATTACGTCCCAATTCCGTTCCCCCAGATGTGCGAGTGTAATCTACCAGAAAAATGATATCCTTCTGCTATAGCTCGGTTAGCGATTTCTGCCATATACCCCGGTTCCTCTTGCTGTTCCCTTGTGCTACCGCATGGCATAATATAAATCGGAATATCTAAATCTGACAATTCTTTAACATGTTGATTTAGTTCGTTCCAACACTCGTCTTTACTATTTACAACAAACTTTAAGCAACCTTTGTTAGACAATGTAAAATACTCTCTAATAATATCGTATTTAACTGCATCTTGTTCGCCGCTTACATTAAATAGTTTTGGCGAGACATTCCAGTTTAACGAAAACGCATTTTGTAAATAGAATTCTTTAAATTCCTCTACTAAAGGTTTTGTTCCGTTTGTTTCAATTTGAACAGTTTCAGGATAATCTAATCCCGGAATTAAATTTCCTTTATCTTTTCGCCAACAATCTACATTAGCTTCTTTTAAAATACTAACGATAGCTTTTTGTTGCATCAACGGCTCGCCGCCAGTGAAACACAAGTCAATTTCGTTTTTAGTTATCGGATGTCGCCATTTGTTATTATAGAGCAACGGTGATATCTCGTTAAACAATGTTGTTGACTTTGCGTAATCGATTGCTAAGTGTTTAAAATTAGGGTGCCAACTATACCCGGAATCACATCCTGTTGTTAAAATAGGCACATCTGACAGATTTTTGTAAATCTTGCCGTTGTTTAACACTTCTGGCACTGTCCAAGTCGATTGGTCGGTTGGGTCTTTCTGATAAAACCCCTCACATTTCAGATTGCACCCAAAAAAACGAACCCAGATACTTAATACACCTGTCCTGTTACCTTCACCTTGAACTGACCTAAAAATCGGCTCACCTAATCTGATTTTGCTCATTTTAGAATTTTTCCTATTTGTTTTTCGATATCGTCGATCCAACGCCATTGTGCTCTGGTTAGGTGCGGGTCACTGCTAATAAATCGAGAAAGAGAATCACTAACTTCTTTAAGTTTAAACATACTATCTACAATATCTTTTTGTTTAAACTTCTCCACTTCTGCTTGATAAGCGCGATCTTCTTCCTCTTCGCGCCAGGCCTTAATTCCGCATCCCATAATTACCCCTTATAGATAGAACGAGACTTTGGTGTTTCATTCCACCAAATTTCTTTAGTCTTAACTCCCATTTTGCTCATCTTTGCGTCGACAAGCTCGTACACCCATCTCGACAACATTTCGGAAGTCGGAACAAAGTTGACTATGAAGAAGCCCTCGAGTGTTTCGTATTCTGGGGTGTCGTATTTAACGTGTGACATATTAATGCTGTATCCAGCAACCTTATCTGTTCCAGGTACAACTACTGGCACTAAACAGTTATCGATGAACCACTTCGAATCCATGTTGTTGTACTCAAAGTTCACGCTTTGTGCGTACAGTTCGATGACTAACTTGCGAAACATCGGATCGTTAGAGTCAACGATAAACTTGTGATCAACAGTATCGTCGATGAACGTTTTAAACCAACCAAGTTCTTTAAAGTCTACTACCATGCCGCGATCGTCTAGCTCGTCTGCTTCGAGGAATACTTTAAGTGACCCTTCGTGCCCGTGTAAGTGACGGCACTTACAAGCAGTGTCACCCTTCTCTGTATATTCCGGGTTAAGGCGCTGCACCCAAACACGGTGCCCGTAACAAAAACTAAATTCTTTATCGATTGTCCAAGTCATGCTTTATCTCCTATGTTAAATGTTAGCATAGGTGGCAGAATTTTTAAAGAGGGATGACACCAAAAGTCCTCTTGTTGTTATTTAGGCTGCTGATAGTTTGCTGATTTATAATTACCTTGTCCTGGAATAACATTACGAACGCCTCCAACAGGATCTTCACAGTCGCCAGTTTTGCGAGGGATAAGATGGATATGTGGCCACGGCACTGTTTGTCCAGCGGCAGTACCAAAGTTCATTCCGATATTAAAGGCTTCCCATTCGCCAGCTGCTACCTTTTTTAATCCCTCTGCCAATGCATCAGCAAAGCAGTGTTCGATTACTCCTACAGTGGCAAACTGTGGAACAAATAATAGATGTCCCTCAGATACAGGGTATGCGTCTTTAAAAACTGCAACATGGAAATCTTCACTAACAAGATCAGTCCACGGGGCTTTTCCTTCTTTATGGGCATCATCTAAACTATCGGGTAAATTTTCTAATTGTCTATTGTTCATTTTTTTCTCACCAGTCAGATACATCGGTTATATCGTGTTCTATTCCGTTAATCGTAGCGTAGGTGCTTCGTCCGATTCCACTAGCACTGTCTTGTCGTAACAGTATTTGAGTATGGATACTCGGAGCACATAGGGATATGATTGACGCTAACTTTAACGCTTCACTTCCAGTTAACGTAAATGTGTTTACTGTTTCCAAAATTCTTCCCAGGGAAATGTGATCCAATCATCGCAGTTGTCTGCGGCGATCTCTTCAGACACATACGTTACATTAAGAACAGATTTGCTTGTTGGTTTTTCAAATAACACTGCGGTCCTAATACCTTTATGCCATGGTAACTCAGTCTTTCCAATGGATGAGTTCCAATCCTTGTAGATCCAGTTAAGGGTTGCACCCGAGTCATTGATGTCGTCGACGATAAGAACCTGGCACCCGTTAGATGCATCTTCTGGAAGCCAACAATTGACTTCGGGTCCTGAAGTCCACGGGTAATCAGTATTGTCACGTAATGTCACGTCTAACCCAACCATCTTACAGTTAAAGTATTGACTAAGCATTATTGCTGGAATCGCACCACCTCGTGCCACTCCGACAATAATATCGGGTTTCCATTGGCTAAGAGCAATTTGTCTTGCGATCTCTTGTACGTGGCCAGTTAGCTCTTGCCAACTTACATATCGCTTTTTCATAGTTTGCTCCCTAGTAATTCCCTGAGGTTAGAACGTGCGTCATCTGTCAGATATGTTTCAAACTTGTTTTGTGGAGCCCCTGGGTCTTTGGCTTCAGTCCACACACTAGTAAACTTTAACTGAGTAAGGTTACCTACTTTGTGCAATTCTGCATAGAGTTGGTAACTACTTCCTGGTGCTTCGTTAGTTTGTAGAATAAGTTTTTTCATTTAGTCTCTCTTGCAGGAATTAACAATGTTCATAAACTCTAAGCGAACTGACGGATCCGATTTAAAACAACCACCTAGTTTGCTAGTAACTGTACTAGATCCAACGTCTTCTACTCCCCTACTGCGAACGCAAAAATGTTGTGCATTAACCACAACTCCGATGTTGTCTGTGTTGAGAATGTATTGTAATGCGTGGTAAATTTGCTCAGTTAACCGTTCTTGAATCTGTGGCCGTTTGCTAAAGTACTCGACCACACGATTAATTTTAGACAAGCCAAGTACTTTGTTGTTTGGGATATAACCAACAGTTGCAACACCGTCGATCACAACAAAGTGATGCTCGCAGTTACTTTGCACATTTACATTGCGCTCAATAACCATTTCGTCGTACTTCATCTTGTTATCTACAGTTGTGCACTTTGGGAATGCTTCGTAGTCAAGGCCCCAAAAAATTTCGTTGACAGCCATTTTTGCCCAACGTTTAGGTGTTTCGGTTAAACTGTCGTCGTCTAGATCTAACCCAAGCGCCTCCATGATCGCAGTAAAGTGGTGCTCGATTTTATCAATCTTCTCTTTACGGTCTAGATGATTGTGTTTTGTGGGCGTTTCTACGCCGCATTTAACTAAGTGTTGGTGAATTTGTTGACCCAATTCAGGGTCGCATTTTGTCTTGTTATATGACATATTTTTTTCCTTCCTTACGCGGATAAAGTGTGGTATTACAGTTTGCTACCTTTGTGTAGCACAAGTATTTATTGTGCTACCTTTATGTTACAATTTTTATCTTTCTTAGGTCTGGATATTCTACATATTGTGACGTTGGGTTAGAATACTTAATAAAGTGCAACCTCTTTAAACCAATCTCTGCTTCTTCTATAGTCGGCTTATAATGATATCCGACTTTAAAAGTTATTTGGTTTTGCCATGGGGACACAGATAAGTCTCTGCCGTCATACCTTTGGTGTAGCATAGTATCATAAGCTACTACATCATCTAAAAGTATAGCACCGCCCCTACCTATTTCTAAAGGTTTAGAATGCCCAAAAGATAGACATTGCATCTGTCCTTCTCTATACATATTTCTCTCTAACCGTCTTGCACTATCCCAAATTCGAGTATTTTGGAATTGATACTCTCCTACCCATCGATCGTCTAGCAATTCGTATGCTATATCTAGTTTGTGCATAGTCATAGGGATGCTTAGATAAGTGTAAGCAGGAAATGCAGTATCCACTACTTTGTCATAGCGTAAACAAAGTTCTATGGCGTGAGTGCAGCAATCTGTCATGATTGCATACGGGGCCCCAGTGTATTCTGCTAGTTCTTTTTCGAACTGTAAGATCTTATCGAAGCTCATTGATTGTTTCAACAATACCGTTAGCTGAGAAAAAGTCTTGAGTTAAGGTTTTTGATAGTTCTCGACATAGAGGAACATATTTGTCATGAGAATCTAAAATTGACCTAATATGAGCAACTAAGTGTTCTCTATTTTGTTCGTAGTGTCCCCACGATTCGGTCCACTCTTGTGGGTACTTAAATTTATCAGGATACATCTCAGTATACGATAATCGATTTGGTACTAGCGGCACTGCATCAACTAGCGCACCTTCGTACATTGAGATACCAAGGGTTTCTTGTAGACTAGCACTAAACACAATCTTAGCTTCACCTAGCAGTGTGTGATATTGATGCTTGGTTAGCTTTTGTTCCTGACACACAATAAACGATGCTTCTGGGATATGCTTTGCTAGATCCAAAAATATTTCTAGTTGCTTCTCGGGGGCAAGGCGATGAGGGAACAAAATGGTATTTGTTTTCATCTTGCCTTTATACGGATCCATAGTCGCTTCCATATATTCCATTGGCCAACCGGTGCGAACAACTTTTTTCGTACGAATCCATTCTTCTCTTTGAGAATGTAATGCACTGTCGTCGAACCATGCCCCGAATATGTTTCTAATAAACATGTGGATGTGGAAATCTGTTGCAAAGTAATTGTGGTCGTAACAGTTAAAGAAAGATTTCTCGGCGTGTCTGACCCACGGTTTATCGCCGATAAGTCTCCCTAAGAAGTCTTGGGGATCATATGATCCACTGTGGAACATGCCATGGGTAACCCATTTCATGTCCATAAGATCGTTAACATACTTTACTTCAATTATCGTAGGATTCCACGCATCCGTGAATAAGATATGATCGCCTTTTCCGATTACTCCGTCTTTAACCATCGAGAAAAACTTATTTACTTGCTCGTTTTTCCATTGATTAGTAGAAAGAAAGTCTAGAAATGCCCCCTGTGTTGGTACTCCGCTATTTGTTTCGCCGTCAATTTGAATTATATTAAATTTATAGCCTAGTCTTTCGGAGAATATCTTAGGGAGATGGGTATGCCACTGTGCAGTATATCTAGTTTCTAACGGTTCTAAAGAGAAAATGATTAAATTTTTCATAGTAAACGGGTTCCTGTGTGCTAAAGTGTATAAATAATAGTATAGATATTTATATAAAGGGAGTCAACAGTTATGAATAAAGACGAATTGATTAAATTAGTTGAAACTTACCCTAAACAAATAACAGATCTGAGAACAACAATCCGAACCTTTGTTGAAAGTATCGATCATTATCCGGTTGAATGGCCATTATTTAAAAAAGCATATCACGAGCTATTTTTAGGCGGATCAGCAGCTGAGGTAATGTGTCCAGTGTGCCATAATAAAGCACTTCGGTTTAAAGGATTGCGACATGGGTATGTTCCTACTTGTTCCTATTCTTGTCGAAACAAAAGTCCTGAATTTATTAGGAAATATAAAGACTCGTGTATGAAAAGATATGGTACCGAATACGCTTCGCAATCACTTCAATTTCGTAATGCCGTCGAAAAAACTTGTTTAGAAAAGTATGGAGTAAAGAGCGTTATGCAAAACGAGCAAGTAAAAGAAAAACTAAAAAGTTCTTTTATTGAAAAATTTGGAGTTGACAATCCGTCAAAAAACCAAAATATTACAAGAAAAATTAAACAGGCTCGGATCGGTTCAGGCGATTGGGTTCCAGACGAGTGCCGGTCCGACCTAGAAAAATATCGAATGTTAGTTAAAAAACTGACTGCTAAATCTTATCATGATCATTTTTATAAAATAAACCCGGCTAATTTACCGAGATCCAGATATCAATATTCTTTAGACCATATCTTCTCAGTCGAAGAAGGCTTTAAGCAAAACATACCAGCAGAGGTGATTAGTCATTGGACTAATCTTCGATTAATGTGGCACTTGGAAAACTCTAAAAAGAACACCAAATGCCACAAAACTAAAGAACAACTTTATGAAGATTACAGTAAATCCATAGATTAGGTTTCATTTCTTTTTTCTTCTTTGCAATGTGTGCATACTAGCATATCATTAACTTGTATAAAGTTATGATTGCACTCTTGACGAATTGAATCTAGTATTGCTCGCACACGGTATAGCTCTTTTTGTAATTGTCGTTCGTGTGCGAGCAATTGATCGATATTGTAGGTCACTAACGTGCTTTACGCGATTTTTGGCGCTCAAACTTTTGCCAGAGAGGTGACTTTTGATTATACAGGTCCTTCTCATTAAACGGCACATGTGGGTACTGCATCCTGATAAAATCGTGGTATTCCTCAAGGTCGCTAAAAATCTGAGCAACCTCAGGCTTCATACGAAGATACTTTTTGTTATAAGATGCAACTGCTACTTTTGACATGTTTATTCCTTATTGTATTGATTAAAACAACCATTTTCGCCGTCTTCGGCGACCTCAATCCAAACATCTCTGTTTGGGTATTCTTTAGCTATAGTTAAGTATAGCTCATCTGCAATCATTTCGCAAGATTTATGGTTAAGATCTAACGTACTTTCTCCGTACAGTCTCTCAAGCCATCTTTTAAAGATAATAAATTCAATATCTCGGTCAGTATGCATTACTTCAATCCATACCTTAAAGTGAAATATATGTCGGTGAGGGTAACGCAAGAATGAAACCTCGGTTAGGTCATCTCGATGCCCCGCTGCATTGTATTGATGTATCCCTTCTTTACGAAAAGTAACCCAGATCATCTTTGAAGCTTTGTTCCTAGTAGAAATAACTCGTTCAAGCAATGCTCGGGCGTGCGCCTGTTCTACTGGATCTAACTGTAATTCATCGTTCATGCTCTCATCGACTCTATAGTTACAATTTTTCCTAATGCTTCGGAAAAATCTTCTTCGTCCTTAATGATGTGTAGGTTAGAAGAATTACAGTCGGTAGTCCGATTGTAGTTTTTTGTTTGTACAATGTATCCGCCGTGTGCTTTAGCAACAACAAAGCGAACGGTGTTGTTGGTTTCTACGGTTACTTCGTGGTCACTTTCGCACACTACTTCTTCTTTGTATGCGAGTTTTCCGTGATAGCCGTTTGCTCTAACTTTGTTGAGAGCAATTGGTTCGTTTTGACTCTTGTCGTCGAGCAACCAGTTGCGTAACCATTTTTTAATATTCATTTAATTACTATGTCCTTTGTATACTTTGACCAATCAGTAAATTTACTGCGATCTTGTAAATCGTGCAAGCTATGGCACCATACGCCCGGATTCGATGCTTTAAATCCCTTGTCGTCTACTTTAATCATTGTATTATAATTCCATAGTTTAATATACGGAATTGGTACTCTAATTTGTGGAATAAAATTATCAAACTCGTTAAGACCGCCGTCGTTAAATTCTTCTACAGCAGACATAGGAATATCAAGACTGCACAAATATCCTGCTTTTAAGAAGTGGGTAATCATTTCCTCCCACGATTTCCATTCTTCGTAGTCGGTTGGGTTAAAGCTATGGTTGGCACCAAAGAAAATGTGTTTGGTTTCGTAAGTTGCTACCGCTAACTTAGATTCAATCACCTCAACCGAATGAACACCAGAAACGAACAATGTGTCCATTCCGAATGCAGGAGTGTGTTCAACTTCTTTTCCGAAGAAGAAATCTACTCCTACATTTACTCCATCTGAATAATCACGTTCCATTAATCGTTCCCGTCGACTTTGCGTAGATCGTTAATTTGATCTTTAAGTTTAAGTTTCTTCTTCTTTAATACTTCAACATCGTGATCGGGTGCATAATTTTTTTCTAATTCTAAAATTTGTGCATCTAACATTCGATGTGTTTCTTCTAAGTGTGCAATACGCTTTTCGTATAGTAGGCTCATTCTTGCTCCGATTCAAGTTGGTCTAATGTAGATTCGTCAAATCCGCTATCGTCGATGTGGTGTTCTTCAACTTCGGGTTCGGGTACTTCTTCAACGAATAGATTTTCGAACATTGCTTTTCCGCTAAGTAGCCGTTTACCAGTAGCACCTCGTGTTCCAATAATCTTGCTATCAAGATAGCGTCGATGTTCTTCGACAATAGCTTCAGCAGTTCCGCGATCGTTTGCTGCGAATACTGCATCTGCTACTTGTTTAAAGTATACACGATCAATGTCTTCCTCTACAAGCATATTTGGGCAGATTCCAGAGTCGTATTGTCGATTGGCTTCTTGGACCGCTGTAATATGCCTATGGACATTGTGTCCCATTTGGATAGCGTAACTAAATGAATCCCAGCTGGTTTTACCTTCTTTACCAATTTTATTCAGATCGCCTGGCTTATAGATGCAAATGTCTTTAACTAGAGTCCGTTCACTTACTGGGCTGTCTTCGAAGATTGGAAAGATGCCATCTTGGATGACGGCATCAGCAAAGCGCCTAGTGTCTGTAGCATATTTTTTGTTGTCGACGCTTGGCTGCATCCGATAGACCCATTTTTCTCGGTCTGCAAACTCGTTGTTTGTGTAGATTTGTCCATTTGCTGTTGCGAGAAACGGTGAGGCGCAATCAAAAGATACGGTAAAGTTTTCATTGTGATATTTTCTAACAGCCCTTTGTATATCGGTTAAGAGTAATGCCCATTCTAGCTTGCTGGTGCCCAAGAAGTGCATCCAGTCATGCTGCCCTTTTTCTAACAGTCCATCAAACCGCATATCCACTAGCCTACGCAAGATAAGATGGCTGTCGCACATGTTCTGCCCTCCCATTGCCCAACCTTCAAATGGTTGGTCGTGTTGCTTAGGATCGCAGTAATGTTTCATACGGTGATACCAATCATCAGCATCTTTATGGGTTTCACCTTGCAATACATTTAGGAATTTACAGTTACCATTCCGTGCTTGCATAAAGTAATCGTTGTTGATCTCGGTAGCTTTAACTGCTGCGGCATAATCATTGATTCCTGTTGCCTTAGCACCTGCTGGGCTACGAGCAACCCACGCAGGGATATCAAGGATCATACCACGATCCATATACGCATCCATCCAGCTAAGGACTAGCTCACGCTTCTTCTTAGCCTTAGGGCAGTTAGGATCTTTCCAATCTCCTTCCCATACACCTTTACCAATTTGGAATCCGCCAGAGTCGCCCAATACAAACGTGTTATTACGATCACGGTTGCGTACCATATCTTCTTTAGGCGAATGCTTGTTAACATCTAACTCTGCGTGTCCTGCAGAGTATAATGCCCACTTGTACGGGAAGTATGCTTCTTCTGCGTTTAGCCAGTTAAGCCCTTCGATTCCTGTTTCGAAGTCTGCAGGGATTCGAGCAGGATCAACGTAGTTAGGATCATGTCTTTGCTTGCCTACGTAAGTGGCGTAAAATCCACTCAATGCCGGCAAGAAAACGGCTATTTTGCTTTTTCCATCGGGTCCAAGCTGTTTTGCTGTTAAGTTATCTCTTTCCATTTTTCTTTTCTTCCCATATACGTTTCCTAGCATCTGACATTTTTTGTTTTGTTTCGGGTGACATTACTCTTCCTTTAAGTGCTGCACTAATTTTCTGCTTTTGCTCTTCGGTATTTTTTCGCCCTTTATGCGACTCACTAAGTTTAGCACAATGTTCCTCAGTAAAGCTACGACCTTTAAGTGAATCTGCGTATTTCTGAATAGCACTGTTTGTTTCCTTAGTGAGCCCTTTGTTCCAAGGCTCTTTACCTAATCCGGCGGCACTAAGTTTAGCTCGGTGCTCCTCAGATTTTGGCTTTCCTTTAGTAGAAGCAGAGACTTTATCCCCGTGATTTTTAGGTTTATTAAGATTTGCTTTAGATATTTTAGCTCTACCTTGTTCTGTTAAAAACGATCCAATTTCTTTACCTTTGTTCCACGGTACAATACCACTGCACCCGTCACCGCCATCTGTTCTATTATGCAGAATACCTGTACCTAAATCTTTACGGCCATACCAAGCAATCATCCTTCTTTCAATGGCTAATGCACCCAGCTCTGTTAAATTATTTTCTAAAATAACTATTCGGTTAGCATCTGCAGGCAGAACAACAGAATGGTCTTTAGTCCAGGCCCTGTTTTCTTTTCCCTTTCCGATGTAGTAAGGTGTTAAATCTTTTGTACGCAAGTATGCATAAACGTAAAACATAATAGTCTCCTATATGTTTATTTATGCTTTACTTGCGTTATCTACATATTATTTTTGCTGCGCTGGAATAATGTATTCGTAATCAAACAAGCCGCTATCAACTGTGATCATAGCAGCACCTTCGTCGCTCATCTTAAAGGTTTTGTCGCCTGCCAGACTTAGAATAGCAATGATAGCAGCGACTGGCCACTTCCACTCTTTCTTAAGTTCACCGCCAGGTAGGTCGCAGAACACGAAGTTGCCTGCGTGAGTGCTATGATCGCCAAACGAAAACACTAATTTGCCGTTTACACTAGTGGCATTAAAGACTGATTCTTCGCTGTTTGCTTGAGCCATGTACTTCAACCGTTGAATTGCGTTGTTTGTTGGTTCGAAGTCGACATTCCATTTAACACCTTTAAACTTAACTGTTCGAAGTTTTTCGTTAACGATTTCTTGTGACATAAAGCGATAGTCGTTTTTAAAGTCGCCTGCTTTATTTTCGAAATGGAGACCAGACACTACTTCTGCACCGTCCTTAGTAACCTTAGTAGCCTTAACTGACGCACCTTCTTTATATTCTGGAATGTTAAGAATGATGTTTAGTTTTTGTAAGTTTGGCAAGCCAACGGTTGACCCGACAAATTCTTTCATCGGTGCTTTGCAAGTTGCTTGAATAATTACTGAGCGGTCATCAGCAATAGCAGCAATGCTAGTTTCTTCTGTAGTACCGACTGCTTTAACAAGATCAATGAAGCCAAGTCCATATGTGTGTTGAACTACGTCCCGTAGGTAATCGATTAAGGGTGTTGACATAAGTTTCCTTTCAAGTGTGATAATAAAGTATATTTAGATCGTTGATATAAGTCAACGAAAATTTGTTAAACAAGAGGTGATATTTTACCTAAAGTTTGGTGAGCTTTGATAGTTTGCAGTTCGCCAGGTTTACGAATTTCGATCCAACTAATAACTTCGTCTTCGTCATGCAGCTCAATTATATTGAAATCTAAGCTTTTACATAGAGCCACTAACATACTTTTTGGTATGTAACTCATCGAACCATTCTCAACCCTTAGAATACTGTTTGGGTTTTCTCCGTCGTTATAGCTAAACATGCAAACTCCGCCGGGTCTAAGAACCTCTTTAATGTGGATCAAATATTGCTTAATCATATCAAGGGGGAAGTAGTTAAACACGTTCCAAGAAAACACAAACCCAAACTGACCTTGTGGTAACATTGATAGGTCGGTTTCGGATTTAGCCCAGTCAATCAAGTACGGTCTCAAACGAAGTCGGTATTCTGGACTAAACGTAAAGGCAGTAGAATCGAGAAATTCTTTCTCGATATCTACAATGTAGAGCGGGTCGTTTGCTACAAGGTAACTAGTCCACTGACCATCACCGGGTCCGATTTCTAATCCTGGATAATGCCAATCTGAATATACTTGAATTCGGGATATAACTTTTTGTTTAGCTTCGCTACTAATCGGTAGTTGCCGACTAGTTCGTTCGAAACTAACATCTGATCTATTTGTTGCAAAGCAATCGTTAATTTTGTACCCTCTTGCAAAGTAATCCTTGGTGCGTTCTGCTATCCGATGGTCTATTATGCTAATTGCTTTGTGGATGTGCAGAGTTGTAGTGTCGAGAAAGTCTTGTTTAAGCGAATCGACAGTATTGTTTAAATCCATTAATAACGAATCGAGATCGGGGCTTAACGGAACAGTGTACCTAACATCATTTACACTTTTAATGTATGTGTCTGTCTCGTTTTTTAATCCGAGAGATGAGATATTAGATAACAGTAACTTTCTGGCTTTAACAAGTTCGCTTAATTTCATGATAATACTTATTCAAAGGCAAACAAGCTATCGAAATTAGTTTTAATCTGAGTATTGTTCGCAATGTCCCAGTTCAAAACACCTAGCAGGTTTTCTGCTTTCTTATCAACAATTGTTGTTTCCATCAGATCGTCGTCAAACGGTAAGTTCTTAAACCAATCGGGTATATGTAGAATATCAGTTGGGTATGCTACTGATGTAAGGCCTAACGGATTCTCTTTTAGTTTACATACAATAACTTTCATACCATCAAGGATTTTCATAGAGTGCATATCTTTATACATATCTTTAAGGTGGTTGTAGTTGATAGCAGCTCGAACATGACCTGGCATGTTTGCTTTCCCTAGACGTTCTTCTTTAGTGCGGTATCTAGTTAAGTTATTAACTCGCTTTGGTGTACCTTTTTCCCATGGTTGCAGTTCCTTAAAGTAATACTTGAACTCTTTAATCTTAGCAAAAATATCTTCTTTGTGGGTGCCGGTTAACACGTCTTGTAGCACATTAATCAGAAAGTCTTGCACAATCTTAGGTGTATCTGCACGTTTTAAGTCTAGACCCATAGCTTTTAGCTTGCCTAACCCTGGTATTACACCTTTTTTCTTAGCCTTTTCTTCATCATACAAGTCAAGTCGATCACCTTCCATATCATAGATAAGAACTGCATAGCGTTTTTTCTTAATATACAGTCCGGTTGATGCAATAAGTTCTCGCCCACCTTTAATTAGTGCACCATGTTCAAGTGTAGCATGACATGCTTGCTGCATGAATGCAGGGAATGACTCGTTGACTTGGTCAGCAATGCTGTCATATACACTGATGCAAATATCTTTGTCCCATTCTTGTTTGCCTGCTTTAACATCGTCTTTAATAATAGGCCATACACTAAAGTAACAAGAGTCAGTGTTATGTACCAAACAATCATTAGCAAAAAAGTACGGATCTCGGTCCTTAATACTTAAGTCATACACATAATCATCTACTTCACCTATACATTCGATGCTTTTTATTGTAACTGATTCGATATCCATTCTTTTACCTCAACAATAGTACGTTGCTTGTCTTTTTTAAAGTCTGTTTCCCACACAACTAACACTTTAAATCCTAGTTCCTCAGCAGTTTTTAATTTTAACATATCTTTTTGCTGTATATCTATTGCTAACTTCCCACGTATAACTGCATCGGATTTGTATATAGCAGGATTTGCATGCCAGTAGTCTCCATTAAATTCTATTATTAAATTTTTATGTTTTATGTCATACACAACATATGAATTTAGTAATGATGACCATTTTCCAAACGGTTGAGAGTAATTAGTGTACTCGAGTTTATATCCTATTGCTTCTTCTAAGAGTAGTACAAATTCTTTTTCTAGTTCACTTACGTAAGAAAGACGTTGTCTTGATACAATCAATTCTACTGCTTCATCGAGAGAAATGGATAATTTTTTAGCAATTGCAATAGGTGACCCTGATTCTCCTTTTTTGATACATATTTCTTTAAATTTTTTTTCTCCTACTTGTTTTCCATATTTTGTGATTAAGTATTCTTTGGACTTAGTGTATGATTGTTTAGCACAATATTCATTCCACATCTCTAAACCTTTTCCTTCGCCGTGTCTTAAAATCATTATTTCTAACGTTTGGCTTCTTGAACGATTAAACTGGTTGTATTGTTCTTCGCTCCACCCATGCTTTTCTTTTTTGTACTCAAAAGAATTTGATATAGCTTGTTTTGTTCGATACTGTTCCCAGCGAGCATTTCCTTCTTGTTCTCCGTATTTCTTAATTAAGTTTTGTAAGGTTACTGCTGTTGCTTGTGCAAGGATAGGGTCAACTAATGTTGCTCCTGGGTATGCTTGTTTATATTCTTTTCCGTTTTTAAATTTTCCTGTACAGTTGTATTTAAAATGAGTCCATTGTAATCGGGGTAACTCTGCCCCGCACTCTAAGCATTTTGGCATACGGTGATACTCCTGTCTCCATATTATTTATCCAGCAGCGAGATAAACACATCGGTTTCTAGAACTTGCAACGGAGTAACTTCTACTAATGTTCCGTTCCTTAACGCAATAAGGCTATGGTCTTCAGTAACTGTTACGGTTTTATCATTAGAGAAAGTTATTTTATATAACTTTTTCTTAGTTTTGTGCCTCATAACATACGAAACTTCACTCATAACTGGTTTTAGTTCGTTACCGTCGAACCCAATTACTTTTGTATCAATGCCTCCTCTGTACTCTTTTCCTGACGGCGATAGAGTGGTATGTTGACACTGATTAAATAATTCTTCTATGGTCACTTCGCCGTCGTTTGTTTTAATACGGGTGTCGCCGGTTACACTGTCACCGTACACAATAGCTTCACCGGTATGGTCGTAAATACCTGTTACTGCTTGATTAATGTAAGCGTCCATATGGCGTGCAATTAAACGCCCAGTTAATGTAGTAGACTGCCCGATACGCTGGTCAAAGAAACGGCAACCTGCGTTCAACAGTGCACCATAAAGGCTATTCAAATTAATCTTGGTTACAAGTTGTTTTTTATCCCAATACTCTATAGCATTTTTTACTTCGGTGAAATTATTTGGTATAACTTTACCGTCTTTAATTCGCAGTGAATTTTCTTTGCAAAATTGATCAAGTTCTTCTTTTGATCCAGTCTCGAATATTTGTGTTAGACGATCGAAATCGAGATCTCGTAGTTCTGACATTCTTTTGTCCTTGAATTTAAAATTTGATGATTGTGTTTTTGTATTAAATTATAATCGGTTTCGAATACTAACTCCGGAACCCAATTAGTGTGAGTAATTCTTAAAAGTTTTAGTTTATGGTCTTTTGCGATACTATGCTTTTCTAAATCGTTTCTAATTGCAGCAGGGAATCGATGCCAGTATTCTCCGTCGACTTCTACTAGCAAATTTAGTGTTTGCAGATAAAAATCGTAATATTTACCATCTAGTGGATACTGATAAATGTATTGTATACTATTTGCATCCAGAAATTCAATAAACTGTTTCTCTATATTTGTTTTCTTTCCTCTCTTTGGGAGGACGATACCGTGCTCTTTTATATAATCACGTCTTCTAGTAGATAACAGTTCTATATACTTAGAGAATTGTTTACTGTCTTCTCTTCGTGTTTCCCAATTGGCTTTTTGTTTTTCGGACTTAGCTTGTTTGCTTTTGTCTGACAGATTTACAGGCTTTCCGATCTTTTGTTTACTTAAAAGTTGTTTAGTTTGCTCAGTATGTGGCTCGCGAGTCTTTCCGGTGTGTGAGGCAGACATCTTTTTCTTTGTTTCGTCTGAATGTACAAACGAATTGCCTTTTCGGTCTCGCATCAGTTGGCAGGTTTTATTCCTGATAGCGCGATAGTTTTCAGAATCTGATTCTTTAAGACTCTTGTGCATAGATTTAGCTCTCTCGGAAAACTGTGCAGATAACTCAGTTGAGACAATCTGTGCACCCGGATACGTTTTGGTATACATCTCTTTTGTAACTTTGTGTTTAAAATTTATGTGACTTGTTAGGTTTCTAAACTCTTTTTGACATATTAAACATGTTACCATGTTACTTCCTTTTATGTTATTTATACCTACTTAACAAAATTAAGGTATTATAGTAATCTGTTTGGTATCTCGATGCCGTTTGACAAATCGTTAAATTTTTTCTTTCTGAGTTGTTTCTTTTTACGTTCAGCATACCAACGCTTTAATAATCCTGGAACAATGCCTTCTAAGTCGTAAGTAAAGATAGTGCCGTTACCACTAATGCACCAGTTTTTTCCACTATTAAACACTAGTTCGTATACTTCACTAGCACGAAGAACAGTTGACTCGTTGCTGTTATTCCAGTCAATTGTAACTTCGACATCCGTTTTCCGTTCCATTACTGCGGTGTATTCAAGTGTACCAAAAAGTCCGTCCCATGCTTCTGCAAAGGAGTACCCCTTCATCATACGCTTGCCTACACGTTTGTCCTTCATCTTCTCATTGATATAACTGTCTGTCATAATTGGACGCAGTTGGCCAATGATTGTTTCCGGACCCATATTTAATGCACGAATAGTAGACGGGTATAGAGAGTTAATGTCAATTGCACCGATCCATTTATGCATACCTGCTTTTGGTACTGCTACATATGCACCTGCTGCTTGTTCGTCGTTGAACAAGTTGGTATCGTCATCTTCAATACCCCACATTGCTCGTTCAGCAGCTAAGTCGTCATCCTCTAAGATATCAACGTCGGATCCATCACCTTTGTGTTTTCTGGACGGAACGATCATACCACGACGGTGGGATTCTAAAATAATTGCTTGCTCAGTGACCGCCACTGCACCCATAGTTGTAGGAAGCAAAACGCCGTTATCATGGGCAAGTTCGTTAGCTAAGTCTAAAAATTTTAGCTTTGCATCTAGTTTCGCAAGAAGGACGGTGTCTTGTCGATTATACAGCACAAACTTTTCGAAGTCGTTGTTATATAACTGGTCAAGCGTTCCTTCATACGCAACTTTCTTTTCTCCAAGCTCGTATTCAGAAATAGCGTCTAACGAGTAGCTATGACGCTCTTCATATGTGTACTTGCGGTATAGTTGCATGTAGTCGAGATGTACGCGACCAACTAAATCGAAGGTCATCTGTTCAGCACCGTACCGTTCAAATAGACGCTTCTTTGGGTATTGATTCCACAAACAGAAGCGACGAGTATCGTCCTTAGACATCACGGTAGTAATACGCATTACAGTATACGGGATGTCGAAACCTTCACTGTTCCACCCGCTTAACACATCTGCGTCGTCAATTAAGTCAAGGAACATTTCTAGCATCTGCACTTCTGTTTCACACAAAACTGTGTTCTCGAATCCAGAGCAAATTTTCTGTGCAGTCTCAGGGTGTAATCCTTTTGGTGCCATTACTAATGTAACAAGTTGGCTACCTTCAGGCATCCAATCTAAAAACACTGAGATAGCAGTAATCGAATTAAACGGATCCTCTGCCGAAGCAAAACCTCGGTCTGGGTGGAAATCGGTCTCAATGTCGAAGAATGCTGTTTGTAGTTTAGGTGACTTTTTACCTTTGTAATACTCTTCTAAGCATCTGAATACTGGTTTAATATCGCTTTCCCATATCTTATCTCTACTGTAGAAACGAATTTCTTTAGCAAATTCTTTGTAACTGTTGGTAGAGAATTTAGATACTGGGGTATCGTAAATAGTGCGATGCTTCCCTTTTTTGTCGTCGTAGTAAAAGGTATAATTAGCGGGGTACTCTACGAACTTACGCTCGCCTTCCGGTGTTCTTTCAACAACAAAAATCTTATCGTTGTCTTTGTCTAACAGTGCATCAACGTAACCTATGATAGATCTCCCGAAAATTAATTAATGAATTGGATTATTATAAACATGGATAATCGCTTACTGGAAAAAGGTCTGACATATTTTTAATGGCAAATTGTAAGGTGTCACGATCTAACTCGACATCATTTTGTGCATATCGATGGTAAAGATATTGGTAGTTTGTTACAAAACTTGAGTACATGTTAGATTCTTCTCGTTTTGTGGCAGATAAATCTATTTTTGTGTTCATACCAAATCTTAGAGATACATAGCTAGGATCTGTTATCATTGATTCGTATTCGATTTCTACTAGATTAGATTTAGTTGTTCTTATTAAGTGGTTGAACGCTTTGCTATAAATAATAAAATTATCAAATTCAACGTCGGATATTGTTATTGGTCCTGAGCTCATCTGATGTTTTTTTACTATTGTGCTAATTGCTACTGAAAATAAATCTTTCCTATAACTTAAGACGTTAATGCAATTTTCTTTATTAAACAATGGGTTGTGTGCGTGGATCACTGAAGGCCACGTGTGGACCTCTTTAGTTAAAACCAGTGGCCATTCAAACCATTTTGCAAGATTGGCGCATAATAAGTGCGAGCCGGTTCGTCCATGAGTAAAAACTACTACACCAGATAAATTCACAGTGTCTTGCCAACAGTTTCGAGGATATCCTCAAGAAGTTCGTGGTCTTTACTAAGCTCAGTAAATTTTGATTTTTGTGCTACTTTAATAGCTTTTTTAAGAACGGCTGGCTTAATTTCCATTTCTTCAGCAACTGCTTTAATAGTGTCGTTTAAACCAGCAGACAAATCCTCAACTTCTTGCATAATGTTGATGCCTTCGTTGATAATTTGATTGAGTTTGTTCTTTTGTTCGAGCGAAAACATTCGGCTTGCCATGCGATTCTCCTAAGTAATAACAGTAATTATACTGATTTACTAGGTAGTTGTAAATATTGTTCGAACATTTTATTAGCAATAGCCATCTGGTTTTGCAACCCCCAATGATGGTCTCTTGCATAATTGTCGCAGATATAATATTTTTGGCAAAACTCTTCGTTTGTAAGTGTAACTAGAGGTATATCCCTTGACTTAGCGATTTCATTTAAGAGAATTGCATTCTTTTGGAAAAGGTACTGGTGATATGTGTTGTCTGCTAAACATTTAGGATATTCTTTGTCGGAGGGCATGTAATGGTTTCTTGGATTATACTCAGTTGGGAATTCAACTCTTCCAATCGGCGGCCAAAATACTGCAATTAAATTGGGCTTAAACACATCAATTGTTCTGTAAATTGATCGTACTGTGTAGTCCGGACTTTGTCCTCCGAGGGCAATGTTGTAAAGAACAGAATTCGGAATCATCTCAGCAAATTTAACAGGCCATGTGTCTTCTAATCTGTTACCTATACCAAATGTGTGACTGCATCCAGATACCAAGATTTTAAACTTAGTTGCATCTTCATCTAATTTAGAAAAACTTTTGCTTCGAAACCCGTACTCGTTTAAGATGTATGTTATCGAATTCTCGTCGTACCCACGAGCGTTTGCTTCAGCTTTATGCTGATTATATTCTTGTTCAGAATCTGATCCTAACCAGCGTTTGGTTGAGTGAGGTTGATGATTGTGCAACACCTCAGTTGCGTGAAATAAACCTTTAGTCCAGTGCATATAGAAATCCTATCATTTTATTTAAGCTCGGTAGCGAATCTCACTTAAAAAGGCTGATAGGCACCTCCTCGTAACCATAACGGTCCCGGTTAGAGTTCTTATTCGTCCTCAAGCATCCTGCGTAATGATGCTAACGACCCTGGCTGATTGGTGTCTTCAATCCATGCTTCTAAGTGTGGCATTAAATACGACTTTAGCTGCCCAGAGAACGGTCCGGAAACGTTACGACCTAGGCGTGCAAGATATCTTGCCTTGTCGATGGCTTCCCATAAATGTGACTCGAGAGCTTCAAGGTACTCATGTATTTCGCTAAGATCGGGTTGATCTAACATGCCTGGGCCATCGAACTCTGCTTCGTCAATGTTGATCTCTTCTGGTGGTGCCGATAGTTGATCCTGGGCTAATAAATCTGGATTCTTAAAGAAGTCAGACTCAGTTACGATGTCTGCATATTTACGGATTAATTGGGTGCTCATATTAGTTCTTCCTGGTTAGTAGTTTTTGGTTTCTTTTTAAATTCGTTTGGCGGAATATCTACATATATCTCGCTTGGTCTCACTGCAATCTTAGATTCGCCTTTAAAAAAGTCTGGTACTGCTTGATGATTTCCGATTGGGGTTTTTAGTTGTACGTGTACCAACCCCGACTCACCGACTCTGAGTACTTTAGCGGATTTAGCGATGTGTGGATATTCTGGAACAATAACCCATACATGCCGTCCGATAAGTTCGTTTAAGTTAACCCCTGGATTAAGTTTCTTTTCGGCGGCTGACAGCTTTGTGCCTTTAGCTTCAAACGCAAAGAGGTGTGATGTGACTGACTTCTTTGGACTAATAACTTTAATTACTGCTAAACCTAATTTATCAGCGATTCTCTGAGCAGATTGTAAGTCATTAGTAGCGTAGTGCCGCCTTGACCTATCATCTTCATCTTTTGTTGGATCAACTACTTCGTAGTGTTCGGGCCGGAGTGAATTTGCTCTAAATTCATCCGGGGAACTTTCAGCTAATCCCAATGCACCATACCCAGCTGCTGATAAAACATATTCGATATCACGGACAAATTCTTTGTTAAAATCTTCGATGTACCAGTCGTGTGTTACTTTGTTATGGTGTAAGGGAACATGATGGAATCTCGCAAGAAATTCTACTTTCTTTTGGAACCGAGGGGGGAAGTGTGGGAGTATGTAAAACTCACCGGTATCGTTTGGGTCAATGTGTTGAACAATCTCAGGATGAGTACCGGGCTTATTAAACCCGTGTACTGTTTGTTCGTCTACTGCGCTCTCAAATAAATCAACAACAAACATTATTGTTTCCTTACAGCGAGATTTTCTGTAACAACTGTTTCATTTGGTTAGCAACTGATGGATCTTGCATTGCTTTACCAAATTTAGCTAGTGTGTCATCTGTTTGTTGGTTAGCATTATTTGTGCTACCCATTGGTTGTTTTTGCTGATTCTGTGTATCTTGCGACAGTTGTTCGGGGGTTTGTGGATTACTGCCCATTGGTTGAGACGACTGAGGATTCACAGCACCGTATTCTTCAACTGGTTGTCTTTTTGTAAAATCTTGAGCTGCTTGGTCAGCGCGACTGCAAATTCTATCTGACTCAGATCTCGCCATCTTGTCTCTGAACTGTCGACTCTCTCTTTCCTTCATTTTTAAGTGGACATCCATTGGGATATCTGGATCGCCTTCTGAGATAAAATCGCTTTCGATGTCGTCTTCTTTTCTTGTACGATACGCAGGAATTTTAACATGTTCTGGACTATGCATTTTGTTTAGTGCACGACCAAAACCTTGACGTGACGCAGGATCTGAGTTAATGCGATCGGGATCAAGTCGGTCAACATATTTAGATAACGCTTCGTGTGATAGTTCGCCGATCTGTTCTTCGTTCATAGCAGCAAAGTCGGATTGATCAACATACATGTCGGTGTCACGATTGTAATACTGACCTTGTCTTGGATCGTAGTATAATACTTGTCCGTTCTTTTGGCGGAATGGACCTTCTAAACCTTCGCCCGACATATCGGTGTAGCGTTCGCGGTTAATTGATGGAACAACCCCTTTACTGCGAACCTGATCCCATAATTCACGATTTGGTGACTTGCCCATTGCTTCGACAATATAGTTTTCCCACTCACGTTTCATTGCTTCTGTAAAGTCTAACGGTTCTTTATCCATATCCCCAAAGTCGAGGTTTGTCATGTCTAAGTTCTTTGGGTCTGCTGCGTCTTCTTCTACGCTATAGTCACCCATCTCTCCTTTACGCATTGCTCTATCTGTATAGTCATCATCTACTGGGCCAGCACCAAGTTGGCGTTCAACATCATTAACCATAGCACTAACGTCGCTGCTGCCTAATTCGTCAATACCTTCGTGGAAAGACGCTACTTGGTCAACTGCATCCATAACAGCGTCAAGCCCGTATGTTTTAATAAGATCAAGGCGCTGACGTTGAATTCGATAAGAGATCGCTCCTACTAACTCATCAGCACTCATTCCACCTGATCCAAATCCGTTTTCTTCGTCTACACGATTTTCAATGTCGGATAATTTTTGTAGTGTCTTGCGATCGTAGTCTGGGTGGGCCCAACCGTGTCCCATGTGTTCCCATTCGCTGCGACCATCTGGCATAGTGTTATCTACTTTTTCTTGGCAATACCGGTCGTAAGCCTCGTCTGGATCACGAGCTTCATCTGCACGTTTGCCGAAAGTGTTGTGTACTAACTTATCTAACTCTGTGTGGAATTCGGTCTCTTCGTCTTTAGAAATACCGTCGTCTCCTTCTGGTAATGTGCCGACTGGTCCGTGTTTTCCTAACGATCCTTTAATTGCACCCTTTAAGTTGTTTGCAGCATTCTTAGGTTGTAACGGTGTACCTTTAGTTGATAGCTTAGTTTGATCTCTTTTTGCTAACGGATCGTCATAATCACGATATTTGTCAACTGGTACTTTTCTTTCGTCACCGTAATCGTTTACGGTGTCAAATGTGCCGCCAACCGGCCCAACACCCAACGAGTGTTTTTGTCCTGGTGCATGTCCAGAAGCACGAACGCCTTGCCGCCATTTTGCGCCTGGCCCATCTTCGTTTAATATTTCTAAGTATTTTTTAATATCGCTCATAATTTATCCGATCTGTACTTCTAATTTCTGTGGGTTTGCTGGGTTACGGTACACTAAGTGACGAGTAGTTGTTTCAGTTGGATCACTTACTCCTAAATCGTCTTCTGGGTTAACTTGTGACATAACTTCGCATTTAACTGCTCTAACTTGAACTCCGTCTATAGTTATAAGTCCGGTTTTGTAAGAAATAAAGTGATCTGCTTCGCCGATGCCACCTTGTTCACGAATTGCATCCATTACGTCCCACTGGTCTACTGGCTCTGTACGTAATTCTGCTAACTTAGATTCTTTGCTTTTTGCGTATCTGTCAGCTGCTCTTGTTTTTGCTTTTACAGCAGGATCATCTGACCCGCCAACTTTGTAAGAGCGAACTGGCTTCATTGGAGCTTCGGTTAGTGAGTCAAAATCTACACCTAACTCTTTGGCTTTGCGACGAATGTCGCGGGTTACGTCTGCCATTATATCAGTAACTCTACCGTAACCAGAAAATCCTTGTTGCATACGTATACGGTGTCCGATTTCTTTTTCTACCTTGTCGGCAAATTTTGTAGCCGAAATTAACTGATCAACGGTGTTACAAGATTGTATCACTTTTGCTAATTTAGCGAGTAACGCGGCGTTGGAATCAGTAGTGGGTCTTAAATTATCTGCTACCGGAGCTTCAGCGATACGAGTAGTTCCTGTTGACTCTTGCACTTGTTCTTTAGTCCATGTTGCAGGAGCAGAGACCATTTTTAGATTACCGTTATCACCCTCAATAATCCACTTCTTGCGGGATAGTTTGCTTTCGTTACTAACCTGATTGAATTCCCTTTGGCTTAACCAGTTAAGAACCTCATCGTGCGACATATCGTCAAATGTTTTAACTGTCTCGAACGATCCTTGTGCGTTCTGTACTGATTTAGTTAGTTGATAGTAATAGTCTGCTTCTTGCCAAAGGGTATATGTTTGCCCATCTTTAGCAAACTTACCCATATAGTGGTTTGCCGATTCAGTAACTGGTTTCTTAGATGCTTTTTTTCTTTTTTGTAGTTCTTTATGAGCTAAACGAAGCTGTTGTGCAAAAGGTGGGCTTGGATATTCGCCATCTTTGTGCTGATCCCAGAACTTTTGTAGCTTTTCAGTTGACCAGGTTGAATATCCTTCGGTAACTGGTTTCTTTTCTTCTTGCTTCTTCTTTTTAATATTGTCTACCGCTTTCTTACCAGCTTTGTTTAGTGCAGTAGTGCCTCGTGGTGCTGATTTGGCACCTTCTTTAACTTTTTCCTGAGCTGTAAAAAATTCATCGTCTTCAAGCTCATCTTTTGCTATTTTTTGTGCAACTTTACTGCGTTTAACACCTTGCCCTGCTGCACCAAGTTCATAATTCTTATATTCCCAAGTGCCAGGAGTATATGGGTTAGGTTTATTGCGACTAATTTCTTCTTTAACACGTTTCTTTTTATTTCTTCGTTGCGGTTCTGCAAATAAGTTTTGTACAGGCGCCGCAGCAATAGAACTTGAACAAGTTCCGCCGTCGTCTTCTGATATAATACTGTTGATTTTCATAGCAAGTCCATATATTAGTATATTTATTTAAATTATAAATTGCGGTCCTGTTACCGGAACACCGTTTATTCTTATATTCTTTAACTCAAAGTCACCGGGCGGTTTTACTAACTCTATTGTCACATTGTGTGCGCCTTCACGTATATCAGCTACAATTTCTTCATCTATGCAATGCACCTTATTATCCCAAATAAATGTACGTTCGGTCAATAAGGTGTTATTTAAGTATAACCTGTATGCAGGACTAAATGTGCTATCAGTGCAATGCACTTCGACATTTATTTTAGTTGTGTTCTGCATTTTTAGCCCAATACTGTTTTAGTGCTAATGCAAATGGTTCAATTTTTTTGTTATATTCGTTAGCACCAGCAAAGTTACGATCTGCGATGTAATTCTTCATTTCACGCATTAACTCGGCCATTTCTTTTTCTGCTTGTGCTACAGTAATTTGTCCCCATCCAGGAATCACAATAACATCGCTGGTGTCAAAGTCTTCGTCTACTTGCTTTGGATAACTATAAATTCTTTTTAACTTTTCATTTGACCGGTCTTCGTCTTGCCATCTTTTAATAGTTGCTTCTTTATCCCAGTGTGGCGGAATATCGTCCGGGTAGTAACGCATCAGACTGTATTCATAAGGTAACCCGTCTTTAGTACCTGGACGATCATTATGATAATATGAGTGTGTACTCCAGTCTTCAGTAACCGTAGAACTTAATGCACTGTCCAGTAACTGAATTACTTTCTTAATTAATGCTGGGTTATTTTTTGTTCTTGGGTATAGGTCTACAACAATTTGCTGTTTTGCTTTGTTGTCTGCTTGCGGCCACATTTCTCTAATCTGTGTTGCACCAGTGATTCCGCTTGCTCCTGCTTTATATTGGACTGTAGGTAAGTAAACCATGTACCCGTGTTTAGTTAACGGTTGTACATTGTCTGGGTTGTATGGTTGGATATATGCTGGTGTACCGTCTTTCTTATTGCCGCCAATTTTAATGTCGCCTGCGTCTTTTTCACTGCGACAGTAAATTAACACTGTGCTATTCGGATCATACTTTGATGTAATCTCGTCTGGCTTAAAAGGAATGCGTACTTGAACAAATCTATCTTCCGGAACACCTGCGATGATAGCTAATTGCTTTTTAACTTCAAACGGGAAAGGTCTTGTTTTAGTGTCGTTGGTTGCAGCGACCCATACATCAGCATCAGGAAATGCTTTTACTGCGGATTGGTAAAGGGCAGAGTGGCCTGGGGTCCACGGATGAAAACCACCAGCGCATATTATTATTTTTTTAAAGTCTTGGTGTTCGAACAGCTCTGAAATAAACATAAAATATCCATTTATGTTTATTTATAACAGTCAATGATTTCCATCAAAGAGCAAAATTAACAGGAAAGTTATACGAACAGCTAAAGATAGATAATCAAGAATACAGAAGAGTGTTCAATCCAATGCACGATCCGGTAATTAAAGAAAGACACATGCAAGCAATTCAGCTCCGAGGAAAAACAAAAGGTGCTTCCGGATTAAAACGCGGCCCACTATCTGAGGAAGTTAAGCAGAAACTAAGAGAGGCTACGGATTAAGTCAATGACACCGGAGAGGAAGAAGCAAATAAGCGAATTTCATTCGGACCGCAGCGAAGGTCTCAGAGAGAAATACCGGCAAGCAAATGGCATTTTAGCATCGTGTATTCACTGCCGTCGGGTTTTTAACTAGGTTAGTTGTTTAGGTGGCACGGTGATAATTGTAGTCAGAGATATACATAATTACACCTATATCTCGTATTTCGTTAAATTACATTGATTCCAACACCCAGATATAAAACGGGGAATTAAACTTTAGTTCGTAGGTTCCGTTCCAACCTAAGTTAACATGCATGTTAGAAGGGAATCCCTCCTTTGGCTCGTCTGGAATGTATTTAGAATGAGTCCATTTCAAGAATTCTAACTCGATATCGTCAATTTCGATTTCGACGATGTTAAGCAATAGGTCTTTTTCGATATTCCCATTTTTGTTTTGCACAACATCGGATGCTACTTTTCCTATTAAGCGAATCTGCAACGTATGACTAACATCTTCTTCGACCTCGGCAGAAAATTCGATGTACTCAACAATTCCGGATTCGCTCACAATAGTGCCAGATTTTTTAACTTCGTTGTTGACTAAGATTTCATATTGCGGTCTTCGGTCCCAGTATGTTCCGGAAAGACCTACTTTAAATCTAAGTTCTTCGGTTGCCATATTATAGTTTCCTTTTACGGTTTGTTAGGTAAATATTAGTGTAGTCCGCGATATTGACAGTATCCGACTACCCTAGACAACTCAGAAGAGCTTATATGTCCAGCAGTAATATTTATTATGTCTATGCGTACCTACGCAGATTTAAGGGGTCTGGATCTTACTGAGATCCCCTAAAAATTCATAGGTCCCGCAGTGGTTCAGCAACACTCGGCTGTCGGCCCACATGTCGTACCCTAATTTTGCAGCCCTACGGCAAAAGGTCCAATCTTCACTCAAATAATGACCATTTTCGTCGATGATTGTATCGAAAATGCTATACATGTTTGGCTCATATTGTTTACCGAGACCGACATCGTCTACATACTTTGTTTCTGGGTGTGCTTTGATAAGTGCTTCGTGCACTTCTCGTTTAAAAATTAGGAACCCTGTTGCTAAGGTGTCAACTGTAAACAGCGGACCTTGAATCTTTGTTTCTCTCTTTAAGTTAATTGCATAGTTAATTGGCAACGACTTTTTAGGATACAAACCGCCAATAATTTCTTTATCAGCAGCAATCATTTGGAAGATTGATTCTGGTTGGAATCGAATATCTGCGTCAATGAACATATAATGAGTAGCCTTTTCGTTAGCTCTCATTTTAGCCATTAAGTTATTGCGGCCTCGTGTAATAAGCGATTCGTTAACCATAGTATCTAGAGACCAATTAAGTCCTGCTCGTGATGCCATTAATACGAATTTAAGAAAGCTAGTAAAACA
>Ga0209835_1000136_pt1 | contig 50615 bp, 48 predicted proteins | sample LakKivwa52mmetaG_FD_184138 | JGI IMG/M metagenome (GOLD analysis project Ga0209835, IMG submission 184138) | Anoxic lake water microbial communities from Lake Kivu, Rwanda to study Microbial Dark Matter (Phase II) - Lake Kivu water 52m metaG... | ecosystem: Environmental > Aquatic > Freshwater >...
AAGGCTCTCTTCGGACAGTCTCCTGAATCCGATCCAAAATGGACTGGGAAAAATGTTGACCACAAACATACATGTACCCCGTATAACATCTTCCGCCCCCTGTGTCAAGTGTGTGCTAAGACCAGCCCTGAAGAGGGAGGGTAATCGTCACGCGCTTTGCGTAATTCTTCCCCCTTCAAGGGGGAGGTCGGGAGGGGGATGGGAAATCTGTCGGAGCGTCCCTTGTGTTCAGTGACTCCACTTATGGGTAATGATCAGCTTGAGGGGTGAGGGTGGGGGTGAGAGAGAGGAAGTACATGAGCCGAGAAATTCGTATCTTGATTGCTGAAGAGGATCCTGATTTTGTAAAGATGGCCGAGACCTCTCTGAGGGAGTCGGGTGGCCTTTATCGCCTCGAAGTGGTTTCCTACGGAAAAACATGTTTAAAGAAACTCCAGGATGAAAAGTTTGACATCTTGCTTTTAGACCATTCTCTTCCCGATGGGAGCGGACTGACATGGCTTCGACGTTTCAATGAAATGGGGATCGGCATTCCGACCATCTTTGTCACAGCCAAAGGAGACCCTCAGATGTCAATTCAGGCGATGAAGGAGGGCGTCTTCGACTACATTAACCGGTCCGCAGAGTGCGCCAAGGCATTCCCTTTTGTCGTCAACCGTGCAGTGGAGGGCCATACGTTAATGGTAGAAAAAGTCAGGCTTCAGAAGGAGCTGATTGAGACAAAGAACTTTCTCGAATCGATTGTTGAAAAAGCAGGAGATGCCATTTCAGTGGTTGACCTTGAAGGGAAGATTCTTTATTGGAATGAAGGGGCGGAACAGATTTATGGGTATCGAAAAGAAGAGGTGCTCGGCAAGAGACTGTCCGATTTTCTCTTTCCCACTGATGAAAACCTGAGAGAGGATGAAGAGAGATTGTTAGACGAATTGATGATGCGAGTGAAGCAGGGAGAAGCCGTTCCTAATGTCGAGGTGAAAAGACAGACAAAAGAAGGAAAAGAGATCATCACAAGCATGACGATCTCTCCGCTCAGGGATGCGGAAGGAAGGGTTATCGGCGCCTCCCGTATCTGTAAAGATATTACTCAGCTGAAGAAAGTGGAGGAACGATTGCTATTTACGGAGGGATTGACCTCCCTTGGCGAACTCACTGCGGGTGTTGCCCACGAACTCCGGAACCCTCTTGCGGGAATCAAAATCAATACTCAGGTCCTGTTACGGAAAAAAGATATCCCTGACATGGAAAGGAAGCTTCTTGATAGCAGCCTTGAGGGAATCGGGAAAATTCAAAGGATCGTGGATGATATGCTCCATTTTGCTAAACCCAGGGCTGCCCATTTTAAAGACGAAGAGATCAATGAGGTGGCCGAAAGCAGTCTTGCGATCTTTCAGACAAAATTGAAGAAGGGTAATATCTCTCTCTTCTTCCAAAAAGGCGAGGGTCTGCCGAAGGTCTGGATCGATGCCCACCAAGTCCAGCAGGTTCTAACTAACCTAATACTCAATGCCATTCAGGCAATGGAGAAGGGCGGCACATTGGCTTTACGGACTTTTTCGGATGGAAAGAATAAAGTAGGCATTGAAGTGAAGGATACCGGTGTTGGGATTTCCAAATCCCATCTCAAAAAGGTTTTCGACCCATTTTTTACGACCAAATCAGAAGGAACGGGACTCGGACTTTCCATCAGCATTAAGATTTTAGAAAGTCACAGAGCCACCATCGATGTGACCAGTCAGGAAGGAAAGGGTTCAACCTTTATCATTCATTTTCCAATAAGGGGTGATCATGCGGTTTAAAATCCTGGTGATCGACGATGAACCCATTCTCAGGGAATCTCTCGATGTGGCTCTCAAAACATTGGGATATGATGTCCTCGTATCGGGAACCGGAGAGGAAGGGTTGGAACTCTTTCGGAAGGAGAGCCCCGATCTTATTCTCCTGGATCACTGGTTGCCCGGCATCAATGGCGACGAAGTTCTTCAAAAGATAAAAGAGCAAGAGCCTGAGATTCCTGTCATCATCATGACCGCCCAGGGGTCGATCGAACTGGCCGTTAGTTCGATGAAGATGGGAGCCTTTGATTTTCTCGTCAAACCTTTTGAACTGGACCAGGTCGAAGACTTAATTAAGAAGGGGCTGGATCGAGTCCGCTTGAGAAAAGAAGTGGAGTGGCTTCGAGCGCAATATCAGGAAAAATTCCGTTCCGGCGGGATCATCGGAGTGAGCCAAGAGATGAAGGAGGTGTTGGCACTTGCCGAAAAGGTTGCCCAGGGTTCGGAGACGACGGTCCTCATCGAAGGGGAGACCGGAACGGGTAAAGAGCTTCTTGCCGAATACATCCACTTTTTAAGCCCTCGTTCCTCTTTTCCGTTCATGCCCATCAACTGTGGTGCCATCCCTAAGGATCTCTTTGAGAGCGAGCTTTTCGGCTATGAAAAGGGCGCCTTCACCGGGGCCCTTGATAAAGGGAAAATAGGGAAGGTGGAGTCAGCGGAGAAGGGGACACTCTTCCTCGATGAAGTAGGTGAACTCCCTCCTCCTGCTCAGGTTAAGGTATTGAGAGTTCTTGAGGAGAAAGAATATTTCAAGGTCGGTGGAGTCGAAAAGAAGAAGGCCGATGTCCGGATCATTGCGGCAACGAATAAGGACCTGGAGTCTGAGATCAAGGAAGGACGTTTCAGGGACGATCTCTACTTCAGGCTCAATGTCGTAAAATTACATATTCCTCCTCTGCGGGAGCGAAAGGAGGACATCCTTCCCCTCTTTCGTTTCTTCGTTGATCGTTTTAACGAGCAGTTCAAAAAAGGGTTCATCCGGATTTCTGAAGAGGCCGAAGAGGAGATGTTGGCTTATTCCTGGCCCGGAAATATTCGTGAGCTTCGTAATACCGTCGAGCGGATTGTGCTTTTAGAAAAAGGGGATGCCATCCTTGGAAAACATCTTTCTTTTCTCGTGGAGAAAGAAGGGCAGGCTCGGGAGAGAGCGGGATTCAAGCCCCACCTTCCATCCCAGGGAATTGTCCTGGAGGAAGTTGAGAAAGAGTATATTCTTGAAGCGTTGAAAATGAAAAAAGGGAATAAGTTACAGGCGGCAAAGATGCTGGGCATTTCAAGGTCGGCGCTTCTCTATCGAATGGAAAAATATGGAATTAAAAACTCAGGATAATTTATATCCCCGTCTCAATTTGAAATATAAACTCCAATCTTAATCAACAGCTTGTTTTTGAATCAATAAACGCACATCCATGGGGATTCCTTTTCTCTCGTCGCGAACCAGGGATATAGCTTCGTTAGGGCACTGCCCTTGACATACCCCGCAGCCCATACACTTCTCCCAGATCACGGTGGCATTCCCGTTTGTCTTAATTGCCTTGAAAGCACAGACATCCTCACAAGTTCCGCAGGCCTTACAGCTTTCCGCATCCACCTTGGCCACGTACCCTGAAGAAACCATGGATGGAACTCCATATTTCACCATTGATTCAATGCCCCCACAGCAGCATTTACAGCAGTTGCAGATAGCATAGAAGCGATCCAGGCAGGCATCCTTGAACCAGGCGGAATGGAGATGTCCTCTTTTATGCTCAGCTTCAAGGAGTTCAAGAGCTTCTGCCTGGGTGAGGCGGCGGCTGCTATTGGGGTGGTGTTCAACGATAAAATCGACAAAAGGCTGGCCAATGGCCATACATACTTGAATCGGTTCACACGGTTTATCTCGAACCTGACGGCAACCGCATTGGAAAACGGCAACATCAGGCGGTCCCTTGAGCACCAGATCCCGGGCGTATGGATAAGGGATGATCTGTTCGATGTTCTGGAGGGGGATATCGTGATTGTGGGTGATGATGGCTCTGGCAAGTTCCGGTGTGAGTACTTTGCCATGATAGTGATTTGATAGCCACTTCCTTCCTCTGGGCCCTAAACGAGGGATAATATGATTGAGGAGCAGATTGAGGTATTCCTTAATCCAGCGGCCATAGACATATCCGTGCAGACCATTGAGGGTGAGTTGTCGCCAGATACCCGCCTCTTGCATAAACCTCCAAGTCGAGGGGCGCAAAAACCTCCAGCGTTCACCATACAGCCATAGAACCATCCCACCCACCAGTACCACTGCTAAAATGATGAATATAATGATGGATAACATACGAATCCATCCTCCTTTATTTACTTCTTTTCTGTCGGGTAACCCGCCTTAAGCCATTCTTCCCAGCCTCTGTTGGGAACATATACTTTTGTGTATCCTTCATATTTGTTCTCTAAGGTGGAAAGTGTCCCTGCTTTTGGGTTTCTCGATATGGCCTTATGCCTGAACACTGACCTGATAGCGTTCTCCGGCTGGTGGCCCGGCAAGAACCCCTCCAAGCTTACCCATCAATTCCTTGTAGAGGGGGTTGGTTTCAAATGCTGTCAGGTCAGCCTCTGTCTCCCACAGGTTGATGGAGATGGCCTTGCCCGTATCAGACTGTGTTAAGAGAAGCTGGCCTTTGAATCCCTTCAGGCCTTTCATAGCCGGTACAATAGAATCCTTTACGATATGAATTGCTTCATTAATCTTGCCGGGTTGAAACGGGACATTCACTGCTCTTGCGTACATAATGGCACCTCCTTCTTTGTATGGTAAGCAATCATGCTACTTCAATGGGACCAAGGTACCTGTGCAACTCTTCCCCTGCCTTTTAAATTTCATATCTACTTTAAACTGTTCAGCTACCCACTTCGGGTAGGTGCTCTGACATCCCACAAAACAAATATCTTCTGTCTCCGGAAAATCGAGTATCTTGCAATGGGGAATATCAAGCCCCGCTTTATGTTTAGTCAATTCGGGCACAGAGAAAGGGGTTAGCCACTGTAGCTCGTAGCCCATCTGTTTGGATGTCATGGCAAAGGCTGTGCCAGGAGAAAAAGCCCTTATGAGATTTAAAATTTTTAATGCAGGGCTATCATTTTTCTTTATCAGTGCCTCTACTTCAGCATGCTCAAACTTCTTAATACCATCTTCACCCATCTGTTTTCGGATGAAGGGGTAGATGTTTCTCATTAACCATATCCAATTGCTGTAAGCAGCCTCGTATTTTTCTTCAATAGAAGCTTTCTCAGGAATAGGTTTAAATCCTTTCTTCCAGATCTCCTTAATTTCACTGACCGCCTGATCGCCCATGTTTTTCTGTACAAAAGGAAGGATGAACGACTCATCAAATTTAATATTGTCTATTACCTTGGCATACTTCTCACCATATGGCATCTCTTTGATTTTTACCATGGTATCCTCCTTTCTTATGAATGTAAAAGTAACGTCCCCCTTTCCCTTCTTAATTTAAGAGGGGGGGTATTCCTCCCCTTAAAATAAGGGGAGGTTAGGTGGGGTTATTTGGGCGCTTCACTAAGTGCATCGAGATTCATTCTATTTCTTTAAGTTCTTTTTAGGGAAGATCTTTCAACCAATCAAAAAGAAGAGGAGGTCCAGAAATGAAGTATGTTGTGAAAGAGAACGTAATGTCAGAGCGAGAGTTCTAAAGATCTTTCCCCATCCACCACCCCCTTTGGAGAGAGAAGCCTGTGCGGGATTGATGATTAGACGATACCAAAAGCAGCAGGTTTGTCAATATCTAAATGAGCTTGTGAAAATTATCTTTTTACACATCTTCAAGAGTTGATATTCTGGTACTGTTTGATTTGAGACAGACTATTTGAAAACAAACAGAGAAATAATTTTGTTGTTAATCCAGCGCCTTAGCTCTTCCATCCTTCCTCTCATGTCTGCTTTCAGATAGTTTTCCCATCATTAGGTTGACCGAATTTCTCCAGCTTTTTTCTGACCGGTGATAATCAAAAACTTATTCGTGAAATTTAATCTATTGATTTCATTAAATAATCTGAGACATCCAATCCGAGTCATTTAAGATTTTTCTACTCCTCATTGGCTTGGCATTTCCCTTGCTATAGATCGGGTTGATTATGAAAGTTTTAATCGTTGAAAAAGACAAGACGGTCCGACAGTCCCTTACGTATTTTATTGAGCATCAAAAAAAATGTGAGGTCTTTCTTGCAAGCTCAAAGAAGGAGGGCGCCTCCCTTTTTAAGACCATTCCCTTCGATATGGTTCTGTGTGGAGATCGTCTGCCTGACGGCGGTGGTTTAGAGATCTTAAAAGAATGGATGAGTAAGAATCCAAACCTCGTCTCGATATTAATGACGGTTCAGAGCGATGAATGGATGAGAGAAGAGGCGAAAAAGGCGGGAGTTCATGGATTCCTGGTGAAACCCTTCGACCTGAAACAATTAGAAGAAGCCATGGGAATGAAAAGTTAGGAGTTCGGAGTAAGCCTGCCTGCCGGCAGGCAGGGAGTTCTGAGTTAGAAATTTGAGATAATTAAACGATGAAAGGAGGTGAAATACGATGATGAAGAGAATGTTCGTTTTAATGCTGGCGTTTGCGTTCGCTCTTTCGATGGTCAGCCTGACATTGGCTCAGGATAAACCGAAGGTTCCTGCCTGGCAGACCACCCCAGTTAAGGATTGGGTGGCCAAGGCAAAGGCGGAGATCAAGAAGGTGACTCCGGCTGATGTGAAGGCCGCCATTGATAGCAAGGAGAAGGCAGTTATTCTCGACGTGAGAGATCCTGACGAGTATAAGGCAGGCCACCTTCCAGGAGCAGTCCATGTCTCCAGAGGGAAGCTCGAGTTCACGGTCTGGGATAAAGTTAAGGACAGAGACGCAAAGATTTACGTCTACTGTCTGACGGCAGCCCGTTCCGCTTTAGCGACCAAGACCCTGAACGATCTGGGTTACAAGAATGCCGTTCTGATGGATGCCCATTTTGAAGAGTGGGTAAAGGCCGGTTATCCCGTAGAAAGATAATATATTGCTCCCTCATCCCCCAGTCCATCTTGAATTGGGGGTGAGGGTTTTTAAAGTGGATGTTGATAGAGTCTTAGAATATGGAACGCCTAAATATTACAAGACGGAGTTTCTTAAAAACCGCCACAGCCGGTGTAGCCGCTCTCTCATTAGCTCCCGGGCTCCTTGATTTTAAGCAGTGGGCCCATGCAAGCGCCAATGCCGCGGTCACGATTGTGCCAACCATTTGCAATGGATGTGGAAACCGTTGTGGGTTATTCGCCTATGTCAAAAACGGGAGGTTGTGGAAGGTTGAAGGAAATCCAGAGGCGAATGGAAATCTTGGTGTGGTTTGTCCCAAAGGCCATGGATACCTTTATGATTTATACAATCCTGCCCGTCTTAAAGGTCCTCTCAAAAGAGTCAATGGGCGTTTTGAACCCATTTCATGGGAACAGGCGTATAAAGAGATTGCACAGAAGATCAACCTCACCCTCTTAAGTAACGGTCCACAGAGCGTCTTCTGGGTGAATTATCCCCAGACCAACCATGCCTATGCATTGAGGTTAATGCACGCCCTTGGTAGTCCCCATTACTTCACCCATGGATCAACATGTTTCACGGCAAGAAACGCAGGGTGGGTATACACAGTTGGCGAATTGCCATCGAATGACCTATCCAATTCCCAGTATATCATGATCATTGGCCGTAATCCCGCGGGAGGGATTGACCTTGGCCAGATGAAGAGGATCGTAGGGGCCAAAGAGAAGGGGGTAAAATTGGTTGTCGTAGATCCGAGGCACAGTGAGACTGCCATCCTTGCAGATGAGTGGCTTCCGATCAAACCCGGGACAGATTTGGCCCTTCTTCTGGCAATGATCAATGTGATGGTCAAAGAGGGGATGTATGATAAGAAATTTGTTGCCGAAAAAACGACTGGTTTTGATCAATTAGAGGAGCAGATCGTTAATTACCCTCCGGAATGGGCAGAAAAGGTTTGCGAGATCCCTGCGAACACGATCGTTCGATTGACGCGCGAACTGGCCAAAGCCAAACCCAGAGCGCTTATTCACCGGGGCTACCACGGAGCTTTTGGGGCTCAGTATCTGAACAGTTTTCAAACCGCCAGGGCCCTGGCCATTGCCAATAGCCTCTTGGGAAATATCAATCGAGAGGGCGGGATCTATTTTCCCAAAACGGCCATGCTGGGAGAACTTCAACCCACACACCCTGCTCCAGACCTTCCTCAGATGGGCAAATTGGATGGAACAGGGGTGCCCGGTCGTTATCCCCTTGGAAGTTATGGCGATGGGATTGCGCATGCCATCCCGGAACTGGCCCTTCGGGGGGAATTGAAGGCCGGGTTTGTCTATCACAACAACCCCTTACGAACCAATCCAAATCCCAAACGAGTGATTGCCGGTTATAAGAAGCTGGAACTCTTAGTGGCCATCGATACGGTTCTATCTGAGACCGCTTCCATTGCCCACTATGTCCTGCCGGAGTCGTTCTACCTCGAAAGGACAGAGGTGATTGATACGAAGCACAGCGGCAAAAGGGCGCAGGTGAGCATTCAGCAGCAAGTGGTCAAGCCCCTGTTTGATACAAGGCCAGGAACGCAGATCATCATCGAACTTGCAAAGTATTTGGGGGTAGGGAAATACTTTAATTTCGACATTGAAGAGGCAAACCGACTGCGACTGAAACCCTTGGGCGTGACCCTGGAGAAATTGAAAGAGAAGGGATTTCTATTCGTCGGTGACAAATGGAAAGAAGGGTTTGACAAACTGACCACTCCCTCTGGGAAGGTGGAAATTCACTGTCAGACTTTGGAGCGTCTCAACTTTCCAGCAATTCCCCAATGGGAAGAGCCTCTGGTCTCACCCGACCCCAAAGATCCGCATTCTTTTCGGCTGCTCCACGGAAAACAGGCGATCCATACCCATGCGATGACTGCCAACCAGCCGATTCTGATGTCAATCAGTCATCGCTATGATATGATCCGGCTTTGGATGAACCGAGCGCGGGGCGCCCAACTGGGGTTGAAGGATGGAGATTGGGTGCAGGTTGAGTCGACCATCGGAAAAGGGAAAATACGCATTCGCCTCACTGAAGGCATTCATCCTACTTGCGTTTGGCTCCCGAGCGGTTATGGGATTTTCTCAAAGCATCTGAAAACAGCATATGACATTGGACTCTCTTATAATGACTTTCTTCCAACCTATTTCGATCCGACGGTTGGGCATGTGATGGCATCGGAAATCGTGGTTAAGGTGAGCAAGGCCTAAAAAGCTCGGAGTTGGGAGTTCGGAGTTCGGAGATTACAGTTCACATAGTCCATCGTCCATAGTTAGAATCGTAGATGGGATTTAAGAGGTGGTGAGCAATGGCTCGGTACGGAATGGTGATTGATGAGACAAGATGCGTGGGATGTCACGCCTGTCGAGTGGCCTGCCATAATCAGAACAGCCTCGATGAAAAAGAAGCCTACAATCACCTCGAAGAGAGGGAGTATGGGACCTTTCCAAATTACGGCCGTGAGTTCTTGCCTGTCCAGTGCCAGCACTGCGATAATCCCCCCTGCGTCAAGGTCTGCCCGACAGGGGCTTCGCACAAAAGAGCAGACGGGATTGTACTGGTGCACAAGGACAAATGCATCGGCTGTAAATATTGCATTGCGGCCTGTCCCTACAATGTGAGGATAATAAAGAAAGAGGGTTATATCGAAAAATGCCGTTTTTGCATTGAATTTATTGAAAAGGGCGAAACGCCTGCCTGCATGACCACCTGCATGACCGGAGTCCGCATGTTTGGAGACTTGGACGACCCCAACAGTGAGATTTCGAAGTATATTGTCAAGCATAAACTAAAACAGTTTAAGGCGGAATTGAATACGAAACCAAGAATCTACTATAAGAGGGGATAGACCCGATGTCACCGGATGAAAAGGGATTTTTCTGTGAAGTGATGGCTTCCCTTTTTTCCCCTCCGGATCAAGAGAGCCTCAGGGAGATCGGTGAGGGCCACCTTTATTCCTTTTTCAAAAAAAATGTGGAGTCCTTAGGAGGGGATGAACACCTCTTAAAGGGGTTGAACTTCAACGGCCACCCTGGAGACCTTTTGGAGAATTTAAAGTCGGAATATGACCGTCTCTTTGATGAAGGAGGGAGTGAAAACATATCATTGGTGGAATCCTTTTATAAACCATGGACTCAGGATCCTCACTGCCCTCTTCCCTTTGCAAAGGAAAAGGGGCATCTGATGGGGGATTCAGCCCTTCACCTGTTCACCCTTTATCAGCATTGCGGTTTGGAGGTTTCGGATCGATTCAAAGGGTTGCCGGATCACCTCGTCATTGAACTGGAATTTTTATCCTTTCTCTATCGATATGCAGGGGACCAGGAAATTAAAAAGGTGATTGAGGATCATTTCGACTGGATTCCTTTGCTCAAAGAGAATTGTAAAAGGGCTCAGGCCCATCCTTTTTATTTAACCTTGACCGATATCCTTCAGCTTTTTATTGCTTCAGAAAAAGAGAGATTGGAGAAAGAGGACCATGGAGAGAAGGAGATTCATTCAGAGGTTCTTTGAGGCTTTTATTCTGGGCGGATTGTTTATCCTTTGGGGTTGCGCAAAGAAGGAGAGCCAGGTCACTTTCGGCAACCAGGAAAGGCTCTGGCAACTGGTGAGTGGCCAGGAAAAAACAGAGGAGCCAATCGAGCTTGCCCAAACGAAGGGGACTCCTGCCATTTATCGGGATGCCTCCATGGGGAAAGAAGATCCTTCTTTTGTCCCAAAGGTTGGGGGCGGCTGAAGCTGAGAGAGGTTCGTCGGAGACGAACCCCCAATGTTAAACAATAGGCCCTGTTCTTCATAGAATGGGTTTTAAGGAGTTAATATTATGGAAGGACAAATTCACATTTATTGGAACTGGATCGTAGCCATCGACCTCTTTGCTGCTGGGCTCAGTGCAGGAGCGTTTATCATATCGGCCACCGCCTATTTCATGGGGAGGGAGAGGTATGAGACCATCACCCGTATTGGAGCTTACATTGCCCCATTCCCGGTCATCGTTGGGATCATTGCCCTGATTTATGATCTTGAAAGACCTCACCTTTTTTGGAAGTTATTTCTTACCTTTCAGCCCAGTTCCGTTATGTCTCTGGGATCCTGGCTCCTCCTTTTTTTCTCCATCTTTAGTATGGCACACCTTTACCTGTGGCTTCCGGAACGATATGACTATTTAAAAATGATACCGGCGATTAAATCCAATCGATTTTTGAGGCGTCTTGGAGGAGAGAACTTAACGGTTGTCCGTGGACTGGTGGCTGGATTTGGGATTCCTATTTCAATTGGAGTGGGGATTTATACCGGCGTCCTGTTGGGGGCGCTGACCGCAAGACCCTTCTGGAATAATCCTATGTTACCCATGCTCTTTTTGATCTCCGCCATGATGACCGGATCCGCCTCGATCTGTTTTGTGGGCTGTTTCATCAAAGGGTTTCGGGGAATGAGCAGGGAGAACGTCAATACCAATAAATTCATGATCCATTCGATCGATTTCACCCTCATGGTCTTTTCCATCATCGCTGTCTTTCTTTTCATCCTGGGTCTGTATGTTTCTCCCCGAAGTTCGGTGGCGGCAGTCCATCTCATCATGGGGGGGGAGTTCACCTTGCTCTTCTGGTTCTTTGTGGTGGGGATAGGGATCCTTGTTCCTCTGGCGCTCGAGGTCTATGAATTGATTCCCCATTATATCAAGCATGTCGAGCTACGGGAGCATAACCCCTGGATCTCTGGAGTCATTACCACCTCTGTCCTCATCGGAGCGTTTGCCATGCGTTATATAGTGATTTATGCAGGGCAGATGGCCCAAATCATCACTTCTTAAAAATTCTTACGCTCTGGACTATCATCTGCGGCCAGAGCTTCCCCGTCCAGTTGATTTGACCTCTTTTGCGTTTAATTACCCGCATCAAAAATAATTGCAAAAAGGCTCAAATTATGTTCTATTAAGCCTGCCTGGTTAATAAAAAAATCAAAAGGGGGAATTGAACATGAATCTGATGAAGATGAAGTTGAGGATGGTCTTTTTTACAGTGGCTATTGTCACGGCATTCGTAACAAGCGCCTTATGGGCGGAGCCGCAGAAGATTCTTTCCGCGATTGATGCCAACAGTGGCAATTGCAAGGTTGTTTCTCAGAAGATCTTCGATTTCAAAGAACTCGGCCAGCAGGAGTTTAAAAGCTCGGCGCTTCTCATGGAAGAATTGCGGAAGCTGGGGTTCAAGGTTGAGGGTGACCTGAAAGTCCCCGCTGATCTGGTAAAGGATGGGATTGCAAAGACCGCATTCCGGGCGGAACTTCAGGGAAAGGGACCGGGCCCCACCATTACCATCATGCTTGAATACGATGCGCTTAAAAACGGCCATTCCTGCGGTCATAATCTGATTGCAACTTCAGGTCTACTTGCGGCAGCAGGTCTGGCTCAGGTGATGAAAGATACACCTGGCCGGATTCTCGTTATTGGGACGCCCGATGAGGAAAGAGGGTCCCTGGGTGGTGGGAAGCTTTGTCTTCTCGAAGGAGGACACTTTGATGGTTCGAATATGGTCCTGATCACACACCCCGGTGACCGTTGGAGCGTGGATCAGAGACTCCTTGCCATGAAAAGAGGGACCTTCGTTTTCAAAGGAAAGGCTTCCCATGCGGCTTTCGCACCTCACAAAGGAATCAGCGCCCTCGATCCGGTCATCCTCATGTTTAATGCGACCGATATGCTTCGAGAGCATGTCCGTCAAGATGTCCGGATCCACGGTATCATAAAGAAGGGTGGAGATTTGGTGAATGTGGTTCCTGAATTGGCAGAGACCGAGTTTGCTGTTCGAGCCCTTGACACGGCCACCATGGAGGAAACCTATCAAAAGGTGGTTAACTGTGCCAAAGCAGGGGAACTGGCCACAGGAGCAAAGCTTGAGTTTAAAGAACCTCGAACTTCCCTCAAGGCCCCGATCGTTGTTCCTGCCTATACAAAAATGTTACTCGAAAAGATCAGAGCAGTTGGTGTCCCTGATAATGAGATTAAGGATTTTACTGAATTTGCTTCTTCCGATCTCGGAAATGTGGGACATGCCTATCCAACAATGAATTTGTGGTTTAAAATCGCTCCTGAAGGGACAGCCCTTCACTCCGATGCCTTTAGGGAAGCTGCTGGTTCAGATGAAGGATGGAAAGCCACAGTCATAGCAGGGAAGGTGATAGCCCTAACCGCTTACGATTTGTTGACGAATCTGGATAAGGTGAAGGCCATCCAGGAGAAGTTCAAGGAGTTAAAGGCGAAAGAGGGTAAATAGGAGAATTAAAATGATCGAGCAGGACTAAGGGCGAAGAATGGTTTCGCCCTTTTTTATAACCATTTTAAACGATAACTAATTGATATTATTAAATATATTTTTGTGAAAAGATTTTTTTGACCTTCGGAGTGAGAGATATTATATTTTATTTAATTGGGAAGGGCAGGAGATTAAGCTGCGGTTTATGTTTTTGATATAGATCCCTCCTTTATTCCTCAGCATTGAAAATTTTAATCCAAATAGGATAGGCACTTTCGGGGGCGTTAAGATATGGATGAGATCAGCTATCAGAAATTTTTAACGATGAGAATCTGCGATCTGGACCTTGATCCGGATGAGAGTCTTGGCGATTGCTTTAAGAGGCTGAAGAGGGAATTGAAGGGTCATCAGATCCTTCTCTGGCCTGATTTTTATTTCGGGAACGAGTGGGGCTGTGTGAATAAAAGGATTTCCGTCAGCATTCCATTCTATTATGCCGCGCCTGAATTGAGAGAGCTCGAAGGGGAGCTCCCGACAAGAGAAGGAATCTTGAAGACTCTTCGCCATGAGACCGGCCATGGGATCAACTACGCCTTCAAGCTTTGGCAGAGAAAAGACTGGAAAGAGACGTTTGGCGATTTTAATAAGACATATCGTGATGGATATCTCTACAGGGTGAATCCCTGGTCAAAGAGCTATGTCCGTCACCTCCACTACTTAGGCGATCCGCACTATGCGCAGAAGCATCCGGATGAGGACTGGGCTGAGACCTTTGCCATCTGGCTCGATCCCCGATCCCACTGGGAACGCATGTACCGGAATTGGCCCAATGCCCTGGAGAAATTGGCTTATGTGGATCACTTGATGGAAGAGATCGCAGGAGAGAACCCGCTCAGCCTGAAGAAGAAGAGGGAAGGGGAGTATACGACCATCGAGGAGACCGTTTCGGAATGGTGGGGGCTGGACGGTGAGATGCTGGATCAGGAGCTTCAGGAGTATCTGAAGGATATGAATGAACTCTTTATCAAACTAACGAATGGTCGGAGAAGATTGCTTCCGGCCTGGAGATTGATCCGGAAATATGCAAGGCTTTTGACCGAACAGGTCAGCCAATGGATTTCGGGGTCGAATCAGAACACGGTTCGAAAAAGCCTTCGACGATGGGAGGCGATCTGTAGAAATGAATCACTGGGATACCATCCTGAAGATGAGGAGCGGAAGTTGATCGAACTGACGACCCTGCTCACCTATCACGTGGTGGATGACGTCCACCACCTCCGCAGTTAAACCGTCAATAAAGTTCGGGGTTAAGTGGAGAAATACTTCAAATTGTTTTAGAACCTATGTCCCATCCACCCCCACTGATAATTGATTTCGGCGGAAAAATGAGGGATGCACGTCTATAGCGTTTATTCTAAAATCCATCTTCCCTTTTCCTTTATTGTATCGTACATTGCATCTGGAGCAAGATCGATCTCACCGGGCCATGTGACCACCCCATATTCGAGGTAGACTTGAGCAAACAATGCCGGGTCCCGCAATTCAGCAAATATACCTGCAGTCTCGCTCCTAATAAGGCAGGAGAGATCGACTTCCCCTCTTGTGCCATCAGTGAACTTCACAAAGAGGCGGTAGTCTGTCAATGCCCGAACTTCGATCACCCGCCACGGCGCGCAAGGAACTACTCCAGGGGTGATATCTTGTGTGGACTCTGCCTGGTTTCGCATAATCTCCAATCCTCCATTAATTCGTTTTGGTGTAAGACCGCCCACTCTTTAACTAATACCTAAATTGAGCGATTCATCCTATCTCACAAGGGGGGCAGAGATGCCTCAAACCCTTTTAGAATGCGATACGTTATAAATTTAGGGAATGGGCCTCGAACTTTCACCCAACGGGTGATGATTGGGCAGACCTCATGGTTGATTCAACCCATCAAAGGTGATCGCTCTAAAAGGCTTTTCGGCCTCCCTGCCCCCCTTGTGAGGGATGAAAAGATCGCTCAATTTAGGTAATAATAACGCCCTTCGGGGAAGAGAACCACGGATCACTTCGAATGTCCGGATATCGAAAAGCGCTTCAAATTCCCCATAGAGAGCGTGAAAATGCGGCGGCGCATGTTCCTGCCAGAACATTTGGATCAATATCCCATAGAATGAGCTTATTGTCGGCAAAATCTCCCCCCTGTACCCTCTTAAATCTCGCACCCAAATAAATAAAGGGTTAGTTTATTTATACCAAAAATTAAATTTTATGGCAATCCATAAGCTCTTTTGAGGAGGTTGAGCCGGAGAGCTTTTCCACAGCGGAGTGAATTATGATCGCTGGCGAAAAGGTGAAGGATTTCTCAGTGGGAGGGTTTGATTAAGTAAAAATGATTTTTAACCGATCATCTTTTTAAATTCTTCTTCGGTGAGTATCTTGATTCCTAATTCTCCAGCTTTGTCGGCTTTGGAGCCGGGATCTTCTCCCACAACCACAAAGTCCACTTTTTTTGAGACGCTGGCAGTGGTCACTCCGCCCAGGGATTCAACTAAATTGCGAGCTTCGTCCCTTCCATAGGACTTGAGTGTCCCAGTAAAAACGAAAGTTTTACTGACCAGTTTTCCTTTCTCCTTTGCCTTCGGTTCAATCAGTTTTATGCCGGCCCTTTTCAGTCGCTCAATCGATTCCCTATTTTTCTTATCCCTGAAGAATCGAACCACACTGGCGCTTACCTCCGGCCCAATCCCTTCCACCTTCATCAGGTCTTCTTCCGAAAGGTGAAACAAATCGTCCAGCCGTGTAAAATGGCCAGCCAGATCTTCTGCGGTGGTTTCACCGACATGAAGAATTCCAAGGGCGAAGATAAATTTCCCCAGGGGGTTCGTTTTGCTCTTTTCAATGGCGTCGATAATGTTCAGGGCTGATTTGTCCGCCATTCTTTCCAGCGCGATCAACTCATCTTTTTTGATGTCATAGAGATCAGCCACATCCTTCACCAGGCCCTTGTCCACGAGCTGATCGATCAATTTCACACCCAATCCATCAATATCCATTGCCCTTTTGGAGGCAAAGTGTTTGATCCGGCCTTTCAATTGAGCGGGGCAGGCCAGACCGATACAGCGATAGATCACCTCCTCTTTTACCACCTCGGCTCCACAGACCGGGCATTTTGAAGGCATCCTGAATTTCTTTTCTGTGTCTTTTCGTTTTGAGGTGACAACGTGGACCACTTCCGGTATGACATCGCCTGCCCTCTGAATAATGACCGTATCGCCCACTCTCACATCGAGCCGGTCAATCTCATCCTGGTTATGGAGAGTGGCCCGGCTGACCTCTACGCCTCCCACTCTTACCGGTTCCATCACAGCCACCGGCGTGAGAGCTCCTGTTCTACCTACCTGGACAATGATATCCAGTATTTTTGTCGTCTCCTGTTTTGGCGCAAATTTGAATGCCAGAGCCCACCGGGGGCTCCTCGAGATCTCGCCCAGCCTTGTTTGAAGGTCAATGCGGTCAACCTTGATCACGATTCCGTCAATCTCATACGGAAGATTTTCCCGCTTCTCATTCATCTCGTGATAGTATTCGAGGACCTCATCGATATTGCGGCATCTTCGGATATGAGGATTCGCCCTCAATCCCCATTTTGGCAAGGTCTGGAGAATTTCATAGTGGGTTTTAAAGCTTGCACCTCTCACTTCCCCAATACCGTAACAATAGATTTCAAGGGGACGCTCGCAGGTGACCTTTGGATCGAGCTGCCGGAGCGATCCGGCGGCGGCATTTCTCGGATTAGCAAACAGAGGTTCACCGGTTTTTTCGCGCCTCCGATTTAATTCTTCAAATCTTTTAACCTGCATGATCACTTCGCCCCGAACTTCCAATCGCTCCGGGACAGGGATCTCCTTGCGAATGAGTTGAAGGGGGATGGTTTTGATCGTGCGAAGATTCTGGGTGATGTTTTCGCCATTAACGCCATCCCCACGGGTAGAGCCTGCCATTAAGTGGCCCGCTTCATAGACCAGTTCCACTGCCAACCCGTCAAGTTTCGGTTCAGCTACATAGGTGATCTCTTCAGAGGAGCCCAGGAATTTTTTGACACGCTTGTCGAAATCACGAGCCTCGTTTTCATCGAAGGCATTGGCAAGGCTGAGCATGGGAAGGGTGTGACGGACGATCTCAAATGCTTCTAAGGGGGGAGCACCAACCCTCTGTGTGGGCGAGTTAGGGGAACGGAGTTCGGGGTATCCCTCTTCGAGTTTTTCCAGTTCTCTCATCATCCGGTCATACTGGGCATCGGAGACCTCGGACTGATCGAGAACATAGTAGCGATAGTTATGGTATTCGATTTCTTCCCTAAGTTTTTCAACTCTTTTCCGGATGGTTTCGGTCACCATGGACCCATTTTAGACAGGGAGAACCGTTATGTCAAATGGAATCAGATGGGGACAATATGACCTGGGGGAAAGAAAGAATACCCAGAAAGAAGGGTAATGTGGAAAAAAGAAAGAGGAAAATTAGAAAAGATCTCGAAAAGAAACAGGGATCGAAATGACGATAACCGAAGGCAGTTGTTTTTTTCGATTGGAGTCTAAAAAAGTCTTGACTTTTTTAGATAACGCTCTAAAATGGTAGTATGATTGAACGAACCTCTATCGAGGTGATCCGCGAGATCATCGAGAAAGATTATAAAATGGCTTTTGTAAGTGGACCAAGGCAGGTCGGAAAGACCACACTCGCTAAACACTATAAGGAGCGGTTTGGCCAGGGACTTTATCTCAACTGGGACAATGTCGCCCATCAAAAAAAAATTCTGACCGACCCGCTCTTTTTTGAAAAGGAGAACAGGGATCCGGGGAAACCCTTTCTATTGATCTTTGATGAAATCCACAAGTATAGACGGTGGAAGAATTATTTGAAAGGAGCATACGACGATTACAAAGAGGAATTTAGGTTTCTGGTTACAGGAAGCGGAAGGTTGGAACTTTTTAAAAAGGGAGGTGATAGCCTGCTTGGTCGCTATTTCAGCGTACCCCTTTTACCTTTAAGCCTCGGAGAACTCAAGGGGAGGCTGATTCCTTTCAGTGAATTCACCGAACGATCAAACGATCCCCCTGCTTCAACCAAGGAGGATAGCGAGCGATACCATCATCTTTTTAGGTTTAGCGGGTTTCCCGAACCTTTCGTCCGAGGGACTTCATCTTTTTATCATCGGTGGTTTTTGGAGCATAAGACGCTTTTGATCAGGGAGGATATACGCGACGCCACGGCGATTCGCGAAATCTCCTTACTGGAGCATCTCTCTCACCTTATTCCGGAGCGAGTGGGAAGTCCCCTTTCTTTAAATGCGCTGAAGGAGGATGTGGGGGTTGCCTTTGAAACGATCCGGGATTGGCTATTGGTGCTTGAGCAGTTCTTCTATCTCTTCAGGGTTGGTCCATTTATAGGAAAATTGACGAGGACGCTTCGGAAAGAGTCGAAAATCTATCTCACTAATTGGGTGGAGATCGAAAACGAGGGATTTCGCTTTGAAAATCTTGTTGCCCTCCATTTGCTTAAGGCAATACGGTTATGGAAATCGACCGGAGAGGTTCAACTGGATCTGAACTATATTCGGGATAAGGAGAAAAGAGAGGTTGATTTTGTTTTCTCCCGAAGAGGTCAACCTCTTTTCCTCATTGAGTGCAAGGTCTCGGACCTAAGTTTGAGTCCCGGTCTGATTTATTTCCAGAAGAAGCTTAAAGTCCCCAATGCCATTCAGGTTGTCCATCAATCTGGTGTCTGTAAAAAGCTCAGAGTCGAAGGGTTAACGCAATGGGTGATCTCCGCTGACCGCTGGCTATCCGCACTGCCTTAGTGACAGGGTCTGATTCTCCTCACCGGGGGAGGACGAGAATATCGAGAAAGAGGAAGAACCTGTGCCCAAAACAACTTAATCTCGCATAGATGTTAGCTTCTGTAGCTCACTCCAAAAGGGTGAATCCACTAAAACCCCCACTTTTCATAAATCTCTCCCTAAAACTTTGACAATCCCTCCAACCCTGAAGGCCGGAACAATGCTGGTTCTAAAAAGGGGATTTTTTCAACACCTTCTAAGGTATTTCGGGTACAAATGATTTTTTAACATCATTTTGGGGTAATCCTTCAGGATCCTTACTAAATATGGCATGGGAGGCCCTCATGGGATGCATATATTGTGAAATCCGGGAAAATGGGGAAAAAAACTGAATTAAGTACAAAATTTTACTTGACAAATTTGAATTTTGAGGATATTTCTAATCGCTAAGTGGTAAAAAGTGGGATAAGGTGGTAGAGTTTTCTAAAAAAGAGGGGGTGAGAGGGTGTTTCGTGGAAGATACGATCATGCCTTAGATTCGAAGGGCCGCATCAGCATTCCTTCAAAATTCAGAGAAATCCTCAACAAAAAATATGATGATCGATTGGTCATCACCAATTTCGACCATTGTCTTCTGGCCTTCCCTTATGAAGAGTGGAATCAAATGGTGGAACAAAAGGTGGGATCCTTCTCAATCTTGAGGAAGGAGACCAGTTCCTTTCTGAGGTTTTTCTATTCGAGCGCCATCGATTGCGCCATTGACACACATGGAAGACTTCTGATCCCACCGACCTTAAGGGATTATGCAAATCTGAAAAAGGATGTGGTTCTGGTAGGCGAGGGACGATTCATAGAAATATTTGCTAAAGAGCACTGGCAGGAGGTAGCGCAGCAGGCTGAGGAGGGATTTGACCAGATCAGGGACACCCTGGCGAATCTGGGAATATAAAATTGGAAATCCGAAGCACGAAATTCGAAATACGAAACAGATTCGAATTACGAAAATTATAAATTCAAAAGAAGGGCCAGATTTGTTTTGGAAATTAGGTCATTCAAATTTTGAAATTGTTTCGAGTTTCGATATTCGAATTTCGGATTTATGAACCTTGATGGAATTAAAACATATTCCAGTGATGGTTGAGGAAGTGATGGATTTGCTGAGATGCGAGCCTGGCCGAACCTATGTGGATGGCACCCTTGGAGGGGGCGGGCATTCGGAGGAGATTTTAAAACGAACCGATCCTGATGGAGTGGTCATCGGAATGGAGTGGGACCAGAATGCCATCGATGAGGCCAAAAAGAGATTGAAGCCTTACGGCGGCCGGGCAAGAATATTCAGAGAAAACTTCGTCCATCTGTCAGAGATCCTGAAGACGATGAAGATCGAATCCGTGGATGGGATCCTATTGGACCTCGGTCTCTCCTCCATTCAGTTGGAGAGAGAAGAGAGGGGGTTCAGTTTCAGGGAAGAGGGGCCTCTCGATATGAGGATGGATGAGCGTAGGGATTGCACCGCCGCTGATCTGGTCAACGGTCTTCCCCTTGAGGAGCTGGAGAGAATTCTCTTTGAGTATGGAGAGGAGCGGTGGGCCAGAAGGATTGCGAGGGCGATCGTTTCAGAACGGGAGAGAGAACCTATTCAGACCACCCGGGCGCTGAGCAAGATTGTTTATGGCGCCATTCCAAAAAAGTTTCAATCGCGAAGGATTGATCCTGCCACCAGAACTTTCCAGGCCCTCCGGATCAGGGTGAATGAGGAACTGGAAAACCTTAAGGGGATGTTGGAATCGGGATGGAAGGTTTTAAGAAAGGAAGGCCGGATGTGCATCCTCTCTTTCCACTCCCTCGAGGACCGAATGGTTAAAGAGGCTTTCCGGAAATTGGAGAGGGAAGGGGTGATGCACATCCTGACGAAGAAACCTTTAACGCCCTCTGAAGAAGAACAAAAGAAGAATCCGCGTGCCCGCAGCGCCAAATTGCGGTGTGCGGAGAAGATATGAGGAGAGAGGTGTCAAAGGGTTCAAATAGAGAAGAGAACCGGATTCTCTGGACCGAGAAGGTCCCGAAGAGAAAAGCCAAAGGGATCAATCTCCACTTTCTCCTCTTCTTCAGTTTGCTCCTGTTCCTTTTCATCGGAGGTTCTCTCTTCTATGTCTGGACAAGAATTCAGGTCATCCAACTCGGATATGAAATCTCCAATGCGGTGAAGGAAGGGAAAGCGCTTACAGAGGCTACCAAAAGAATGCGTTTGGAGGTGGCCACGCTCAAATCCTATGCACGGATTGAGAAGATCGCCATGGAGGATCTGAAGATGGTCAAACCCAAACCCGATCAGGTGATTGTGATCCGATGAAAAGAAAATCCATCAACTGGTTCAAGGTCAGAGTCATTCTCATCTCATTTTTTCTCTTCTTCTCCTTTGTCCTCATCGTGGGAAGAATGTTCCAGCTCCAGGTCCTCAAGAAGGAGCAGCTTTACAAGCTGGCGGCCCGGCAACAATCGAGCCAGATCCCGCTGGTTCCAAAGCGGGGGACAATCTATGACCGGAATGGAAATGAGCTGGCCGTCAGCATTGAGGTTGATTCGGCCTATGCGGAGTCGAAAAAGGTCGTTGAAGTGGAGAAGGCGGTTCAGAAGCTCTCTGCCATCTTCCAGGGCGATCAGAAGGAATTGAGAGAGAAGCTGAAAAGCCGGAAGTCCTTTGAATGGATCGAGAGAAAAATCTCTCCGAAGGAGGCCGAGGCGGTGAAAGCCCTCAATCTCTCCGGGATCCATTTTCTCAGAGAGAATAAGCGATTCTATCCCAATTCCCATCTGGCCGCCCATATCATCGGGTTTGTCGGCCTCGATTCGAAGGGGTTGGAGGGAATCGAACTCCAACACGATGTCCTGCTCAACGGAAAGCAGAATATCCTCATAACGGAGAGGGACGCCATGGGCCGGGGGATCATGACGGGCGGCGGTCCTTACGAGAAGGAGGAACATTACCGAAATATCGTCCTCACCATTGACAAACAGATCCAGCATGTAGTTGAGACCGAATTGAGCCATTCCGTTCAGAAATGGGGAGCAAATGGAGGCATGGTGATCGTGATGGATCCAATGACCGGAAAGATCCTGGCCCTGGCCTCTCATCCCTTTTTCAATCCGAATCAGTTCATCCAGTACCGGCCAAGGTCATGGAGAAACAGGGCGATCTCCGATGTCTTCGAGCCGGGGTCCATGTTTAAAGCCTTTTTAGCCGCGGCGGTTCTTGAGGAAAAGGTTGTTCAACCCACGGATTCCTTCTATTGCGAAAACGGATTCTACACCGTATATGACCGGACGATTCGGGACCACTCGAAGCACGGATGGCTCACCTTCCATCAGGTCATCAAGGTGTCGAGCAATATCGGAGCGGCGAAGGCGGCAGAAAAGATAGGGAAGGAACGGTTCTACCGGTACCTCTGCGACTTCGGATTCGGAGAGAAGACGCGGGCCGGCCTTCCCGGAGAAGCAAGGGGGATTTTACAGCATCCGAGATACTGGCCTCCGGTCACTCTGAACACGATTGCATTCGGACACGGAATCGCGGTCACAGGCATTCAGATGGCGGCCGCACTTTCAGCCATTGCCAATGGAGGCGTCCTGATGAAACCTCAGGTGGTGGAAAGGATCACGGACGAGAGGGGAAAGGTGATCCAATCGTTTCAACCGGAGGCTGTCCGAAGAGTCATCTCGAAGGAGACAAGCAGAAAGGTGATCGGACTGCTCAAGGCGGCCACGGAGAAGGGCGGGACCGGAGAACAGGCGGTTCCTCTGGGCTATGAGGTGGCTGGAAAGACAGGCACTGCCCAGAAGGTGGACAGTATTTTGGGCGGCTATTCCGAAGATAAGTTCACCAGCGGATTTATTGGGTTTGGCCCTGTGGAGGAGCCGAAGATCGTTGTCCTGGTTGTGATCGATGAACCACAGGAATCGACTTATGGGGGGGTTGTGGCGGCGCCCGTATTCAGGGCGATTGTGGAAAAGGTTCTTCCTCATCTCAACATCCTTCCGAAGGGAACAATGATCGTCAAAAACGAATCAGAGCTCTCCATGAAGAGAGAGGAGTCCCGGATGTTGCCTGTGATTGACGGGGTCAAGGTGGGGAAGGGTTCGGAAAGGGTAGTGATGCCGGACCTTGCCGGATTACCGATGCGAAGCGCGCTGAGTCGCATTGAAGGAAGGGGTTTGATTATCAAGGTTTCCGGAAATGGAAGGCTTGTGGAACAGGTTCCACGGGCAGGGGCCGTGATCGATAAAGGAGAGATCTGTTATCTGAAGTTTGAGTCACCGTCGTAATATGCGAATCATTCGAATGACATCGAATGTGGCGAATGTAATGAAGATGGCATCAAAAAAAAGGAGTCATTCCTGTGAAAACAGGAATCCAGTATTTTCAGTTGGTTAATAATTTCCTGGACTCCGGTTTTCACCGGAGTGACAACTAATAAAGATCATGGAACTGAGCAAATTATTAAAAGGGGTTGAGGTCAGGAAGATCGTCGGCCAGACCCAAAAGGAGATTGAGGGGATTGCCTACCATTCCCGGCAGGTCGGCAAGAACTTTCTCTTTGCGGCCATCCGTGGGATGGAGGCGGATGGCCATCGTTTCATCGATGAGGCGATGGAAAGAGGAGCGGAGGCCATCCTGTTAGAAGAGGGACCCGAGATGGGTGGCAGGACCGCCATTTTCGTTCCAAGCAGCCGTCAGGCCCTGGCAAGGGTTGCTTCAAACTTTTATGGCGATCCTTCGGCAAAAATGCACCTGGTCGGCATCACCGGCACGAACGGGAAGACAACCACGACCTTTCTCCTCGAATCGATATTGAAAAAAGCGGGGTACGCAGTGGGCGTGATCGGAACGATCAATTACCGGTATGGCCAGAAGGTCGTTCCGGCATTAAACACCACCCCCGAATCCCTCGATCTCCAGAGAATTTTGGGAGAAATGTCAGGGGAGGGGATCTCGCATGTGATCATGGAGGTCTCCTCCCATGGCCTTGACCTCGATCGTGTCTTCGGATGCCAGTTCGACGGAGCCATCTTTACGAACTTCACCTCTGACCACTTAGACTACCATCAGACCCTGGAACGATATTTTGAAAGCAAAAGGAAGCTCTTCTTCGAATTGTTGATGAAGAGCCGGAAGACAGGACGGTTTGCCGTGACCAACGCGGACGATCCGAGAGGAGAGGAGATCGTCAGAGGAGTCGATCTTCCCATCCTTCGTTATGGCATGGGAAGCTCCTGCGATTTTTCAGCGACAGAAGTCAATCTCACTTTTGAGGGCATCTCCTGTCAGATCAGAACTCCAAAAGGTCGATTCTCACTTCGTTCGAAGTTGATCGGACGATTCAATCTCCACAATATCCTGGCGGCAGTCACAACGGGATTCGGAATGGGCTTTCCCCTGGAAATTCTGAAAGAGGGAGTGGAAGACGTGGAGGGTGTTTCAGGAAGGTTTGAAAAGGTGGCAAACCGGAAATCCATTCATGTCATTGTGGACTATGCCCATACCCGCGATGCCCTGGAACGGGTTTTATCGGGCCTGAGAGACACGCTGGCCTATTCATCACAGAATAGCGGAAAGATCGTCACCGTCTTTGGCTGCGGAGGCGACCGCGACCGGACGAAACGGCCACTGATGGGAGAGGCGGCGGGGAGGTATAGCGATCTGGTGGTGCTCACATCGGACAATCCGAGGACAGAAGACCCTCTTGCCATCATCGAAGAAGTGGAAAAAGGGTTTCAGGCCCTTTCTCTCGAAGAATGGCATCAAAACAAAATGGAGGCGTGGAGATCAAAGAAGGGCTACTTAAAGGTTCCTGATCGGAGGGAAGCCATCCGGATGGCTATTGCGTTGGCCCGGCCTGAAGACATCGTCTTGATCGCAGGCAAAGGCCACGAGGATTACCAGATCATTGGAAAGAAGAAGTTCCCGTTCGATGACCGGGTTGAAGCAAGAAAGGCGCTGGAGGGAGTGTGACGTTTTATCTCGGAGAGATTTTGAAAGCCACAGGCGGAAAACTCCTACAGGGAAGGGAGGATGTCGTTTTCCACGCCATCTCAACGGATTCGAGAAACCTAACCGAGGGAGCGCTCTTCATCGCTTTGAAAGGGAATCGGTTCGATGGCCACCATTATACCATCGAAGCCCTTGAGAAGAAAGCAGGGGGGGTAGTGATCGAAGAGAATAGGGCCGGAGATATCCGATGGAATGGTTGCGAGACCAGACCGGTGATCCTTGTAAAGGATACGCTGTATGCCCTTGGAGATATTGCCCGGGATCGAAGGCGCAAGTTTGGTGTGCCGGTGGTTGCCCTGACAGGAAGCAATGGAAAGACCACGACGAAGGAGATGATTTCAGCTTGCCTTGAGACCACTTTTCCCATTCTCAAAACGAAGGGAAATTTGAACAATCTGATCGGACTTCCTCTCACCCTTCTCAACCTGACGGAAGAGGAGAGGGTTGTCGTCGTTGAGATGGGGATGAATGTGCCGGGTGAAATCAGAAGGCTCACGGAGATTGCAGAGCCTGATGTGGGACTGATCACCAATATCCAGAGGGCTCACCTCGAAGGGGTAGGAAGCCTGGAGAGAATCAAGGAGGAAAAGGGGGCGCTCTTCCGGAGGATGAAAAGGGATGGGTCGATCATCATCAATCAGGATGACCCCAGGGTGGTTGATCTCGGAGAGGAGTTTCCGGGCCAGAAGATCACTTTTGGAATCGATCAGCCTGCTGATGTGATGGCGAGGGAGATACGAATCAAAGGGAGAGAGGGAACTTTTTTTATTCTCATCCTGGAAGGGGAGGAGACAGAGGTCCATCTTCCCTTACTTGGGAAGCATTTCGTTTACAACGCCCTGTCGGCGATTACGACCGCAAGCCTCTTCGGCATTGAACTGGAGAGAGCGATAGAAGCCCTGGAACAATTCCGGCCCTTTTCCATGAGGATGGAAATTCTCTCCCTTGGAAGCGGAATAACCCTGATCAACGATGCCTATAATGCCAATCCGGATTCGATGGATCAAGCCCTCCGGACCCTTTCGGAAGTAAAAGGAAAGGGCAGGGCCGTTGCGGTGTTAGGAGATATGCTGGAGTTGGGAGAATTCACGGTTGAGGCCCATTGCCAATTGGGACAGAAGGTTGCAGGGCTCTCGATCGACCTATTGCTGGCCATGGGGGAAGAAGCCCCTGTCGTTGTGGAGTCGGCCATCCGGGAAGGTTTGGATCATGAAAAGGCAAGAGTGGCGGAGAGCCATTCCGAAGCCGCTTCGATCGTGAGAGCGTTGGCAAGGGAAGGGGATTGGATCCTGGTCAAAGGTTCGAGAGGGATGGCAATGGAAAAAGTGGTTGAGGGCTTGAAAGAAAGGAGAGAGGAAAGAGATGCTCTATCATCTGCTCTATCCGCTTCATGAGCTGATCTCCTTTTTCAATGTCTTCCGTTACATCACCATCCGGACGGTCTACGCCATTCTGACCGCGCTGCTCATCAGTTTTGTTATCGGCCCCTGGATCATCGAGAAGTTGCGGACGTTTCAGATCAAACAGGTGGTAAGAGAGGATGTCCCATCGAGGCATCTCTCCAAGAACGGGACGCCCACGATGGGAGGAAGCCTGATCCTGATGGCGCTTCTTGTCCCGACCCTTTTCTGGGCTGACCTGACCAATCGATACATCTGGATTGTGCTGTTGACCACTCTGGGATTCGGCGCGCTCGGATTTCTCGATGATTACAAGAAGGTCAGGGATAAGAATGGCATGGGCATTAAGGCGCGATATAAATTTCCCATCCAGGTGGTCATGGGTCTTGTGGCCAGCTGGGTTCTGTTCAACACCATTGACCACGATTCGAGACTGATCTTTCCCTTCTTCAAGAGGGTGATGCCGGACCTCGGAAGATGGTACATTCTCTTCGGAATGTTCGTCATCGTGGGCACGGCCAATGCCGTCAACCTGACCGATGGGCTGGATGGATTGGCGATCGGACCGGTATTGATTGCCAGCGGCACCTTCATCCTCTTCTGCTATTTAGCCGGTCATTACCAGTTTGCCAGTTATCTTCAGATCCCTTTTGTGAAGGGGAGCGGCGAGCTGACGATCTTATGCGGAGCCCTGCTCGGGTCCGGCCTGGGGTTTCTCTGGTTCAATACCTATCCCGCTCAGGTCTTTATGGGAGATGTCGGCTCGCTGGCGTTAGGAGCGGCCCTGGGAACGATCGCCGTGGTCACGAAACAGGAGTTTCTTTTGGTGATCGTGGGCGGGATTTTTGTGGCCGAGACGCTTTCGGTCATCATTCAGGTCATCTCGTATAAGTTGCGAAAGAAGAGGGTGTTCCGGATGGCGCCCATCCATCACCATTTTGAATTGAAGGGGTGGGCCGAGCCGAAGATCATCGTCCGATTCTGGATCATCGGCATCATCCTGGGACTGGTGGCCATTGGCACATTGAAGTTGAGGTAATACGATAAGCCCATTGCAAATTGAAAATTATAAATTGCAAAAATCAAAATTGGCATTAAAAATTTGCATTTTTGTAGCAAGATAGCCTTACGTAAAGAAGAATTTTATGAGTCAATTGATCAAAAGAATTATCATAAAATCCCCCTTAATCCCCCTTTTCCAAAGGGGGAAACCCCTATCTCCTCCCTTTGGCAAAGGGAGGTCGGGAGGGATTTTACAAAGATTTTTAAACAGCTAAAGTGTTACCCATTTTCAATTTACATTTTGCATTTTTCATTGAGACGTTATGGATCTTCACGGCAAAAAGGTATTGGTGGTGGGTTTAGCGAGAACAGGGCTGGCGACGGTCAAATTTCTCAAGAAGAAAGGGGCGATCGTCAGCGCTTCAGAATCGAAGCTCGAAGCAGAGATGAAGGAGGTTGCTTCGGAGTTAGGAGAGATGTCCATCTCGTTGGAATGGGGAGGGCATACGGTGAGTCAGTTTCTCAAGCAGGATCTGATCATCCTGAGTCCGGGGGTTGATCCAACCCTCGAACCCATTCGGAAGGCGCTGGACAAGGGAGTGCAGGTGATCAGCGAAATGGAGCTGGCTTACCCATTTATCCGCATCCCCATCATTGCGATCACAGGCACCAATGGCAAGACGACCACAACCCTTCTCATCGGCGACCTGTTAAAGGAAGAAGGGAAGAAAGTTGGAGTCGGAGGCAATGTGGGAGATCCCTTGATCCTCTTCGCAGAGGGCGGAGAACAATGGGAGATCCTGGTGGTTGAGGTTTCAAGTTTTCAATTAGAGGGGATCGATGTGTTTCGGCCCCGATGTTCGATTCTGCTCAATATCACGGAGGATCATCTCGACCGTTATTCGAAATACGAAGATTATATTGAAGCCAAGAGCAGGATTTTTAAGAACCAGGGGGCCGAGGATGTGGCCATCCTCAATTGGGATGATCCCATTGTAATGAAGCATGAGAAGAGGGTGAAGGCAAAAAAATTCTTTTTCAGCCTGAAGGAGAGGGTCAAAGAGGGTGGCTTTTTCAATGGGGAGGAGGTCGTCCTCATATTGAACGGAAGGGAAGAAACCTATTCATTGAGCCAGTCGCCGTTGAAGGGTATCCACAATGTGGAGAATATGATGGCGGCCATCATTGCGGCAAGGCTCTTCGGCAGCTCGAAAGAGGCGATCCAGAGGGTTATCAACCGGTTCAGGGGATTGGAACATCGCCTCGAGTTTGTCCGGGAGATTGAAGGGGTTTTGTATTACAACGATTCGAAGGGGACAAATGTGGGCTCCGTGATCAAATCGCTTCAGAGCTTTCAAGAGCCTGTCATTCTCATCGCAGGCGGAAAGGATAAGATGACAGACCTTCATTCCCTCAAGGAGTGGGTAAAGAGCCGTGTCAGGCGGATGATCCTCATCGGAGAGGCAAAGGAGAGAATGGCCCGGGAGCTGGGATCTTTGACCGATACAGTCATGGCAGGGACACTCGAAGAGGCTGTCCTTCTGGCTTACCGGATGGCGAAAAGAGGAGAGGTGGTTCTCCTTTCGCCTGCCTGTTCCAGTTTTGATATGTTCAGGGATTATAAAGAAAGGGGAAAGGTGTTTAAGGAGGCGGTTTTTAAAATAAGCACGGACTAATGCCAAATGTCAAAGTTCAAAGTCCAAATGAAGCTCAAATTCCATATTTTAAAAAATATTTTGAGTTTAGTCATTTGTCATTAATTTGACATTTGGATTTTGAAATTTGGAATTAATTCGAGGGGTGGATTCCACCGATACCGGGTAAGTCAAGACGATGAGAGGCACGAGAAGGTTCGATTTCATTCTTCTAATGGTGGCCCTGGCCCTGGTGGGGGGCGGGATCGTCATGGTCTATAGCACCAGCGCGATCATCGCCGGAGACCGGTTTGGCGATCCCTACTACTTTTTGAAGAGGCAGGCGCTTTATGCAGGAGTGGGTTTCCTATTGATGATCGTGATGATGTTCTTTCCTTACGGGATACTGAAGCGATTTGCCTATCCCATCTTTATTCTCTCTGTTCTGCTGCTCATTGCCGTATTGATTCCGGGCATAGGCCATCGGGCAGGTGGAGCGATGCGGTGGTTAAAGATCGGGGGATTTACCTTTCAACCCTCGGAATTTGCAAAGCTCGGCCTGATCATCTTTTTAGCTTACCTCCTGACCAAGAAGGAGGAGAGGATAAGGAGTTTTTCCTTCAGTTTTCTCCCGACCATTCTGCTCTCCGGCCTGGTCATCGGACTGGTATTGAAGGAGCCTGATTTCGGGGCGGCCCTTTTTCTCACAGCGATGGTTTTAATCCTCCTCTTCATCAGCGGCGCCAGAGTGATCTATATCGCCGGATCCTTTTTGTTAGCTGCTCCGGTGGCCTATGTCCTTCTGATGAATGCGGAATATCGTTACAAAAGGCTGATCAGTTTCATCAGGCCCTGGGAAGATCCCACCGGAACCAGTTTTCAGATCATCCAGTCCTTCCTCTCTTTTGGCTCGGGTGGTCTCTTTGGACTGGGACTGGGAGAAGGAAGACAGAAACTCTTCTTCCTTCCGGCTCCTCACACAGACTTCATCTTTTCCATCATCGGAGAGGAACTGGGACTGATGGGGGCCATGGCCGTGGTGGTTCTCTTTTTCATCCTTGCCTTCAGGGGAGTCCAGACCGGGATTTCTATTCCGGATAAGTTCGGGTCCTATTTGGCGCTGGGGATCACGTTAATGATCTCTCTTCAGGCGGTCATCAATATGGCTGTGGTCCTGGGACTGCTTCCGACCAAAGGGTTGACCCTTCCCTTTGTGAGTTACGGAGGGACATCCTTGATTGCCAATTTCATCGGGTTGGGGATTTTGCTTCACCTTTCAACCCATGCGGAACGACGATGAGATGTGTCATTGCCGGAGGAGGCACAGGAGGCCACCTCTTTCCAGGGATAGCGGTTGCTGAAGCTTTTATCCAAAAGGAGTCGGGAAATGAAGTCCTTTTCATCGGGACGGAGCGAGGGATTGAAGCGAGAGTATTGGCCGGGGGGAGATTTCCGTTGAAGATGATCCATGCCATGCCCATTCAGGGAGGGTCGATCATGGGGAAGTTAAAAGCCCTCTTAGCCCTTCCAATGTCCCTTGCCGAGGCAATGGGCATCTTGAAAGAGTTTCAACCGCAGATCGTGTTAGGCGTGGGCGGATATGCTTCCGGGCCTGGAGTTTTGGCTGCCTTTCTTCTCGGGATGAAAAGGGCCATCCATGAACAGAACGTCATTCCAGGAATGACCAATCGGATGTTGAAAAGATTCAGCCAGCGGATCTTTGTCTCTTTCGAAGAGACAAAAAAATACTTTCCCGAGAGGAAGACAGTTGTGACGGGCAATCCGATCCGGAAAGAGATCATCGGTTCTGCCTTTTCGCAGGAGAAGGGAGATCGGTTCACCCTTCTCATCTTTGGGGGGAGCGCGGGCGCACACCGGATCAATGCGGCCATGATGGAAGCCCTGGCCTCGCTCCAGGACCTGAGATCGTCTTTGAGATTTATCCATCAGACCGGCAAAGAGGATCTGGATCTCGTTTCAAAAGGCTATGAGGAGAAGGGATTCGAGGCGGAGGTAGCCCCATTTATTGAGGAGATGGCGCGCTGTTACCGGAGGGCTGACCTGGTGATCTGTCGTTCCGGAGCGAGCACGGTTTCTGAGCTGGCGGTTTGCGGAAAGGCGTCGATTCTGATCCCTTATCCCTATGCGGCTCATCAACACCAGTTGATCAATGCGCAGAAGCTGGTCGATCGTGGGGCGGCAAAAATGATTCTGGATGAGAAGTTGAAAGGTTCATTGCTTTCCGGGGCGATCCGCAGCCTTTACCATCATCCGGAGGAGAGAGAGAAGATGGAAGAAGCGATCCGAAAAATCGGACGACCAAGGGCCGCTGAGGACATTGTGGAACAGTGTTATACGCTCGTTAGAAAAAAAACCATGGTTCGTTGAGTTCATTGGGTTTGTTGTGTTTATTGGGTTAACCCAACAGACTCAACGAACCCAAAAAACATAGAGACCGAAGATGTATCGTAATGTGAAAATCAAAAACATCCATTTCGTCGGGATCGGCGGCATCGGGATGAGCGGAATCGCCGAGGTTCTGCTCAATCTGGGTTACCGGATCAGCGGTTCGGACGCGAAGGAAACAGAGGTGACCCGGAGGCTTCAGACCCTGGGATGCGACATCCATTATGGCCACCGGAGAGAGAATGTGAAGGAGGCGGACGTCCTGGTCGTTTCCTCTGCCATTCGTCCGAACAACCCGGAGATTGAAGTGGCTGAGGAGAGGCTCATCCCCATCATTCCGAGGGCGGAGATGTTAGCGGAATTGATGCGAATGAAGGTGGGTATCGCCATTGCCGGGACTCATGGCAAGACGACGACAACCTCCCTCATCGCGACGATCTTGGGCGCGGCCGGGCTCGATCCAACCGTGGTCATTGGAGGAAGGCTGAACAGCATCGGCAGCAATGCGAAGCTGGGACAGGGAGAGCTTCTGGTCGCCGAAGCGGATGAGAGCGACGGCTCTTTTCTTAAATTGATGCCCACCATCGCTGTGGTGACCAACATCGATCCGGAGCATCTCGACTACTATCAGGGGATTGAGGAGATCAAAGAAGCCTTTCTCCATTTTCTCAACAAGATTCCCTTCTTTGGGTTGGCCGTGCTCTGCCTCGACCATCCCCATATCCAGAGCCTTCTTCCGAAACTGAAGAAGCGGTTCACGACCTACGGATTGACGACCCAGGCTGATTTTCAGGCGAGGGAAATCGAATATGACGAACTTTCCACCACCTTCGATGTCCTCTATCAGCGAAAGGAAATCGGGAGGTTAGGAATCCGAATGCCCGGCCTTCATAATGTCTATAATGCGCTGGCTGCGGTGGCCACTGCCTTTGAACTCGACATTCCCTTTGAAGTAGTTCAAGAGGCCCTGAGGGATTTCGGAGGGATTCAAAGACGGTTTCAAGTCAAGGGAGAGAAGCAAGGAATTCTCATCGTGGATGACTATGGCCATCACCCCGTGGAGATCATGGCCACATTGAAGGCGGCCAAAACAGGATGGAAGAGGAGGATCATTGCGGTCTTTCAACCCCACCGCTATACCCGGACGCACGCCCTCTTTCAGGAATTCCTGACCGCCTTTTACGATGCGGATGTCCTCATTCTGACGGATATCTATGCGGCCGGAGAGGAACGGATCGAAGGGGTAGAAGCAAAAGCGCTCTTTGAGGGAATCAGAGAGTACGGTCATAAGGATGTGACCTATCTTCCGGACAAGAAGGAGATTGTTGACCATCTGGTCCGCATCATGGTTCCCGGAGATATGGTGATCACCCTGGGCGCAGGAGACATCTGGCAGGTGGCAGAGGAGATGGTCAGGCGATTGAAGTGACCCAATTTTAGATTGCGGATTGCAGATTGCGGAATGAAATCCGAAATCCCTGCCTGCGGCAGGCAGGCGCATTCCGAATTCCGAAATCGGAAGATGCGAGATTACAAGAAAGAGGCGAAGGGTTTGATTGAGGGAAGGGCGCTTTTCGATGCGCCGATGAAAAAATACACCTCCCTCAAAGTGGGAGGCCCTGCGGACTGTCTCCTCTTTCCGGAAAACATGAAGGAACTGAGAAAGGTGATCCTGCATGCTCGGAGAAAAAGGGTTCCCGTCTTCATTTTAGGAAAAGGAACGAACCTCATCGTGAGAGACAGAGGAATTCGGGGCTGGGTGGTCAGCCTGACCCAAGGGATGAAAAAGGTACGGATGGATGGAGAGTTTCTGGAGGCTGAAGCCGGCTGTTCGCTCCAACAGCTCGTTCAATTCTCCATTCAAAAAGGGCTTGCCGGACTTGAGCCTTTTTTCGGCATTCCGGGCACTGTGGGCGGAGGGCTGGCCATGAATGCCGGCGCATGGGGGGCGGAGTTGAAGGATGTCATCCATTCCGTCACGTTTATCAAAGAGGATGGAGAGATGTTGGAGAGGCCCCGGTCCAGGCTCCGGTTCTCTTATCGGAGTCTGACGTTGCCTCCATCCTGGATCATCGTGAAAGGATGTTTCCATCTGAAGAAGGGAAGAAAAGAGGAGATCCTTGAGCGCGTGAAGTCCTTTTCGGAGATGAGAAAGAGGTCGCAGCCTCTCGATTACCCGAGCGCAGGCTCCATTTTTAAAAATCCGGAGGAAGGCCCGGCAGGAAAGTGGATCGATGAGATCGGGTTAAAAGGGTTCAGGATGGGACAGGCGATGGTTTCAGATCGCCATGCCAATTTTATCATCAACCTGGGAAAGGCGACCGCGGAAGAGGTTCTCCATCTCATCGAATGGGTGGAGAAAAAGGTCTACGAGAAGAAGTCCATCTCCCTGAAAAGGGAGGTGAGGGTGGTGGGTGCACAATAATGCGGATTTCGGCCTCCGGCTCAGAGAGCCCTCTGGCTCGGAGAGAATGCGGATTGCGGAATAAAGATGGCGGAGTTTTGGCGGTAGATAGATGAAGGATCAACCCCTTAAGAAAATGAAGATCGGCGTCCTGCTGGGAGGCCTCTCCCGGGAGAGGGAGATTTCGCTCCGGACAGGAAAGGCGATACGGAAGGCTCTTGTTGAAAAAGGATATACGGCCTGTTGCATCGATGTGGGCCGGGACATTGCGGAAAAGTTGATGAAAGAAAAGATTGAAATAGCCTTTATCGCTCTCCACGGAAGGTATGGAGAGGATGGGACGATTCAAGGAATGCTGGAGTTGATGGGAATTCCTTACACCGGATCAGGTGTTCTGGCGAGCGCGCTCTGCCTCCACAAGATCATGGCCAAAAAGATCTTGCTCCATGAGAATATCCCAACCCCCCCCTTCGAATTCCTCAAACGGGAGGAGGTTGAGAAAGAGGCGCTGGGGAAAATTTCCCTTCCTCTTCCGCTGGTGGTTAAGCCCGCCCGGGAAGGATCCACAATCGGAATCTCCATTGTCAGAAGGGAGGAAGAACTTCCGCGGGCGTTGAAGGAGGCAGGAAAATACGATGAAGAAATCCTCATCGAAGCCTTTATGAAGGGGAAGGAGATCACCGTGGGCATTCTCAATGACATTCCCCTTCCCATCATCGAGATCGCTCCAAGGAGCGGGTTCTATGATTACCATTCGAAATATACGAAAGGGGAGACCGAGTATATCATCCCGGCCCGGATTCTTAGAGAAAAGTATCTTCATGCCCAGGAGATCAGCCTTCGGGCTTTTCAGGCGCTTGGTTGCTCGGGTTGCGCCAGGGTCGATCTGATGACGGATGAGGAAGGAAATCCTTTTGTCATCGATGTGAATACGATGCCAGGGATGACGGAGACGAGCCTCCTGCCCAAAGCCGCGGAGTTTGTAGGCATCTCTTTCGGAGAGCTGGCGGAGCGGATCCTGTTGGGGGCGGCGTTAAAGACGGAGAGTGGAGGGTAGAAAGTGGAAAGTAGTTATTTGAAAAAATTTATTAAACACCACAGGCCATCTTCCACGTTCGACAGGCGGATATGAGTGAGGGAAAATTTTTCAGACCGGAGAAGAAAGGGGACGAAAGGATAGGAGAGAGATTTCAGGAAATCCTCAAAGGAGCCGTTCGGGTGGCTTTTCATATCCTTTTTGTCATATTGCTTTTCTTCGCGGGCCATCAATTGTATGTCCACCTTCTGGAGGACTCGTTTTTCCAGGTGAAGGAGGTAGAGATCAAAGGCTGCAAGAAAATCCCGGAGAAGACCATTCTCTCGCTTGCAAAGATCGAAGGAAAGCCCAATCTCTTCACCCTTCCGCTGAAGGAGATCTCCGTCCGTGTGGAGGCTCATCCCTGGGTTGAGCATGTGAGGGTGAGAAAAATTTTTCCGGGCAGAGTGTTGATTCATATTGAGGAGAGAAAGCCGATGGCCATCCTTCAATTAGAGGAGCCTTTTTATATCGATTCGAAGGGAGTGATCTTTTCGAGGGTGGGAGATCGGGATGAATATGATTTTCCCTTTCTTACCGGTTTGACACGGCAGATGTTTGATAAAGATCCGTCCGCGGCAAAACATCTCATCGCAAGAGCGCTCGAATTTTTAAGGATCGTGGATCAGGAAAAGGCTCGTCCCCTGGATGGAGTTTCGGAGATCCGGATGGAGAAGGCTTTCGGAATTCATTGTTTCACACAGGCCGAGGGGGTGGAGGTGAAAATGGGGTGGGATCACTTTGGAGAAAAATTGAGGAGATTGTCTCTCATCTGGTCGGACCTTCAGAAGAGGGGCGTCTCGGCAGGGTCGATCGACTGCAGTGATCTGAAAAGAATGGTGGTCAAAAAAAATTCCCCGCAGGTCAAATGAGAAAGGAGGTGATCCGAAGATGGGCAAGAGGGATTCGCTGGTCGTCGGATTGGATATCGGGACAACAAAAATCTGCACGGTAGTGGGAGAGGTGGGAGATGGCCAGGTCAATATCATTGGCCTTGGCACCTTTCCATCGAAAGGGTTGCGAAAGGGTGTGGTCATCAATATTGAAAGCACGGTCCAGTCGATAAAAAAAGCGGTTGAAGAAGCTGAACTGATGGCCGATTGCCATATCACTTCTGTCTATGCCGGCATTGCAGGAGGACATATTAAAGGGATCAACAGCCATGGGGTGATCGCTGTTAAGAACAAGGAGATCGCACCCAATGATGTGAAGCGGGTCATCGATGCAGCCAGTGCGGTGGCCATCCCAATGGATCGGGAAGTCATCCACATCATCCCACAGGAGTTCATCGTGGATGATCAGGACGGTATCAAGGATCCGGTCGGGATGTCAGGGGTGAGATTGGAGGGAAGGGTTCATATCGTCACCGGAGCCATTACCTCTGCCCAGAACATCATCAAATGCGCCAACCGCGCCGGACTCGATGTGGATGATATCGTCCTTGAACAGTTGGGGTCGAGCGAAGCGGTGCTGACCCCGGAGGAGAAAGAACTGGGAGCGGCCATTATCGATATTGGCGGCGGGACAACGGACCTGGTCATCTTTTCGAACGGAGCGATCAAATATACGGCTGTCTTTGCTCTGGCTGGTAACCATATTACCAACGATATCTCCGTAGGGCTTCGCACGCCTGTGGACGAGGCCGAGAAGATTAAGATTCGTTATGGTTGCGCGCTTACCTCTCTGGTTCGGAAGGATGAGACGATCAAAGTTCCCAGCGTAGGGGGAAGGGAGCCCCGTGTCCTTTCGAGACAGAACCTTGCGGAGATCATTGAACCCAGAGTGGACGAGATCCTCACTCTGGTTCGAGATGAATGGGTGAAGAAGGGTTATGAGAATCTTCTTGCCTCTGGAGTGATTCTCACAGGGGGGAGCGCTATCCTCGAGGGAATTCCCGAATTAGCCGAACAGATATTTAACCTGCCTGTCCGGAGAGGAACGCCTATTGGGATCGGAGGCCTGGTCGACCTGGTCAACAGCCCGATCTATGCCACCGGAGTGGGCCTCGTCCTTTATGGAAGCCGAAATAAGGCCCAGAGCCGGTTTAAAGTGGGCGAGGGGAATATCTTCAGCAAAGTCACCCGGCGAATGAAAGAATGGATAAGAGAATTTTTTTAATGGAATAATGATGATCTCATAGAAAATCTGAAAAGAAGATTTTTGTCATTCCTGCGCAAGCAGGAATCCAGTATTTTCATATAGTTAGAATTCCCTGGATTCCCGTTTTCACGGGAATGACGACCTTTTACGATTCCATCTTTAATCTTTTAATCTATTAAAAAGGAGGGAGATATGATCGAATTTGACGAGAACAGAAACATGGCCGCCAGGGTCAAGATCATTGGGGTCGGTGGAGGAGGGAACAATGCTCTGAACACCATGATTTCGAGTCAACTCACCGGTGTTGAATTTATCGCAGCCAATACGGATGCGCAGGCATTGACGGCAAACCTGTCTCCGATGAAGTTTCAGTTGGGGGCCAGTTTGACCAAAGGCCTGGGAGCCGGCGCTAATCCGGAAGTCGGGAGAAAGGCGGCTCTGGAGGACGTGGAGATGATCCGCGAGATCCTGAAAGGAGCGGACATGGTCTTCATCACCGCCGGCCTGGGCGGAGGAACCGGCACAGGCGGGGCTCCGGTGATCGCAGAGGTGGCCCGTGAGATGGGCGCGCTTACCGTCGCCATCGTCACCAAACCCTTTCACTTTGAGGGAAAGAAGAGGATGAAACAGGCGGAAGAAGGCCTGGCCAATCTGAAGATGACAGCGGATGCCCTGATCACCATTCCGAATCAACGGCTCCTGAGCATCAGCGGCAAGAATATGACCTTGCTGGAGACCTTTAAAAAGGCGGATGAGATTCTCTACCATGCGGCCAAAGGGATTTCGGATATCATTGTCGGGCATGGAATCATCAATCTCGATTTTGCCGATGTGCGGGCCGTTATGTCTGAAACCGGAATGGCAATGATGGGAACGGGAATTGCTTCCGGAGAGAATCGGTCATTGGAAGCCGCCCAGAAGGCGATCTCCAGTCCGCTCCTGGAGGAAATCTCGATCGAGGGAGCCAGGGGACTGCTCATCAATGTCACCGGCGGAGAGAATATGACTCTCAGCGAGATCAATGAAGCGACCAGCCTTATCCAGAAAGAGGCCCATGAAGATGCAAATGTCATCTGGGGGATGGTCATCGATCCGTCCATGAAAGAGGATATCCGGATCACCGTGATTGCCACCGGCTTCGGCAAGGCCATAGAGAAAAGGGTGGATAAACCGGTTCCCTCCGGGGTAAAACGATTTTCTCATATTCCCGGTTTCAAGGACCGCAGCAAAGAGATCCCTCCCTTCTCCATCAGCGTCAAGGAGGGAAACCGGGAAACCCCTGCTTTTATGAGAAGGGTAAAAGCCAACGAACGATTCGATGAGTTGAAATTGGATTCTCCGTCCGATTTTGCCATTGAGGATGAGGACCGTTTTGACATCCCCACTTTTTTAAGAAAACAGGCGGACTGATCCTGGAACGTGGCAGGTGGAAAGTGGCAGGTGGTTAAAAGAAATATTCCATGAATGTATGGAAATTTGTTATAGTGTAGTTGCGACTATCCACATTCCACTCTCCACTGACCAAAGATGATTTCTCGGAAACTCATTCAGAAGGCGAAGACCCTTCTCGAAAAAGAAAAGGGGGCTGTCCGAAAACCCTGGGGAGGAAGAATTTCGATATGTCTCCTCTATCCGAACTCCTACCATGTGGGGATGTCCAATCTCGGGTTTCAGGCTGTCTATCAGAGGCTCAACTCAGAGGACGACATCGTATGCGAGAGGGCTTTCCTTCCCGATCCGGAAGACCTCGGGGAGCACCGGAGGACGCAGACACCGCTGCTTTCACTCGAATCCCAGAAACCCCTTTCAGGCTTCGACCTATTAGCCTTCTCCATCTCCTTTGAAAACGACTTCCTCAACATCCTCACCCTTCTTGATTTAGCCCGCATCCCGCTGGAGCGTCACCTTCGCGGAGAGAAAGATCCGTTAATCATGGCAGGGGGCGTGGCCGTCTTTCTCAATCCGGAGCCCCTGAGCGAGTTCTTCGATCTCTTTGTCCTCGGAGAAGCAGAAGAGGTCATCGGAGAATTTCTGGAGGTCTACCGTCATTCAGGAAGGGGAAGGAAAGATCTCTTGAGGAAGCTGGCAGGAGTGGAGGGGATCTATGTCCCGGAATTTTATCATGTCACTTATGCTGAAGACGGAAGGATCGGGACGGTAGAGCCTGAAGCAGGACTGCCCGGAAAAGTTAAGCGGAGATGGATTTCCAAGATCGATCGATTTCCGACCCAATCGAGTCTCTTTACTCCGGATACGGAGTTCAGGGAGATGGCCGTGGTGGAAGTGAACAGGGGGTGCCCGAGGGGGTGTAGGTTCTGTGCGGCCTGTTTTGTCTATCATCCTTTTCGAAATCGAAGCCTCTCTCTGCTTGAATCGCTCTCCAGGGAGGCCCTTTTAAAAGAAAAACGGATTGGTCTTGCCGGAACAGCCATCTCCGACTATCCCTCTCTTCTTCCACTATGCAAGGATATCCTCTCCCATGGAGGAGGAGTCTCGATTGCCTCGCTAAGGGTCGATGCGATCACGCCATCCCTCGCCGATTGCTTGAAACGAGGCGGGGTTCGGGCGGCGGCCATTGCTCCAGAAGCGGGATCAGAGAGGCTCCGGAAGGTTTTAAAGAAGGGGTATGGAGATGATGAGATTTTAAAAGCCGTCCGGACGCTGGTTGAGGGCGGTCTTTCACAGATGAAGAGCTATTTTCTCATCGGACTTCCTTCCGAAACCGATGAAGAGGTGAGGGCGATCCTCTCCCTTTCGAAAAAGATTGAGCATCAGATCGTCTCCTGCCGTTTGGACAGCAAGAGAAGGTGGAAGCTGGTTCTGAGCGTCAATCCATTTGTGCCCAAACCTGCCACTCCCTTTCAATGGGTTCCTTTCGAGGACGTGAATGCATTGAAGAGGAAGCTGAAGATCCTCCGCAGTGGGGTCAGGGGAGAAAAGAACATCGAGATGATCCATGACCTCCCCAAGTGGGCTTATATCCAAGCCCTGCTTTCGAGGGGAGACCGGAGAGTGGGAAAGGTAGTGATGGCCACTCATCGCCATCAGGGGAACTGGGAACAGGCCCTCCGTGAGACAAGCCTCAACCCTGACTTTTTTGTCTATCGGAGAAGGGATCTGGATGAACTTTTTCCGTGGGACTTCATCGACCATGGCGTTCCGAAAGAGAAATTAAAAGAAGAGTATGTGGAGGCGATGAAAGAAGCAGGAGTGAAAATCGAACAGTGAACAATGAACGATGGACGTTGAACAAATCATCCCCCACTGTCTCACATTGATGGGGGGCGGAGGGAGAGACCAATGCAAGTTTGTCATTCCGGACCTGATCCGGAATCCAGTTTTTGAGATAGGATTTAATTCCATAGCTGGTATGTTTAAGGAGAATCAAAAATGAAAACAGAGAAAGTGTTTTTCAAAAGTGAGGGGCAAAAAATATCAGGCATCCTTCATCTTCCGGATCGAGAGCTTCCCCCCTGTGTGATTGCCTCGCATGGTCTGCTTTCGAGCAAAGATAGCGAAAAATATATTGGCCTCGGGAATCGAATGGCAGCAGAGGGGATAGCCATGCTGAGGTTTGATTTCAGAGGCATCGGAGAGAGTGAGGGAAGCGACGAGGACAATACGATTAGTAAAAAGCTTACAGACCTGAGTTCGGCCCTTGATTTTATGCGCTCCCGTCCTGATCTGGGAAGGCAGATCGGGTTAGTAGGGTCAAGTCTTGGAGGCTTTCTCTCCTTAATCAAAGGTTCGAAGGATAAAGGAATTGGCGCCGTGGTGGTGTGGGCGACCCCTCTTCACCTCGACGATCTCGGCTCAAAAGAGCAGGGGGAAGATTATCCGTTGCCTCCGGAGGCCTTCTTCGAAGATCTCCCAAAACATCGGCTATTGCCCATTTTACCTGGGGTTTCGAACTGCCTGGTCATTCACGGAGAAGAAGATGAACTCGTTCCGATCGAACAGGCCTATGGGATCTTTCGCCACCTCAGCTTGCCAAAGGAAATCCATGTGATTGGCGGTGCGGACCATCGCCTCACCGACCCCCAACATCGTAAGCGCGCCATCGACCTGACCGCAGACTGGTTCAAGAAATATCTGTTTTAGATCAGAAACGGTCCAGTTAGGCTGTCACCGTTCACCCCCGCCTGCCAAAGACCTTGTTCGGCAGCACCCCGAGCTTGCCGAAGGGTCTGTCGCTACGCCGTTGATCCGGATTTTAAGAAAATAGGACTCCCAATCTCCCAATTTATTAAAATCGCATCTGCCCCCCCTGTGGACGGGGTATTTCATTTAAGCCTGCCCCCAAAATTTTATTCCAATATCCCGGGAACATTAAGAAGCATTCAAAATAGGGTGGGACATTATTGTCTCACTCGGGAAAAAAACCCTCGCCTTCAGGCGAAGACTTTAGTATGCACACTGTGTGCAGGTCGCTTCGACTCGCAACCGAGTTTTTTAGATTTCCCCTCGTGCGGATTTCTGTGCTGTTTGTTTTGTCTTTAGCTGACTTCAGTCAGTAGAGAATCCACCAGCTCGGTTTCGAGTCGCAACGACTTGTAGCTGGTGGTAGTTCAATTCTGATTGTCCGTCCAATAGGATGAAGGTTCCAATCTGACTGGACAGGTCATGGTGAAGATAGAATTAAAAATGAAAGGAGAGGAAAGAGATGAGAAAAATCATAATCATTGGGTTGTTATTGGTTGCCCTATTTGGAATGGTAAGTCTCGTTTTTTCTTGGTACTTCAACTCTCCATTTGGATGCACAACTCTTACCAGAATGGCTGTCAGGCAATGGAGAAGAGTTTTGATAGAATCGTGGTATTCAGGAAGAAAGATGGGAGCTCAAGACAGGGGAGATTGCCACGTCCTTTGGGTTCGTAATGACGATGTAGTAGCGTTAGAAAAGGGGGAAGAGATTGTTGCTTACGTGGGCGCAAACAGGTTAACACTATTTGTATGGACACCATCATACATCGCCTCACCGACCCTGAACACCGTAGGGGGTTAATAATGTCCCCTGGAATTTCTAACGGGGTTTACAGAGATCAATTCCGAATGACGAATGACGGGTTTATTCTGTATGGGCCTGAATACTCTTAACAATTAACATCCTGGCATAGGTAGTAGGAGGCAGGCCTTCTTTATCAGCAAGCTCTCTTAACCTTCTTATGAACTTAGGCTCCAGACGTAAAGAAATGACTTCTTTCTTGGGTCGAACAAAAACCACATTCTTAGTTATCCTGAAGTCATCATGGTAATCCGTTGAATCGTGGGTTTCCCAAAATTCCCTTTCCTCTTTTAAATTTTTAAATTTTGGCACTTTCATTCTTTTCTCCTTCTATAAAATCGCTTTTCCTTTTCGGTCATGTTTCTGGCAGTAAAAATTTTTGTTTTTTTATATTTTGAGACCCACACGATGAATAATAGCCGGTCTCCATACGTTTTACCATAAGCAAGATATTTGCCTTCTTTCCCCCGCATCATCAAGGGTGTGTCTACATCATTAAACAATACCTCTTCAACCTCTTCCGGTGAAACCATGTGGTTAGAAATATGGTCAACTGCTTCCTGATCCCATGAGATTTTTTCTATTTTCAAGGTATCCCCTACTTGTTAATAATGTAATACATTTTTAATCAATAATTGAATGATTGTCAAGTCGAAATAAACATTCCCAATTTGATTCCTTGACATTCCTTATGGCGTTTTATATAATCCTGCCGAAGGGTCATGATATTTTTATAGTTACATCGAAATAGTTTATGCGTTCTTTTATCCCTGGAACCACACGATTTTTTGATGAAGAGACAGGGATGGATTGAGGCAAGTTGTAGGATGATCATCTATAAAGTCTTTTCAAAAAATTATGAGCTGAAGAAGGGCGAGCTGATGGGTATGTTGATCGAGAGGAGGAAAGACCTGAGGGGGATGACACAGGTTGAAGCAGGAATGAGATGGGCCAAGGTGACTTTCGGCCATATGGTAAAAGATAAAAAATCGGTTTTCATTGTTCCGAGTGAGTTGAAATTAAGAAGCGATACCAGATGGCTTGTGGAAAAGGGTGTTTTTAGCAAGGAAGAGTTATTCGGGATATCTAAGCTGATGGACCAGGGGATCAAGGTATAAAAAAGATCTGAGGGGCGACCCTATTAAAAAGCGACCATAAAAATGGGGCGAATCCAATTGGGTTCGCCCCATTTTTATGGAGATGGGGGAGGGGAGATTTTCGGGAAGACATTTCCGGTTTGCCTATGGAGTATTTAAGGGTTAATATTTTTTTATATGGACAGTATCACCCATGCCCTCACCGGTGCCGTCATTGCCAGAGCCATCGATAACGAGAAAATCGGAAAGTGGGGGACCGTTGCTGGACTGGCGATGGGGCTCTTTCCCGATTCCGATTTTATCCTCGGCCTCTTCAATCACCAATTTTCTATTCAATACCATCGCGATTTTACCCATTCCATCCTGTTCATACCTTTCTACTCTCTTTTTTTCAGCTGGCTCTTTGTCAAGATATCGAAACGTCCCTATTTCTGGAATTTCTATAAGGTCTGTCTGCCAGTTCTAATGAGCCATGTCCTGCTCGACCTTCTCACTTCCTATGGCACAATGATTTTCTCCCCTTTCTTCGACCACCGGTTTGCCTGGGACCTCATCTTCGTCATCGACTTAATCTTTTCAGGAGTCATCCTTCTTCCGTTATTGGCGAGCCTTTTCTTGAAGAGAGGGGAGCGATGGATCTGCAGGGGATCTCTCATCGGACTAACTGTCTATATCCTCTTCTGCTGGGTTCAACACGGACAGGCCCTCGGAGAGATCAGAGGCTTTTCAAAAGGATTGGCGGGAAAGGTAATACAGATTGCCGCTCTGCCCCAGCCCGCTTCTCCTTTCCGCTGGGCCCTTTATGTAGAGACAGAAGACAACATATTTCAGGGGTTTGTGGATCTGAGGAGGGAAGACTTTCCCGAACCTGTTTCACCTCAGGCCCCGTTCTTTGAAAGATTGACCAGCCTCTATTATCCATCCGGAAGCATTCCCTTTCATTCCATGGAAAAATTACCGGACTCTCCGTGGGTGAAAAAAGCTCTCACGACAAAAGGAATAAAGTTCTATTACTGGTTTGCCAGGTTTCCTGTGGTGAAGTCCATCAACTCAGAAGAAGGAAGGCATAGGGTGGAATTTATGGATGCAAGGTTCTTTCTTCCCGGGATTCGCCTTCCCTTTGTCTACTTCGTGGAATTTGACGACTCAGGGCAGATTCGGTCAGAGGGATTTGCAGAGGATCGAAAAAGGCTATAAGCTCGATTTAATTTCTCCTATCTTCCAGGCTCCATCCTCTTTCTTAAAGACCACATCGACAATGGTTTTGCTTTCCTGGGGTTGGCCGCCGCTTTTTGGAGAAAACCTGACCAGCCACTCCACCCTGGCTCTTGTGTGATCTCCGGATACCGAAAGGTTTTCAAGATCATAAGTGAGATCGAGGAAATTGAAATTTTCCCAGGATTCAAGCGTCGACTTCTTTTTCCCTTCCCGATCCTTAAAACCATTCGAATAACATGATAGAAAGAGATCGATATCCTTTCTCAGATTTGCCTTTCTGATATTTTCGAGAAGGTATTTTATCTTTTCTATCTCTTCCGCCTCCGTGGAAGGGGGAGTCGCTGAAGGGGCAGGAGCCGTAGTAGAAGTCTTCTCATTAGAGGGAGGGATGATGATGGAGTCCGGTTTTTTTGTCACCACGTGAGAATAGGTGGACCAGAGGAGATAACCTGCGGCGATGCAGATGATTCCGATGCCGCTCCAGTTTAAAACCATCCGCGGGTAGTCTTTTTTAACCTTTCTTAAAAACCTTCCCTTTTTGATCTGTTCCTCTACGGTCATTTGAAAGGATGGCTGAGCAGGTGTTTCTTCCCGGAGGAGGTCTTCTTCGAATTCCGAAGAGTAGGGTGGTTTAGGCTCTTTTTTTTTGGTGTCAAGAGAGTGAGTGGGTTTGGTATTATCTTTCACTGGGGGCGGACTTGGGGAAACCAGCGCGCCTCCACATCTGATGCAGGACTTACCTCCCAGGTGCTCTTTTTTACAAACCGGACAGATGAGATGTTCAAGCGGCGTTTCCACCCATTCCCGGGTGGTCAAGACGTGAGACGATTTTTTCTCATCCTCGGGTTCCTGATCTGTTTCGGACTGCCCTTTCTCTTGAAAGGAGGTCAAAAGAACGACCTCTATGCCACATCGGATACAGGTCTTTGATTTTTCATAGATGATTTTGCAATCGGGACAGATGAATTTTTCTTTGGGTTTTTCTTCAACCGGTTTTTCTGAATCTTCAAAATTCGGGAGGGCTTCTTCCTTTATAATCAGGAAGCTTCCGCATTGAGGGCAGAACCTCTTGTCATCCTCATATTCGACCTGGCATTTTTTACAGAACAGCATCTTTTGTTTGCGATCCTCACATTGGCTTGGGTTTTGGGGTGGCTGCAGGAGGAGATTTGGGGGCATCGGAAGTGGCGGCCTTGCTCACCCACGCCTCTTTTCCATCTTCCAACCGAACCCGTAACCAGTTTCCCCTGTCTTCGAGAATCGAAAGAGAAGTTCCCTTTTTAGCATTTCCAATCACTCTGTAATTGAGTCCCGGTCCTTCCCGAAGGTTGACGGTATCCCATACGACCTTTGTTGTGCGGAGGGAAGGGAGAGGGGAAGGCAATGGCTGGGATGGCGGGGGCGTTTTGGGAGGTTTTGAGGAAGATGGCGAAGCAGTTGGTGGAGCAGGTTTGACGGGAGGTTCTGGAGTGGGTTGAGGGCCCGGGGTTTCTTCCTTCTTGGGCTGTTCAATTTTTTTTTCTTCAACAGGGGGAGGAGTGGATTTCTGTTCGGGTTTGCTTCCGGCACAACCAAACGCAAAAGAAAGGATAACTCCTAAGATTAATGTCTTTGGCAATAAGGCCCTGGCGTTGAACTCCCAATCTTTTTCCATTTTCCCCCTAGCCTAATAGAGTTTCAATTCATTGTTAACAGCAAATTTGATACCAATTTTAACAGTTTTTAACCCTTTGAATTTAATAATTGATAGACTCGTAAAAAGTCGAAAAAGCCTAATGATCGTCATTCCGGCGAAAGCCGGAATCCAGTAATCTCAGATACTTATGAAAACACTGGACACCGGTTTTCACCGGTGAGACGACTTTTTACGAGACCATCATAATTTATTTTAATCGGAACTCAAATGCTGAACGAAAAAATGTAATATTTTGTTCTTCCTATGGCTAAAAAATGACCAGTTCCTTATCTAAACTCCTGTTTCACATATTTTAAAATATTGGCCATGGTCGAACCAGCCTGGCTATGGATGACGATATCCGCCATCTCATCGTAGGGGGTGGGGTCGCGGTTGATGATCACCAATTTGGCTCCATTCCTTTTTGCCACCAGGGGCATGGAGGCGGCGGGTTGAACGACCAGGGAAGATCCGATGACGATGAAGAGATCGCAGGTGGAGGAACGGTGATATGCCTCTTGGGTTTCTTTTTCAGGCATGGATTGACCGAAGGAGATGGTGGCAGGTTTGAGAGGACCACCGCAATCGTCACAGTAAGGAACCTTTGTTCCTTTTCGAAGGCGTTCCTGAATCTCATCGCGGTCATATCTCTTTTTGCAATTTAAACAGGTGACATGCATTGCTGTCCCATGAAGCTCGATAATTCTTTCTTCCGAGTTTCCGGCCTTATGATGGAGGCCATCGATATTCTGTGTGATGACACAGTCGAGCTTTCCCAACCTCTCAAGTTCAGCAATGGCGAAATGAGCCGGATTAGGTTGAGCCTTCTTCATCGGCTCATACATTTCAGTAGCCATCTGCCAGTACTTCTCCCGGGAGGCTTCAGTGGATATAAATTTTTGAAAATAGAAATCCTCCGGATCGTATCGATCCCACACCCCGCCTGGACTGCGAAAATCAGGAATCCCTGACTCCGTGCTGAGACCCGCTCCGCCAAAAACGACCGTCCTCTTAGCATGAATAATCCATTGGGCCACCTGTCTAATTTTTTCTTCCATGTCGTTTTCCTCTTTCTTCACCCCATTTCCCAATCGCCCCATCTCCCTATGATGCTTTTTCTGATCCTCTATATCATACGTTCCTCCTCACTTGCAAGGCAAAGATGGCATATGATAAACTTTTACTATGCGGTGCAATTTAATCAAGCAGGGGTATCCTCAGGGAAGCTGTTTCGTTGAAGAAGAAGGCGGGAAATCGCTGGCCTGTGAGGCAACCCTCAAAGAGTCGGACAGAGGATTGCTCCGTTTAATCTCTGCCACACATCTTTCCCGTCCGGAAAACTATCTCTCCATCTATCAATCGGGATGCAACTTTTCCTGCCGGAAATGCCATTCCTGGACGTTTACCAAAAGAGCCAAAGGAGAATGGTGGTCGCCTGTGGATGTGTTGAAGGCCTGCAAAGAGTATGAAAGGGGGGTAACGATTCGGGAACCGAGAGAGAGGGCCACCGCCTTTCATGCCCATGAGTCCTGTCGCTGTTGTGGCGCCTGTGTCATGCATGGGAAACGGTCTTCCCTCTGCCCCAGAATGATCCAGAAAAAGGATATTGTTTTGAGCCCTCAAGGATGGGGCCCCGCTCGGAATATCGTTTCCTTTACCGGAGGAGACCTCACCTGTTGTCCGGAATATTATGCCGACTGTGCGCGCCTGATCAAAGCGGAAACAGATCTGTGGATTCTGATCGAAACCAATGGTTATGGGCTTACTCCCCAGAACCTCGATATCCTCAAGGAAGCAGGGGTGGACTCTTTCTGGCTCGATATGAAAGCCTATGATGGGACAGACCACAAATGGTTGACCGGCTGTTTCAACCGAAACATCCTTAAACTTCCCGAAGAGATCGTTAAAAGAGATTTTGTTCTGGAGGTTCTCTCCCTCTATATCCCCAACCTGGTGGAAACCCCCCAGTTGAAGAAGATCGCCCGGTTGCTCTTTGATATCAATCCTGAGATTCCCTTTACGATCCTTGCCTTCTTTCCGGAGCATCAGATGAAACGATATAAAAGCCCGAAGGTCTCTGAAATGATCTCTGCTTACAATGAGGTCAAAGCCATAGGCCTGGTGAATGTGAGACTGGGAAATACGGGGATATTTGCAACATCCGAAGAGGATCACCACCTTCTGAAAGAGAAGGTGGGAGCGGGGAACTACTGAAATGCGGATTTCGGAATGCGCCTGCCTGCCAAAGCACCTATGCGGCGGGCAGGGATTGGCGAATGCATACCGAAATCCCCTTGCCTGAAGGAAGCGTTGCCCGCAAACCATGCAAATGCTCTGGATGTTCGGGCTACGGTTATGAAGCCCGTTTCGGCTTGATAGTCAAACGGTTATGGGTGATGATGCTCGTATCGAAGCAAGAGGCTCGAAAAACGAAGCTCGAGCATCCAGATTCAATCCACGAGTCTCGATACGAGCCTCGACAACGACAAACGTCATTTTCAATTTAACGATACGGGCCTCGTTACCCTAACCTTCACCTAATACTTTTATTTTATTGATTCCGTTTCAGCATTGTGGTAATGGAAATACAGATCATGGGAGAGCGTATGGAGAAAAAAGTCCTCATTGTGGATGATGAGGAGAGAGTGGTCCAGTCGGTTAGGGGCGTCCTCGAAGACGAAGGCTTTCGGGTTTCCTCGGCCAAGAGCGGCGAAGAAGCGATTGAAACCTTTCAACGGGAAAACCCGGATGTCACCCTTCTCGATATCTGGATGCCGGGGATGGATGGCATCGAGGTCTTAAAACGGTTTAAGGGAATGGTTCCCGATTGCCAGGTGATCATGATTTCTGGCCATGCGACGATTTCCACTGCGATGGCTGCCGTCAAGCTGGGAGCCTTTGACTTCATTGAAAAACCCGTTTCCCTCGATGTTCTCCTCATGACGATTCGTAGGGCCCTCGACCGCCAAATGCAACTATTGGCGGACGAGCAACCACGGGAGACCCCCTCTGGGAAAACGGATATTCCTTCTCTTCTCCTTTCCTCCGCACCTGAGACAGTTCCTTTCAAAGAGAGTCCGAAGAGAAAATCAACCTCTCTCACTCTTCAGCGGACGATCAAAAAAAGCGTCGTCCTCTACGGAACGGGGCTCCATTCCGGGATGAAGACAGGGCTCCTCCTTCAGCCTCTCCCTCCTCATAGCGGCATCCTTTTCGGGAACATCTCATATGACGAGGTAGTTCCGGCCCATCTCGACTATGTCCAGACAACCGAATTTGCCACCTCTCTGAAAAAGGGAGTGGCCATTGCCAAGACGATCGAGCATCTGATGGCAGTGCTCCATGCCTATCGCATCACCAATTTAATGGTGAAGATGATCGAAGAGATTCCGATCATGGATGGCTCTGCCCTGGAGTTCTGCAAGATCATTGAGGAGGCTGGGATCGAGGAGCAGGAGGAGAGGGCGAACGAAATTGTGATCGATCGAAGGTTCGAAGTCGTCCATAGGGGCAAGTCACTCATCATTGAACCGGCGGAGACCTTTTCCATCCATTATTTTTTGGACTACCCCTCTCCCATCGGGCAGCAGACTCTCGATTTCGTATTGGAAAATGAGGAGAAATTCAAGGAACAGATCGCGCCTGCGAGGACCTTCGGGTTTTTGAAGGATATTGAGATGCTCGAACGGATGGGGTTGGGCAGCGGAGGGCGCCTCCACAACTTCATCCTGGTGGACGACGAGAAGATCGTCAACACAGAGCTAAGATTTTTGGATGAGTTTGTCCGGCATAAGATTCTCGACCTGATCGGTGATTTCTATCTGCTCAATCGCCCGGTCCGGGGAAAAGTGACGGCCCACCTGACCGGCCATACAGAAAATATTGCCATGATGAGAAAGATACAAGAGGGGATGCTGGGGAAAGAAAGATAAGAGGAGCAGCCTTTTCGAGGAGGGAGAGAGATGGTGCGAGAGGAAAGACCTGCCATGAAAGAATTTTTGGATATGCTGGCGGATATACTGGCTGAAAAATATTTTGAGCGCGTGGACGACCGGATAAAGAAAATTCCCGAACTCCGGAGGCTGATCACAGCCAAAGAGGCCGGTCAGTACCTCAGCCTTTCCACGGATACCATCTATCAAATGGCTTCCCTGAAAAAACTTCCCTACCTCAAGATCGGGGCACGGGTTCTCTTCGATATCAAAACCCTAGACCACTGGATCGAAAAACATCTGATCAAAGAAAAAGAGTGGAAGAGAGAGGAATTGAAGGCTGAGATTGAATCGGTGCAATCGAACGCCAAGACATCAAAAGAGTCCGATTTTCTGACCCTCCTGAAGAAAAAAGGCAAAGAGTAAGAGGATCATTTTTCCCATAGTATTCTCAGTAAAACTTCACGTTTCCTTAAAATATTCTACTGTAGTGCGTCTAATGGTAAAGATTGTATACGGAGTGAAGTGAAACGGAATTCCGGATACAATCGGTTGAACGAAGCCGCGGCCCGATAGCTATGGGGATTTAATCAGGCAGCGTGCTTCTTACCGAAGTCTTATAAGT
>Ga0209835_1000138_pt1 | contig 50287 bp, 47 predicted proteins | sample LakKivwa52mmetaG_FD_184138 | JGI IMG/M metagenome (GOLD analysis project Ga0209835, IMG submission 184138) | Anoxic lake water microbial communities from Lake Kivu, Rwanda to study Microbial Dark Matter (Phase II) - Lake Kivu water 52m metaG... | ecosystem: Environmental > Aquatic > Freshwater >...
AACGCTCGGCGATCGAGACCAGCTTGCCGGCCATCTCGATGCTGGCACCGGATTCGTGCGCCACGATCTCTGTCTCGATGTCATGCTCAGGATAGGTGAAGTCGAGGCCACCGAAACGCTGCTTGGTGGACTGCTTCAGATCCTTCATCAGCGACTGATAGCCGGGGTTGTACGAAATCACAATCTGGAAATCCGGGTGGGCGTTGACCAGTTCGCCTTTCTTTTCCAGCGGCAGCACGCGACGATTGTCGGTGAGCGGGTGGATGACCACGGTGGTGTCCTGACGGGCTTCCACCACTTCATCCAGATAACAGATGGCGCCGTGACGCGCGGCGATGGCCAGTGGGCCGTCCTGCCACTCGGTACCTTGCGCACTCAACAAAAAGCGGCCGACCAGGTCGGAGGCCGTCATGTCTTCGTTACAGGCCACGGTAATCAGCGGCTTTCCCAGTTTGTGCGCCATGTATTCGACGAAGCGGGTTTTGCCGCAGCCGGTGGGCCCCTTGAGCATCATGGGCATGCGCACGGAGTAGGCGGCTTCGAACAGTTCCACCTCGTCGGCGACGGGGCGGTAGTAAGGCTCTTTGGTAATGCGGTATTGGTCGACGATCGTGCTCATGACAGCTCCTGAAGGGGTATCGCAAATACTCAGGCCACGCGACAAGTGGTCTGGGCATTTGGGACTGAAAACCACTTGAACAACGTTGCTTTCAATCCGTAAAAAAGCCCCCGATTGCCACTTCCTTGCCCACTATCCAATCGGGCAAGGAAGCAGTCAGCGGGGGCGTATTGCTTTTCCCGCTTGACTGCTTAGACGGTCTTGCCGCGGAAGATAACCATCGAAGCACCTTGCGACTGGTTGAAGTTGTTGTAGCCAATCAGACGCACGTGGTTATCCGGGTTGGCTTTGTGACAGGCTTCAGCTTCAGCCAGCACGCGATCAACGTCGGTTTCACCGAACATCGGCAGCTTCCACATGTACCAGTAGGAATCCATCAGGTACTGGGGTTCAATGTGCTCGATGGCCGGGTTCCAGCCCTTCTTCACCAGGTACTCGACCTGTTTGCGGATGCTGGCCGAGTCCATCGCGGGCAGATAGGAGAAGGTCTCGAACTTCCGGCTGGCGGGGTCGGAGAGGCGAGAGTTGTAATCCATCACATCAGACATTTCATATTCCTTTCAATTTGGTTGACTCCCCTCTCCCACTGGGGGAGGGGTTGGGGGAGAGGGAGCCCGGCGCGCATCGCGCAACCGTTGTTCCCTCACCCCGGCCCTCTCCCGGTGGAAGAGGGAGAAGTGCTTACTTGTGCGCGACGTCCAGCTTGTCCACGGTATCGAACTCGAACTTGATCTCTTTCCAGGTTTCCATGGCGATCTTCAGTTCCGGCGAGCTCTTGGCGGCTTCGGTCAGGATGGTCTTGCCTTCCTTCTCGACGGCGACGCCGCGGTTGCGCGCTTCGACACAAGCTTCCAGCGCGACGCGGTTGGCGGCGGCGCCAGCAGCGTTGCCCCAGGGGTGACCCAGCGTGCCGCCCCCGAATTGCAGCACGGAGTCGTCACCGAAGATGGTGACCAGCGCCGGCATGTGCCAGACGTGGATGCCGCCGGAGGCGACCGGCATGACGCCGGGCATGGAGCCGAAGTCCTGATCGAACATGATGCCGCGGCTGCGATCTTCCTTGATGTACTCGTCGCGCATGATGTCGATCCAGCCCAGGGTCGCGTCACGGTCGCCTTCCAGCTTGCCGACGACGGTACCGGAGTGCAGGTGGTCGCCACCGGACAAGCGCAGGACCTTGGTCAGCACGCGGAAGTGGATGCCGTGGTGCGGGTTGCGGTCGAGCACGGCGTGCATGGCGCGGTGGATGTGCAGCAGCATGCCGTTGTCGCGACACCAGTTGGCCAGGCCGGTGTTGGCCGTCAGGCCGCCGGTCAGGAAGTCGTGCATGATGATGGGAGCGCCGATTGCCTTGGCGTATTCGGCGCGCTTGTACATCTCTTCCGGGGTCGGGGCGGTGACGTTCAGGTAGTGGCCCTTGCGCTCGCCGGTTTCACGCTCGGCTTTCTCGGTGGCTTCCTGGACGAAGTCGAAACGCTGCTTCCAACGCATGAAAGGCTGGCTGTTGACGTTCTCGTCGTCCTTGGTGAAGTCCAGACCGCCGCGCAGGCACTCGTACACGGCACGACCGTAGTTCTTGGCGGACAGGCCCAGCTTCGGCTTGATGGTGCAGCCCAGCAGGGGACGGCCGTACTTGTTCATGATGTCGCGCTCGACCTGGATGCCCAGGGGCGGGCCGCCGCAGGTCTTGACGTAGGCGATGGGGAAGCGCACATCTTCCAGGCGCAGGGCGCGCAGGGCCTTGAAGCCGAACACGTTGCCAACCAGCGAGGTCAGCACGTTGACCATGGAACCCTCTTCGAACAGGTCGATCGGGTAGGCCACGAAGGCGTAGAAGCAGGTGTCGTCGCCGGGCACGTCTTCGATGGCGTAGGCGCGGCCCTTGTAGTAGTCCAGGTCGGTCAGCAGATCGGTCCACACCGTGGTCCAGGTGCCGGTGGACGATTCGGCGGCCACGGCGGCGGCGACTTCCTCACGGGGAACGCCAGGCTGCGGGGTGACCTTGAAACAGGCCAGAACGTCGGTATCCAACGGGGTGTATTCCGGGGTCCAATAGGTCTGGCGGTATTCTTTTACGCCAGCGTTATAGGTCTTCACAGCCATGTATCGCTCCTTGTCAGATGTTGGTCGATCCAGCGAACCGGAGAGACATTCCGATTCGAGGTGGACGAATCATGGGGGTATCGACACATAAATAACAGTCACAATTTTCTATTTATTCGATAGACTTTAATCTATGGTTTATTCGTGAGCACCCCGCCATGCGCCACCACGCCACCTTTCGCCAGCTGGAAATCTTCGAAGCCATCGCCCGCCTGGGCAGTTTCACCCGCGCCGCCGAGGAGCTGTACCTGACCCAGCCGACCATCTCGATGCAGATGAAGAAGCTCACCGATATCGTCGGCGTGCCGTTGCTGGAGCAGATCGGCAAGAAGGTCTACCTCACCGCCGCCGGCCGCGAGCTGGCCCACGCCTGCCGCGACGTGTTCGGCATCATCGACCGTTTCACCATGGCCATCGCCGAACAGCAGGGCCTGAAGAAGGGCAAGCTGACCCTGATGGCGGTGACCACCGCGTCGTATTTCGCGCCCCGCCTGCTGGGCGAGTTCTCGGACATGTACCCCGGCATCGAGGTTTCGCTGACGGTGACCAACCGCGAGCAGGTATTGACCAGCCTGGCCGAGAACCTGGCCGACCTCTACATCCTCGGCCAACCCCCGGAGGATATCGAGGTGGTGGCCAGGACCTTCATGTGCAACCCGCTGGTCGTACTGGCAGCGCCCGACCACCCCCTGGCCGGGCAGGAGAACATCCCGCTCGCCCGCCTGGCCGAGGAGCCCTGGCTACTGCGCGAACCCGGCTCCGGCACGCGCAAGGCCGTGGAGCGCCTGTTCGCCGAGGAAGGCCTGGAGCTGCGGCCGCGCATGGCCTTGGGCAGCAATGAGGCGATCAAGCAGGCCATCGCCGGCGGATTGGGCATTTCGGTGCTATCGCAGCACACCGTCTTGCCTGAACTGGCCACCAGACGCCTTTGCATCCTTGATGCCAAAGGCTTCCCCATCCGTCGATCCTGGCATTTAGTCAGCCGCCGAAACAAACAGCTCTCCAGTAGCGCTCAGGCCTTCGCCAGATTCATCCTGGATGCAACGCAAACGATAGCCCCCTAAAATGAAGCGCAGCGGCCATTCGCAGATCTCTATAATTGCGTATCCCGGTCTTTCTGTCAGAACCCCCTTATGGCCCCTGCCTCTGCCCAACTCTCCGAACTTGCGATCCTGCTCAAATCGCTGCTGACCTTCAGCTATCCCGCTGATAGGGTGCTCTCGCAGCATTTTCGCAATCACCCCGACATTGGCCGCCGCGATCGCGCTTTTCTGGCCGAGGCTGCGTATGCCATCCTGCGTCATCTGCGGAGCCTAGAGACGGCTATAGGATCGCAACACCCGCGCGACCTTGTCATCGCCTGGTTGGCCCGCCTGAGCGGCCTGAATCTGCGCGAGTGCGAAGGGCTCGTGCACACCAACGAGCTTGATCGCTACAAAGCCGCCAAGGCCTATCCGCTGCAGGACTCCGCCACCGCGATCCGTCTTGATCTGCCTGAGTGGCTCGTGGCCCCGCTGGCGATGCAATACGGGGAGCGCTTGCCCGCCCTGATGCAGGCCATGAACGCGCCGGCCTCGCTTGATCTGCGCGTCAACACCCTAAAACTATCCCGCGACAAGGCCTTGGCCCAGATGCTGACCGATGGTTTTTCGGCCACAGCCACACCGTACTCTCCTCTGGGCATTCGCCTCAGTAACAAGCCTCCTCTCAGCCAATACCCACTGTTTCAAGACGGCGCGCTGGAAGTGCAAGATGAGGGCAGCCAGCTGCTAACCCTCCTCACCGGCGCGCATCGGGGCGAAATGGTGTGCGATTTTTGCGCTGGTGCGGGCGGCAAAACACTGGCCTTGGGCGCCCAAATGCACAACAGTGGTCGCCTGTACGCTTTTGATGTCTCAGAGAAACGCCTGGCCCGCATGAAACCCCGCCTGGCCCGCTCGGGGTTGTCCAATGTCCACCCGCAGGTGTTGGCCCATGAAAACGACAGCAAGGTCAAGCGTCTGGCCGGCAAATTCGACCGCGTCCTGGTTGATGCGCCCTGCTCCGGCCTCGGTACCCTGCGCCGCAACCCTGACCTGAAATGGCGGCAGACGGCCAACAGCATCGCGGAACTCACCGTCAAGCAAGCCACCATCCTGAACAGCGCGGCCCGTCTGGTGAAGGCGGGCGGTCATTTGGTCTACGCAACTTGCAGTCTGCTGGAATCAGAAAACCAGGCCATCGTCAGCGCCTTCCTCGCCGCGCATCCTGGCTTTGCGCTGCAACCGGTCAATGAGGCCTTGGGGCGTCTGGGTGCTTCACTTGACACTGGGGCCTACCTAACCTTGACTCCAGACCAGCACGGCACGGATGGGTTTTTTGCCGCTATCATGCAACGCACCCCCTGAGACGAACCCCCTTTCATAACGATGTCCATCCTCCCCAGCCTCTCCGTCTATGACCTGAGCATTCAGGTTTCCGTTTTGTTTCTAGTCATCCTGACCAGCCTCTGGCTGACACGCCTAGTCAAACAACGGCTGGATAAAAAAGGAGCCGACCAGCCCTTCCGGAACGCCTTGCCCCTCAGCCGGCGTGATTTTCTACGCCTGTTTACCCCCCCGCTGGCCTTCATCTTGACGCTAGCCACCCACCTCCTTATGGCCCCTTGGCTTGACACTACCGTACTGGCCCTCGCCCAAGCCCTGCTTCTCTCGCTTGCCGTCGTGCAGTTTGTGTTTTATGTCCTGCGCCGCATCCTAAAACCCAGCACTCTGCTTTCTTCCTTGGAACACATCGTTGCCTGGCTAGTCTGGGGCATGGTCGCCTTGCATCTCACCGGCCATCTCCCCTCTCTGATTGCCGCACTCGACAGTATCGACATCACCGTTGGCAAGAACCATATTTCGCTCTACACCACCTTGCTGGGACTCTTAACCCTCTCCCTCACCGTGCTCGTCGCTCTGTGGGGCGCGCGCAGCATCGAGACGCGCTTCATTGAGCGCACCACGCTACAAACCAACCTCAAGGTGGCTCTGGCCAAGATCCTGCGCACCGTGCTGCTGGTCGTGGCCATCCTCATTGCCCTGCCGGTCATTGGCATTGACATCACCGTCCTGTCCGTATTCGGTGGGGCACTGGGTGTAGGTCTCGGTCTCGGCCTGCAAAAAATCGCCGCCAACTATGTCTCCGGCTTCACCCTCCTGCTTGACCAGTCCATCCGCATCGGCGACATGGTCACGGTTGGCCCGAACTATGGAGAAATTCGCCAGATTGCGACCCGTTACACCGTGCTCAGAGCCACCGATGGGAGCGAAAGCATCATTCCCAACGACACCTTGATCACCTCCACCGTCATCAATCACACGCTCGCCAGTCGCGACAACCGTATCAGTCTCCCCATCCAGGTCGCTTATGACACCGATCTGGACCATGCCCGCACGGTACTGTTGCTGGCCGCGAAACAAGACCGCGTCGCAGCGCAACCTCAGCCACAAGTCATGATCAAGGGATTCGGCGACAATGGGATCGACCTGGAACTAACCTTCTGGATCAGTGATCCGGAAGAGGGGCTTGGCCTTCTTAAGTCCGATATCTATTGGGCCATCTGGGCGGCTTTTAAACGCGAAGGCATCCAGATTCCCTACCCGCAACGGGTCGTGACCCTCCAGAACCCGGGCTAATTACAGACAAACAGGCAACAAAAAACCGGCCGCAGCCGGTTTTTTGTTGGGAGGTTCTGGAGAAATACCGAATTACTTCAGCTTGATCTCCTTGTACTCGACATGTTTGCGAGCCACGGGATCGTACTTGCTGATCGCCATCTTCTCGGGCTTGGTCTTCTTGTTCTTGGTCGTGGTGTAAAAATGACCGGTACCCGCCGTGGACTCCAGTTTGATTTTTTCGCGTCCGCCTTTAGCCATGATCTACTCCTTAAATCTCGCCGCGGGCGCGCAGATCGGCCAGCACAGCATCGATGCCATTCTTGTCAATCAAACGCAACGCGGCATTGGTGACGCGCAGACGCACAAAACGGTTTTCGCTCTCAACCCAGAAACGACGCGACTGCAGATTGGGCAGGAAGCGACGCTTGGAACGGTTGTTGGCGTGGGAAACGGTGTTACCCACCATCGGCTTTTTGCCGGTTACCTGACATACACGGGCCATTTTTTATACCCCGAAGGATTTGGTTTCAGAAAGAGGCGATTTATATCACAGAGAACGGCCGTGCGTCAAAAAAACTCACATCCGACCCTAACATTCCTCACAACCAACCGCGTTCTGCAAACGAAGTCGTCTGTTGCCCTGCCACCACGAGATGATCCAAAACCCGCACATCGACAAGGGCGAGCGCATTTTTGAGGGTCTCCGTCAACACGCGATCAGCCTGCGAAGGCTCTGCTACACCTGATGGGTGATTATGGGCCAGGATAACGGCGGCGGCGTTGTGCGCCAGCACCTTCTTGACCACCTCACGCGGATAGACCGAGGTCTGGGTCAGGGTCCCGGTAGACAGAACTTCGTCCCCCCGCACCCGATTCTGGGCATCCAGATAAATGATCTGGAAGACCTCATGGGGCAAGCCGGCCAACCTGAGGCGCAAGTAATCACGCACCGCGTTAGGCGAAGCCAAAGCCGCCGGTTCGCGCATCTGCTGCCCCAACGCGCGTGAGGCCATTTCCAGAACAGCCTGCAGTTCGGCATACTTGGCCGGCCCGAACCCCTTGATGGCGCAAACATCAGCGGCGCTGGCTGCAAACAGCCGCGTCAAACGACCGTCAAACCGTGCCAGCAGTTCGCGTGCCAGATCAACCGCACTCTTACCCGTCACTCCCACCCGCAAAAAGATCGCCAGCAACTCGGCGTCCGAGAGAGCCTTCGGACCGCGCTGTAATAATTTTTCCCGCGGTCGCTCGCCCTCCGGCCAGTCTGTAATCGCCATACCCGCCTCCCATGTACAATATCCCAACCACTTCAGGGCTACTTTACTCTGATCACGCCTACATGGAAAAAACTCGCATCGTTCTGGGTATCACGGGGGGTGTCGCTGCGTATAAAGCGGCTGAACTGGCGCGTCTACTGGTCAAGGCCGACTACAGCGTCGACTGCGTACTGACCGAGGCGGCGAGCCATTTCATCGGTTCGGCTACCCTGCAGGCCATTACCGGTCGCCCGGTGTATCAGAATCTTTGGGACGCACGGGTCGCCAATGGGATGCCGCACATTGAATTGGGGCGTAACACGGCCGCCATTTTAATTGCGCCGACCTCGGCTGATTTCATGGTCAAGCTGGTTCATGGTCGGGCCGATGACCTGCTCTCCACCCTGTGCCTAGCCCGCACCTGCCCGCTGCTCATTGCCCCAGCCATGAACCGGCAGATGTGGGAACATCCCGCCACCCAGCGTAATGCTGTGCAACTGACCGCCGATGGCGTCACCCTGCTCGGGCCGGCGGCTGGAGAACAGGCTTGCGGCGAGACCGGCCTAGGCCGGATGCTCGAGCCCGATGCGCTGTTCGCTGCCCTCACGGCCTACCTGCAACCCAAGTCGCTCGCGGGGTGCCGCGTGCTCATTACCGCCGGCCCGACCTTTGAACCCATTGACCCCGTGCGAGGCCTCACCAACACAAGCTCCGGCAAAATGGGCTACGCAATCGCCGCCGCCGCCCACGCCACCGGCGCAGTCGTCACCCTCGTCTCCGGGCCGACCGCCCTGCCCACGCCTTGGGGCGTAACCCGGGTGGATGTCCTCCAAGCAACGGAGATGCTATCCGCCGTGGAGCAGCGCGCCGCCAATTGCGACCTGTTCATCGCCGTGGCCGCCGTTGCTGACTATCGGCCGGCCAGCCCCTCCGCCAACAAGCTCAAAAAGTCCGGCAGCGCCCAGACGCTGGAACTGATCGAAAATCCCGATATCCTCGCCCGCATCGCCCGTCTGCCCAACGCGCCCTTCTGCGTTGGTTTTGCCGCGGAAACGGACGCGGTCCTGGAACACGCCGCCGCCAAACGGCTTAAAAAAGGTATTCCCCTTATCATCGCCAATCGCGCTCAAGACACGCTCGGTGCCGACACGGCTGCAGTCACCCTGATCGATGCCGCGGGTCAGCATCCGCTCGCCGCGGCCCCCAAAACCGAGATTGCCCGGCAGATCATCGCCCACATCGCCCAACACCTCCAATAACACACCCATTTCTCAGCCACCTCAGCCAAGCCCATGCATGTCGACCTGAAAATTCTTGACCCTCGCGTCAGCGAGCAACTCCCCGCCTACGCCACCCCCGGCAGTGCCGGCCTGGACCTGCGTGCCTGTCTGGATGCCGCCATCACCTTGAAGCCGGGTGAGACGCAACTCATCCCCACCGGGCTGGCCATCCATCTTGCCGATCCCGGCTATGCCGCCGTCATCCTGCCCCGCTCCGGCCTAGGACATAAACATGGCATCGTGCTCGGTAACCTGGTCGGTTTGATCGATTCCGACTATCAGGGCCAGCTCATGGTCTCGCTGTGGAACCGTGGGCAAACCGAGTTCGTGGTGCAACCCTTTGAACGCATGGCACAACTAGTCATCGTCCCCGTTGTGCAGGCCGAGTTCCGCGTCGTTGCAGACTTTGCCGAAAGCGACCGGGGGGCGGGGGGGTTCGGCAGCACCGGGAAACTGTAACTTCGCTTCGAATTCACCATGCGCAGCGGTACCGTTATGATGATTGCTGGCTGGCTGTTGCTCGCTGCTCTGATTAGTTGGGTCGTGCAAGGGCGGCTGAATCCGAATGCGGATCTGCTGATGACCGATGGCGTCGCTACCGAGGTAACCCTTAAGCGCGGCCTCGATGGCCATTATTCCGCGCCGGGTTTAATTAACGGCCAGCGCGTTGAATTTCTCATCGATACCGGGGCCAGCGTAGTCGCCATTCCGATGCCAATTGCGCAACGGCTGAACCTGCCGTTAGGGACGGCCAGCTTGGCGCACACGGCGAACGGGACTGTACAGACCTACAACACCCGGCTGGCTCAGGTCACCCTTGGGGGAATCACCGCCCACAATGTGGCCGGCAGCGTGCTCCCGTCGATGGCCAACGGAGATGCGGTATTGCTTGGCATGAGTTTTTTGGCGCGCTTTGATATCCGCATGGCCGGCAATGAAATGCACCTGACTCCGCGCGGCATACAACCGTAAACAACCCTTCACGCAACGGCGGCCCAGCCTTTAGCGTCGCTGATGGCAAGGCCTGGAGCAGCGGATTTCCGCAAGCACCCAGAGCCACCCGAACGCAGCCGCAAGTGTTTAATCAAGCGCCTTTAACACTGTTCCCACGGCAGGTTGTCATATCGCCAACCGTTACGGGTGGAGCGATGATGGTTTTCGTCCAATTCGCCCTCAAAGCCGTGGGTCACATTGTAAATATTGGTCATGCCGTTTTTTTCGAGAAACGCGCCGGCCTCGCGTGAGCGGTTTCCGGAACGGCAGAGCAAGACCACCGGCCGATTGATCGAACTGGCAACACGGACATCGCCGAGAAAACGGGGATTTAGATCCCAGTTTTCTCCCTCGTACCACGGGATCAAAACCGCCCCTACGGGATGTCCCACGAACAAAAATTCCCACTCCGAGCGGCAATCGACGAATACGGCGTCAGGATTGGCCTGTAAAAAAGCGTAAGTTTCCTTGGGGGTCATGTGCTGCATCTTCATCTCCTCGACTGACCCATGGCGTTTTGCTTTCATAGGCCACGGTGTCGCAATGTTACAATGCCGGGCCGCATTGCACCTATTCGCCTGCGATCTCTTTAATGAATCCGCGTAGCCCATTACTCATCACTCATGCCGCCCACCGTATCCTGATTCTGGATGGCGCGATGGGTACCATGATCCAGCGCTACAAATTAAGCGAAGCAGATTATCGCGGCTCGCGTTTTGCCGACTGGCCGCAAGATGTGAAGGGTAATAACGACCTGCTGTTGCTGACCCAGCCGCAGATCATTCAAGAAATTCAGCGCCAATATCTGGAGGCCGGCGCGGATATTCTGGAAACCAACACCTTCAATGCCAACAGCATTTCCATGGCCGATTACGGCATGGAGTCGCTGGTCCACGAATTGAATAAGGAAGGCGCACGCCTCGCGCGCGAACTGGCTGACGAATTCACCGCGAAGAATCCGAACCAACCGCGTTTCGTCGCCGGCGTACTGGGCCCCACCTCGCGCACCTTGTCGATCTCGCCCGATGTCAACGATCCGGGCTACCGCAATGTGTCTTGGGATGAGCTCGTCGCCACCTATCTGGAGGCCACCGATGGCCTGATCCAGGGCGGTGCCGATCTCATCCTGATCGAAACCGTGTTTGACACCCTCAACGCCAAGGCCGCAGTGTTTGCCGTCAAGCAGTATTTCGAGACGATCGGTCAGAGCTGGCCGATCATGATCTCCGGCACCATCACCGACGCCTCTGGACGCACCCTCTCCGGCCAAACCGCCGAGGCCTTCTGGAACTCGTTGTGCCATGCCGAGCCGTTCTCCTTTGGCTTTAACTGCGCGCTCGGCGCAAAGGACCTGCGTCAGCATGTGGCCGAAATCGCGGCCAAGGCGGATTGCCTGGTCTCAGCCCACGCCAATGCGGGTTTGCCCAACGCCTTTGGCGGCTACGACGAAACCCCGGAACAGATGGCCGAGGCGATGCGCGAATGGGCCAAATCCGGCCTGATCAACATCGTCGGCGGCTGCTGCGGCACCTCGCCGGATCACATCCGGGCGATTGCCGAGGCGGTGGCACCGTTCTCACCGCGCGTGATCCCGACCATCGAACCGAAACTCCGTGTCAGCGGCCTGGAGGCCTACAACCTCGGCGCGGGCGACCTGTTCTGCAACGTCGGTGAGCGCACCAACGTCACCGGTTCGGCCAAGTTCAAGCGCCTGGTGCTGGAAGGCCAATACGACGAAGCCCTGGCCATCGCCCGCCAGCAGGTCGAGGCCGGCGCGCAGGTTATCGACATCAACATGGATGAGGCCATGCTTGACGGCGTGGCCGCCATGACCCGCTTCCTCAACCTGATCGCCTCCGAGCCGGACATCTCCAAAGCGCCCATCATGCTCGACTCGTCGAAATGGGAGATCATCGAGGCCGGCCTCAAATGCGTGCAGGGCAAGCCCATCATCAATTCCATCTCCTTGAAGGAGGGTGAGGCGGCGTTCATCGCCAAGGCCAAACTCGCGCGGCGTTACGGGGCTGCCATCATCGTCATGGCCTTCGACGAGGCCGGTCAGGCCGATACCTTCCAGCGCAAGACGGAAATCTGCGCCCGCGCGTACAAGTTGCTTACCGAGCAGCTGCACTTCCCGCCGCAGGACATCATCTTCGACCCCAACATCTTCGCCATCGCCACCGGCATTGAAGAGCACGCCAACTACGCCGTGGACTTCATCGAGGGCACGCGCTGGATTCGTGAAAACCTGCCGCACGCGCACATTTCCGGCGGCGTTTCCAATGTGTCGTTCTCTTTCCGCGGCAATGAACCGCTGCGCGAAGCGATCCACACCGTGTTCCTCTTCCACGCCATCAAGGCCGGCATGGACATGGGCATCGTCAACGCTGGGCAACTGGGCATCTATGATGACATCCCCGCCGACCTGCGCGAGTTGGTCGAAGATGTCGTGCTTAACCGCCGCCCGGATGCGGGTGACCGACTGGTTTCGGCAGCAGATACGGTCAAGGGCCAGGCCAAATCGGCCACCGAAGACCTGGCCTGGCGCGACGAACCGGTGGGCAAACGTTTGACGCACGCGCTGGTCAAGGGCATTACCGCGTACATCGAGGCCGATACGGAAGAAGCCCGGCAGTCTTTTGATCACCCGGTGAAGGTCATCGAAGGCCCGCTCATGGACGGCATGAACCATGTTGGCGACTTGTTTGGCGCGGGCAAGATGTTCCTGCCGCAGGTAGTGAAATCGGCGCGCGTGATGAAGCAGTCCGTGGCGTATCTGACCCCATTCATTGAGGCAACCAAGACCGAAGCGCAGGCCAAGGGCCGCATTCTCATGGCCACGGTAAAGGGCGACGTACACGACATTGGCAAGAACATCGTCGGCGTCGTGCTGGGCTGCAACGCCTATGACGTCATCGATTTGGGCGTGATGGTGCCCGCCGACAAGATTCTGGATACCGCCGTGGCGGAGAAAGTCGACATCATTGGCCTCTCCGGCCTGATTACGCCCAGCCTGGAAGAGATGAGCCACATCGCCGCCGAGATGCAGCGGCGTGGCATGAAACAGCCGCTATTGATCGGCGGCGCGACCACCAGCCTCGCCCATACCGCGGTGAAGATCGACACACAAACCGATGGCCCGGTGGTGTACGTGAAGGACGCCAGCCGCGCCGTGGGTGTCTGCACCCACTTGCTCTCGCCGGATTTGCGTGGCGACTTCATCGCCAAGACCAAGGCCGAATATGTGCAAGTGCGCGAGCGCCACGCCGCGCAGCAGAGCGAACGCACCTTCGTCAGCCTGGAAGCGGCACGTGCGAATGCCTTCAAACCCGACTGGACCGCCTACACCCCGCCCGTGCCGAAGCAACCGGGTGTGCAGGTATTCAAGGCCTACAACCTGGCCGAAATTGCCGCTTGCATCGACTGGACGCCCTTTTTCCAGGCCTGGGAACTGCATGGCCGCTACCCGAAGATTCTCGAAGACGACGTCGTTGGCGAAGAAGCGCGCAAACTCTTCGCCGATGCGCAAGCCATGCTGGGCCAGATCATTCGCGAAAACTGGGTGGAAGCGCGCGCCGTGTTCGGGTTGTTCCCGGCGAATAGCGTGGGGGATGACATCGAGATTTCTGGCGCAAACGGCCAACCCGGCATGACTTGGCACGCCCTGCGTCAGCAAAACCAGCGCCCGGCCGGACAGCCCAATGCCTGTCTGGCTGATTTCATCGCGCCTAAGGATTCCGGCAAACAAGACTGGATTGGTGCCTTCGTCGTCACCGCCGGCATTCGCGAAGCCGATAAGGTGAAGGAATTCGAGGCCCAGCACGACGACTACAACGCCATTCTGTTCAAGGCCCTGTGCGACCGTCTGGCCGAAGCCTTTGCCGAGCGCCTGCACCAACGCGTACGCACCGAGTTCTGGGGCTATGCGCCCGGCGAGGCCCTCAGCAACGAACAGCTTATCGACGAACAATACCAAGGCATCCGTCCTGCCCCCGGCTACCCCGCCTGCCCGGAGCATTCCGAAAAAGCGACCTTGTTCGACTTGCTCAATGTCCCCTCAAACATCGGCGTCACCTTAACCGAGAGCTACGCCATGCTGCCGCTCGCCTCGGTGTCGGGTTTCTACCTCAGTCACCCCGATAGCCGCTATTTCGCCGTCGGCAAGATCAACCGCGATCAGATCGCCGACTACGCGACCCGCAAGGCCTGGAGCTCACAGCTGACCGAACACTGGCTGGCACCCAATCTTGGGTACACTCCGGAATGATGCACGCTGCGCCACCCGCGCTCTTTGTCTCCCGTGAGGCTTTGACCCAAGCCTTTGAGAAAGGGCTGCGACGGCAGGCCGCCCTGCCCGGGATTGGCACTTTTATCCTGACGCTGGCCAATGCCAGCGCCGACCCCCTCTTGTGGTTCCCCCTGCGCCAGCAACTCGCTGACCAATTTACGGCGCTAACCGAACAATGTCGCCAAAGCCTGCGCGCCGGCCAACCCTTGGGCGTGCCTGAGGATGATCTGACCGTCTTTTTGAAATTGGCCCTGCTCGGGTTTGCTGATCTTGAAACCACTCAGATTCGCCAAGAAGGGCCGTGGGAGATTCAGTACAACCCTTTGCGCGCCCTGCGGCCAGCTCGGGCCAGCAGCCAAAAATTGGCCAACGCCTTAGCCCCGCCGTTTTCCGAGACGGGCTTTCATTTCAACAAACCCTTCCTGCGCCCAGAGATTCTCTGGGAAGGCGAACTGTTTCGCCATTCAGTCCGCTTGCTCTACAACAAGTTTCCGTTTGTGCCCCTGCATGGCTTGCTGGTGCCCGTCCCCGAACGCGGTCTGCCACAAGAGAATCAGCAGGAATGGCATCTGTTCGCCTGGCATGTCTGTCAAATCCTGGGCGAGGCCATCGCCGGCTTTACGATGGCCTACAACAGTTACGGGGCCCAGGCCTCAGTCAACCATCTCCACTTCCAGACCTGCGTGCGCGATGTCCCGCTCCCCGTCGAATCGGCACACTGGCAACACAAGGGGGGACAAACGGCCTATCCCGTACCCTGCCATACCTTCACCGACCCCCTAGAGGCGTGGTTTTTCATAGATCACCTGCAACAATCCCGCCAGCCCTACAACCTGATTTACACACCGGGGCAGCTTTACTGTCTGCCGCGCCAACTCCAAGGAAACCACCCACAACCGGCTTGGAGCCCGAGTTATGCCTGGTATGAGATGGCGGGCGGCATGACGACCTATAACCGGAGCGATTTCGACCGTCTCAGCGCCACCGACCTGCACAATGCCCTGGCTCAAGTTGCCTAAGACTACGAGGCGTGGCATTGTCCGCCTGTCCAAACTGATAAATACCCCCGTGGATACCGTCTGGTTGCTCCTGCCCTGATGCGCACCCCGCACCCTGCCGGCCCCTGGCCACATCGCCTTCTGCACGGACTCAGCTATCTGCTGGGACTGGGCGTCATCGTAGTCATGGGGATCGCTCTCTTCCTGCGCCTCGTGCTTATCCCTGAGATCGACCGCTACCGGCCCGATATTGAGCAACTGGCCAGTCGCAACTTCGGCATGCCCGTTCACATTGGCGCCGTTAGCGGCCACTGGCAAGGTCTGCACCCCCATTTCAAGCTGGCTGACCTGACCGTGACCGGTCCTGACGGGAGGCCCCACCTTAGCCTGGCCGAAGTGCGTGCAACCTTATCCTGGAGCAGTCTGTTGTTCATGGACCTGCGTCTGGCTAATCTGGAACTTCGTGACCTCGATCTGCTTGCCCGGCGCGATCCGGCCGGCGTCATTCATGTGGCCGGCATACCCGTAAATAGCCCCGGACAGAGCTCGCCTTTTCCTGACTGGCTTCTGCGCCAGCACAATGTGCTCCTGATGAATGGACAAGTTCTTTGGCAGGACGACCTCATCAAGGCCCCCCCCCTGAAGATCACTCAAATCAATGCCCGCATGGAGAACCTTCTTGGCCGCCACCAAATGGGCGTCAAAGGCCAATTACCGAGCGGCCTTGGAGAACAACTGGATCTGCGCGCCGAGTTGCGCGGCCACAGACTCTCGGACGCGGCTAGCTGGCACGGAGAGATCTACATGGCCGTGGACAACACGCAACTGGACACCCTGGCCCGGCATGCACCTTGGTCGCAATCCTTTGTCCAGGCCGGGACCGGCCATGTACGCGCCTGGATCGACCTGAAGAAGGGGCGGCTAGCTGCCGTCACCGGCGATGTCCACCTTGCCGACACCCGCCTGCGTTTTGACGAGGCCCTGCCGGACACCCTGTTCACCTCGCTCCGCGGACGCATTATGTGGCGTAGCGAAGGCCCGCACGAAGAACTCAGCGCGCGGGGCCTGACCTTTACCACCCCGAGCCAAAGCGCCAGTGAACCTGCCGATCTTCGCCTTCGCATCAAGCGCACGCCTGACCAGCAGCAAATTGAAAGCGGCGAACTCGAAACCCGCAATCTGCGCATCGAGACCTTCACCACGCTTACCGGCCATATCCCCATGCCGCGCAGCATTCACGATCAGATCCAGAGCCTGGCGCCGCGCGGCCAGATCACCCACGCCTCGGGACAATGGAACGGGTCTGATAAATATCGGCTCAAAGCCCATTTTTCTGATATCGGCATCAAGGCCACGGCGAAACAACCCGGTTTCCAAGGGGCCAGTGGCCACCTGGAAGCCAACGAAAACGGGGGCAGTTTGGTGCTCGATACGAATGTCTTCACTCTCGACGCCCCAAAAGCCTTCCGCTACCCGCTGCAATTTAAACGAGTGGATGGCGCCGCCCAGTGGCGCAATCAGGCTGATCAGCACGAGATCCTCATCAAGCGCCTGGAACTTCTCAACGACGATCTTGAAGGCCAGCTTCAGGGCCGGCTCATCTGGAAACCCGGTCGCAGCCCGGTGGCCGAGCTCAAGGCGCAGATCAAGCACGCGCGCGGCGATGCTGTCTGGCGTTACCTGCCCGAAGCCGTGGGTGACGATACGCGTTTCTGGCTCCGGGATAGCCTCAAGGCTGGCGTCTCGCGCAATGCCCAGATGCGCCTCAAAGGTTCGCTGGACCGGTTCCCATTTACCCACGGTGGCGGCGAATTCCGGGTCAGCGTGCCGCTGGAAGACGCCAAACTACTCTACGCAGAGCAGTGGCCAAGCATTGATCACATTCAGGGCGATCTCGTCTTTGACCGCGCCGCCATGCATCTGAAGGCCACGGGACGCAGTGCCGGAAGTCAACTCTCCGAAGTGACCGTCAGCATCGCCGATCTCTTTCTGCTCCCCACCCTGCTGGAAGTGCAAGGCCGCGCGCAAGGCGAGACCCGCGCCTTTATCGATTTCGTCAACCACAGTCCCGTCAAGGCATACAGCGGCGGCTTTACCGAACATCTGGTAGCTCGAGGCCAGGCCAGCCTGGACCTCAAACTGCGGCTGCCTCTGGAAAAAATGACCGATAGCAAGGTCGAGGGATCGCTGACACTGAAAGACAACCAGGTCAGTCCAGGGCTAGGCCTGCCGGACCTCGAACTGTTAAACGGCTCCCTGCGTTTTACTCAAGACCAGCTCAGTGGCCGCGACCTGACTGCCCGTCTTTTTGGCGAACCGGCCCGCCTATCGATCACCCCCCGCCATTCAGGCACGCTGGCCGTCCAGGTACAAAGTCAGCTCACCCGGAAATTGCTTGCAACCTGGCTACCTGCGGAATTTTTGACCCGCCTGCAAGGGCAAACGACCTATCAACTAGAACTTCTGGCTGACACCCGTCAGCAGCGTCTCAAATTCACCAGCGATCTGGAAGGACTGGCCATCCAATTGCCCGCTCCGCTGGGCAAAGTAGCGGCCCTCCGGGCTCCGCTTCGAATCGAGTTAGCGCCAAAGGAAATGGGCTTCAATGCCCTCGATGCGCAGTATGGAAACATCGCCACCCTGCGCGCCCTTTATAAAAGTGATCTGGCCAGCGCCCGTGTCGGTCTGCGCCTAGGTCCCGGGGAGGCCACGCTCCCGGCCGCAAATGGCGTGGAAATTAGCGGCTCAATGGGACGGCTGGACCTTGACCAATGGCGCGCTTTGGCCGCCTCAACGACGGACACCGGGGATGGAAAAGGTAGCCGCCTACCGTTACGCAAGCTCCACATCCAGAGCGCTGAACTGCAAATCATGGATCGCACCCTGCATGGCAGCACAGTCGATCTAAAGCCCAATACCGAAGGCTGGACGATCGCCCTGAAGAGTCGCGAGGCCGACGGAAAGATCACCATCAAGGAGCGTCCAAAACGCCACATCCTTGCGGATTTCGCGCGCCTGCACTGGCCGGAAACCACAGAAACCCCATCGTCTGTCGCCCCTACCGTTCCTGCCGCCACGGACTATTCTGGCTCGGTCGTTGTGCATGATCTACAGATGGGTGAGGCCAAACTGGGCAAGGTGATCTTCAACTTCAAACCGATCCCCGGCGGCAAAGAAATCGATCGGATCGAATTCACCCAACCCGACGCGACCCTCACGGGACGGCTTAAACTCTACGACGATCCCCAGCGCCAATCGGTCTTTGAAGATGGCGAATTGCGAACCGAGAATCTCGGGCGACTCATGGATCGTCTGGGCTATCCCAAGCGCGTCAAGAGCGGTTCCGGCACCGTCACCAGCCAACGCTTGATCTGGACCGGAGGTCTGGACAAGCTGAGTCCCAACACTCTTTCCGGCCAGTTCGCCATCCAGATCAAAAACGGCCAGTTTCTGGAGGTCGATCCCGGTATTGCCCGACTGTTCGCTATTGTCAATCTGCAGTCCCTCGCACGCCTACCTGTCCTGGATATCGGCGCCCTGTTCTCGAAGGGCTTTGCTTTTGATCAACTGGATGCGCGCGCCCAAGCCTCACTGGGACAAATCAAGCTAGACCTGTTCGAGATGAACGGCCCCCCCGCCAAGGTCAGCATGACGGGGCAAATCAACCTTAACAACGAGACCCAAATCCTCGATCTAAAAGTAGAACCCCATTTAACCGATACTCTGGTTGCAGCTAGCGGACTGGCGGCTGGCCCGGTCGGGCTGGCCGGAGCATGGATCGCCAGCAAGATCCTGAAGGACGAAATCAACCGGGCTACCCCGCGCCTCCATTATCTGGTCACTGGCACCTGGGACAAGCCCGTGATTACCGCTAAGACTCCGCCCAAAGAGACCAAACCTACGCCCTCGGATGACCTGTTTCCATAACCCGCGTCTCCACAAAATCCACGCCCATAACGCCCTGCAGCGCCCCAGACATTCAAAATGCCTTGTCGCAAACGAAAGGCTTGTGTAAGGTTAGGTTATCCCTCGTAGCCCACCGATATCATGACCGTACGCCACTCTGTCAGCCCCCCAAAACCCGCGCCGGACATGACGCGCATCGCCGCCATCCAAATGGCCTCCGGCCCCAATGTCCTAGCCAATCTCGATGAGGCGGCGCGTCTGATCGAGATCGCGGCCAAAGCGGGCGCCAAACTGGTTGCCCTGCCCGAATATTTCGCCATCATGGGAATGAAGGACAGCGACAAGGTAGCCGTGCGCGAGACCCCGGGTGAGGGCCCTATTCAGGCCTTTCTTGCCGCACAGGCCAAGCGCCGCAAAATCTGGCTGGTTGGTGGCAGCGTGCCTCTAGCCTGCAACAATGCAAAAAAAGTTTTTAATAGTTGCCTCGTCTACAACGACAAGGGACAACAGGTTGCTCGCTACGACAAGATCCACCTCTTTGGGCTCGACCTCGGTAGCGAGCACTATCGCGAAGAAAAAACCATCCAGCCAGGCAAGGAGGTCGTCACCCTTGATACCCCCTTCGGCCGTATGGGCCTGTCCATCTGCTATGACCTGCGCTTTCCGGAACTGTACCGCGCCATGGCCGGAGTCGATTTCATCGTTGTGCCCTCGGCCTTCACAGCCACTACTGGCAAGGCCCACTGGGAGACACTGGTTCGCGCCCGCGCTATCGAAAACCTCGCCTATGTTATCGCTCCGGCGCAGGGCGGTTACCATGTGTCCGGTCGCGAAACCCATGGCGACAGCATGATTGTCGACCCTTGGGGCAATATTCTCGACCGTCTGCCGCGCGGCTCGGGTGTCATCATCGCCAACCTCAACCCGGCCTATCAGAACAGCTTGCGCAACAGTCTTCCCGCCCTGCAGCACCGCCGCCTCGACTGCAACCATCTACCCATCCAGAACGCCAAATGAGCGGCGCTCTGGAGATCGCCCAGCCACTCCTGCTGGCAGACAATGGGCTTGATGCGACCCTTCTCGAGCAGGTCTTCGCCACGCTGGGAACCCATTCGGCTGAGGATGCCGACCTCTATTTCCAACATACCCGTAGCGAGTCCTGGAGCCTTGAGGAAAGCCAGGTCAAGTCCGGCAGCTTCAATATCGACCAAGGGGTTGGGATCCGCGCCGTAAGCGGCGAGAAAACCGCTTTCGCCTATTCGGACGACATTACCGCCCCCGCCATTCTGGAAGCTGCACGCAGCGTACGCACCATTGCCGCCGCCGGACAAAATGCGCGCCTTTATCAACCTACCGAAGGGCAGAGCCATCAGCTCTATGCCCCGCTCGACCCCATTGGCTCGCTAGCCGAAGCCGACAAAATCGCCCTGCTGCATCGGCTGGAGGCCCACACGCGGGCCCTTGACCCACGCATCACTCAGGTCATGGCCTCGCTCGCGGGAGAATACGATGTCGTGTTGGTCGCCCGCCAAGACGGCCTACTTGCCGCCGATGTCCGGCCCTTGGTGCGACTGTCCCTGCAAGTCATCGTCGAACAAAACGGTCGCCGCGAACAAGGCAGCGCCGGCGGCGGCGGTCGCTTTGATTACGCCTGGTTCAATGAAGCACGCTTGGCCGACTACGCCCAAAAGGCTGTCGCGCAGGCCCTTACCAACCTAGCCGCCGACCCTGCCCCCGCTGGCACCATGACCGTTGTGCTGGGCCCCGGCTGGCCCGGCATCTTGCTGCATGAAGCCATCGGTCACGGCCTAGAGGGTGATTTCAACCGCAAGGGCAGTTCGGCGTTTTCCGGGCGTATAGGGCAGCGCGTTGCCGCCCCCGGCGTCACCGTCCTGGACGATGGCAATATCGCCGACCGCCGCGGCTCCCTCAATATTGACGATGAGGGCACGCCCACCCAAAGCACGGTCCTCATCGAAGATGGCATTCTCAAGGGCTACCTGCAAGACCGCCTCAACGCCCGCCTGATGGGTGTCGCATCGACCGGCAACGGCCGCCGCGAGTCCTTTGCCCACCTCCCGTTGCCACGCATGACCAACACCTACATGCGCGCTGGATCGCACGATCCCGGTGAGATCCTAGCCTCCGTCAAAAAAGGCCTTTACGCCAGCAACTTCGGCGGCGGCCAGGTAGACATTACCAGCGGAAAATTCGTGTTCGCTGCCAGCGAGGCCTGGCTCATCGAAAACGGCAAGCTCACCCGCCCAGTAAAGGGCGCCACCCTAATCGGCAACGGCCCCGATGTGCTAACCCGCGTCGCGCTGATCGGCAACGACCTCGCTCTCGATCCCGGTGTAGGAACCTGCGGCAAAGATGGTCAGAGCGTCCCCGTTGGCGTCGGGCAACCGACCTTGCGCATCGACGGACTCACCGTCGGAGGCACCCAGTAGGGTTATTGGCCCAACAGGCGAACAGATTCAATCATCACCGGGTCGGCGGGGACATCCTGCAAGCCGCCGGCTGAACCGGTCGGTACACGGGCAATGTTGTCCACCACGGCCTGACCGCTTACCACGCGACCAAACACGGCATAACCCCAACCTGCGGCGGTCTGACCCCGATGATCGAGGAAAGCGTTATCCGCCACATTAATGAAAAACTGCGCCGTCGCCGAATGTGGGTCACTGGTCCGTGCCATAGCCAGCGTATAACGCGCGTTACGCAAGCCGTTGTGGGCCTCGTTACGAATGGGGGCACGGGTCTTTTTCTGGGAGAGACTTAGATCAAAGCCACCGCCCTGAATCATGAAACCCTCAATGACGCGGTGAAATACGGTGCCGTTGTAATGCCCCGATTTCACATAAGCAAGAAAGTTCTTGACCGATTCCGGTGCCTTGTCGGCTTGCAGCTCGACCGTGATAGTGCCAAGGTTGGTACGAATCTCGACCTGCGGCAAGACGGCGGCCAGCGCAGAACCCGCCATCAGAACCCAAAGCAGGGCCATCATGGATAGGCGTTTAAACATAGAAACATCTCCGCTAAAAGGAGGCGCGATTCTAGCAGTTGCCGCGACACAAACGGCGGATCAGGAGAGTTGTTCCTCCCGCCCGCCTCTGCTAGGATGCACGCTATGATTAGTTGCAATCGCGCCTTTGCGTTTAACTTTTTTCCCTTGCCCTTGGCGGCCGGGAGGAATTGACGCAGCGCACTTCTCCCGAAACCGCCAGCCCGACCTGGCGGTTTTTTTGTTCAGGGCGGGCACCCATTAAAACGCAAACCCGGAGCTCAAATGACCTACCGTACCGACGACACCCGAATCGAACAGGCCGATGTTCTGCTCGCCCCCATGCAACTGATGCGCGAGATAAAGGCCTCGGACACGGCCCTCAAAACGGCCTTCGAAGGTCGCCGCGCCATCCATGATGTCCTGCGCGAGGCTAGCGATCGTCTGGTCGTCGTGGTCGGCCCCTGCTCGATCCACGATCACGATGCGGCGATCGAATACGCCCGCCGTCTCAAGCCGCTGGCGGATGAGCTTGCCCATGACATCATCATCATCATGCGCGTCTATTTCGAAAAACCGCGCACCACGGTGGGCTGGAAGGGTTTTATCAACGACCCGCAGTTGAACGAGAGCTTCGACATGAACACGGGTCTCCATCTGGCCCGGAAACTGCTATGTGAAATCAATGAGTTGGGCGTACCTTGCGCTACTGAATTTCTCGATCTGATTACCCCCCAGTACATTGCTGATCTGGTGGCCTGGGGCGCTATCGGAGCCCGCACCACTGAGTCGCAATCACACCGCCAACTGGCCTCGGGTCTGTCCTGTCCGGTCGGTTTCAAGAACGGCACGGACGGCAACATTCGTATCGCGGTCGATGCCATCAAGGCCGCCCACGCTGGCCACCATTTCATTTCCATTACCAAGTCCGGTCACGCCGCTGTCTTCAAGACCGCCGGCAACGAAGACACTCATGTCATCCTGCGCGGTGGCAAGCACCCCAACTATGATGCTGCCAGCGTGGAAGCCGTGTGCCAGGATCTGGCCAAGTTGGGCCTGGATCCGCAGGTCATGATCGACCTCTCACACGCCAATTCGAGCAAAAAATTTGAGCGCCAGATTGAGGTCGGACACGCTGTTATGGCCCAAATCGCAGGCGGCGATCCACGCATCCTCGGAGTCATGATTGAGTCGCACCTTAACTCTGGCCGCCAGGATCTTATTCCTGGTCAAGCGCTGGCCTACGGTGTTTCTATTACCGATGCCTGTCTGGGCTGGGAAGCCACCGAGCCGTTGCTGCGCGGCTTCGCCGAGGCAGTGCGGGCTCGGCGGACGAAGCAATCCTGACCCGACTTCCTACGGCCATGTACGCGTTGCTGATTCAGCCCAATACGGTAAAATGCGCCGTGGCGGGTCTCCCCGCATGGTGAAACTGCCAATCTGGTCAGGTCCGGAAGGAAGCAGCCACAGCAGCGGATGCCAGTGCCGGGGGTCAGACTCGCCACCCTCTCGACAGGATTTTATCGAGCGAAGGAGTCTTGAATGCGTCGCTTGTTGACCGCATTGCTGTTGCTGTCCGCCGCTCCCGTTTGGGCCTTAAGCGGCATGTCCAGCGAAATCGGCTACGCCGATAACGCCCGCTTCCTGCGGGCGAGCTCGGTGTGGAATCTGGACCAGCGCTGGCTATCCGGTGCCGGTTGGCACTTGGCGCCGCAGGTTCATGCGGGTATTGGGGTCTGGAGTGGGACCGCCACCCAAAAAAACACGATTGCCGAGGTCTTTGTTGCGCCCAGCGTGCGCTATCGTCCCAACGCCTCCAGCGGCCAACAGCCCTATGTCGAGGCCGGCCTCGGTGCCCACCTGATTTCTGAATCGCGCCTTGACGATCAGCGCGACCTAGGCGCCAACCTGCTGTTAAGCGAGCATCTGGGCGTGGGGGTGGTCTTTGGCGATCGCAGTCAGTATGACCTGAGTTATCGCTTCCAGCATATGGACAATGCCGGACAGCGGGCTACCAACCCCGGGCTTAATGCCCATCAGGTGCGCCTGCTCTACAACTACTAAAGCTCCCGCGCCGCGCGTGGCGACCCTGTTAAAATTGCCGCCACCATGAACCTCTCCTCGAGCCACCATCAAGTCCTTGCCCGCAAGTGGCGGCCCAAGACCTTTGTCGATCTCGTCGGCCAGTCGCATGTCGTGCGCGCCCTGTCCAATGCCTTGGAAAGCGGTCGTCTGCACCATGCCTATCTTTTTACCGGCACCCGCGGGGTCGGCAAGACCACGCTGGCGCGCATTCTGGCGCGTTGCCTCAATTGTGAAAGCGGAGTCACCGCGACCCCCTGCGGCGAATGCAGCGCCTGCCAGCAGATCGACAGCGGGCGCTTTGTGGATCTGATCGAGATTGATGCCGCCAGCTACACCGGCGTAGACAACATGCGCGAGATCCTGGAAAACGCCCAGTACGCGCCCACTGCCGGACGCTACAAGGTCTATATCATCGACGAAGTGCACATGCTCTCCAAAAACGCCTTCAACGCCATGTTGAAGACGCTGGAAGAGCCGCCAGGTCATGTCGTCTTCATCCTCGCCACCACCGATCCGCAAAAAGTGCCGGTCACGGTGCTGTCGCGTTGCCTCCAGTTCAACCTCAAGCAGATGCCTGCTGACCTGGTCGCGCGGCACCTGAAACGGGTCCTCGAGGCCGAGCAGGTGAGCTACGAGGCCGAAGCCCTGAACAGTTTGGCCCGTGCCGCCGCCGGTAGCATGCGCGATGCCTTATCGCTCACCGACCAAGCCATCGCCTATGGCCAGGGTCAGCTCAAGGCCGACGAAACCCGGGCCATGCTGGGCGCTGTCGATTCGGCCTACCTGTTGCCGCTACTCGAAGCCCTGGCCGCGAACGATGGCCTGCGTCTGATGGCCGAGGCCGAGACTATTGCCGAGCGTAGCCTCTCATTCGACGCTGCCCTGCAAGATCTCGCCCTGATCCTGCACCAGATCGCCCTGCTCCAAGTGGTGCCCGATGCCCTCGATAGCGACCTGCCTGACCAGGCTCGTTTGGAGACCCTCGCTCGCCAGATCGACGCTGAAACCACGCAGCTTTATTACCAGATTGCCACCTTGGGGCGCCGTGACCTCGAGTGGGCCCCTGACCCCCTGGCGGGTTTTCGCATGACCCTGTTGCGCATGCTGGCCTTTGTGCCAGACAGCGGCGCTACAGACACCCCGCGCTGCTCGCAACCGCCTCTTCCAAAAGCATCCCCGCGTCCCGCTCTAGCCTCGCCGGCAAGGGTCGATCCGGCCGCCAGAACTAGCGAGCCCGCGGTAGCCCCTGCGCCGCTCGCCCCTGCGGCCAGCAAGGAAAATCCGCCGCCCAGCCTAAGCCGGGCGGGCACCTTTGATGGCGACTGGTTCGCACTCAGCCAGCGCCTCAACGGGGGAATCAAGCAATTGGCTTCGCAATGCGAGTTGGTCGCCCATGATGCGCACTCGATCACGCTGCGCCTGCCCGAATCAGCACGCCCCCTGCTGGGCAGTCTAGGCAACAAACTCAGCAACGCCATTCGCGATCTCCTTGGTGCTGCGTTCAAGATCGACTTCCAGATCGGTGCCACTCAAGGCAGCGCTCCGGCCGAGGTCCTGACCCAGCAAAAAAACGCCCGCCAAAGCAGCGCCGAGGCCGACATCTACGCTGATCCGACGGTGCAGACACTGCTGCGCGATTTCGCCGCTACTGTCATCGATATTTCCCCTCTCAATAAGGTGTAAGCATGTTTAAAGGTGGTATGGGTGGTCTGATGAAACAGGCCCAGCAAATGCAGGAAAACATGAAAAAGGCCCAAGAAGCATTGGGCGAGATGGAGGTCGAAGGCCAGGCCGGTGCCGGCATGGTCAAGGTTGTAATGACCGGTCACCATGCCGTGCGCCGTATCCATATTGACGCCTCTCTGATGGGGGACGACAAAGAGATGCTAGAGGACTTAGTGACAGCCGCCGTCAACGATGCCGTGCGTCGCGTCGAGACTACTACGCAGGAGAAAATGTCCGGTTTCACCGCCGGGATGAACCTGCCTCCGGGGCTAAAGTTGCCCTTCTAAGACGCCCGTTCTAAGAGCGCTGTGAACGCGATTACCACCGACCTGCCTGCCCCGCTCGCGGCCCTCATCGAAGGGCTGCGCGCACTCCCGGGCGTCGGTCCCAAGTCGGCGGCGCGGATGGCCTTTCACCTCCTGCAACACGACCGCAGCGGGGCTGCCAAACTGGCGAACGGCCTACGCGAAGCGCTCGACCGCCTGACCCATTGCGAACGCTGCAACAGCTTCTCCGAGACTCCTGTTTGCGGCCTGTGCGCCAGCCCGCGCCGCGCCGCGCACCAACTGGCCGTGGTAGAAATGCCGGTCGATCTTAACCGCATGGAAGAAACCCACAGCTACTCCGGGCTCTATTTCGTGCTGATGGGTCGGCTCTCGCCACTCGACGGCATCGGCCCGCGCGAACTTGGCCTGGAACGCCTGATCCGGCGCGCGCTGGATGGGGTCACCGAGGAAGTTATCCTGGCCACCAACTACACGGTTGAAGGCGAAGCGACCGCGCATTACTTGGGCGAACTGCTCAAGGCACGCGGCCTCAAGGTAACGCGTATTGCCCGCGGCGTGCCAGCCGGCGGCGAATTGGAACATGTGGACGCATTGACCCTGGCACAGGCTTTGGTCGATCGCAAGAATTACTGATTGGATGAAATGATGGAACTCTCTGCCCTGACTGCCCTCTCCCCGCTCGATGGCCGCTACCGCCGCAGCGGCGACAAACTCGCGCCTTACTTCAGCGAATTTGGCCTTATCCACGCCCGTATCCGGGTCGAGATCGAATGGCTAAAAGCCCTCGCCGCCGAGCCCTTGATCGCCGAAGTGCCCGCCTTTGCCCCAGCGACCCTGGCTGAACTGGATCGCGTCGTCAGCGACTTCTCAGTGCGCGATGCCGACCGCGTCAAGGAAATCGAGCGCACCACCAATCACGATGTAAAGGCGGTCGAATACTTCCTCAAGGAAAAATTAGCGGGTAATGCCGAGATCGAGCGGGTCAAGGAATTCATTCATTTCGCCTGCACCTCCGAGGACATCAACAACCTCTCACACGGGCTGATGTTGTCCGGCGCACGGACCGAGGTGCTGTTGCCCGCGCTTAAAAATGTGAGCGATCGCTTGCGTGATATGGCGCAACAATATGCGGAACTCCCCATGCTGTCGCGCACCCACGGCCAACCCGCCACGCCGACCACCGTGGGCAAGGAACTGGCCAATGGGGTATGGCGTATCGAGCGCGCGGCAAAGCGCATCGCTGCGGTCGAAATTCTCGGCAAGATCAACGGCGCGGTCGGCAACTACAACGCCCATCTAGCCGCCTATCCCGAGGTCGATTGGGCGGCCTTCGCCGAGCGCTTCGTGACCGGCCTGGGGCTGGTTTTCAATCCCTACACCATCCAGATCGAGCCGCACGATGGCATGGCTGAGTTGTACGACGCCTTCGCCCGCGTCAATACCCTGCTCATTGACCTTGACCGTGACCTCTGGGGCTATATCTCGCTGGGCTATTTCAAACAGCGCATCAAGGAAGGCGAGGTCGGCTCCTCGACTATGCCGCACAAGGTCAATCCCATCGACTTTGAAAACTCCGAAGGCAACCTGGGACTCGCCAACGCCCTATTGCGCCACCTCTCCGACAAGCTCCCGATCTCCCGCTGGCAGCGCGACCTGACCGACTCCACCGTGCTCCGCAATATGGGCACGGCGCTAGGCTACGCCTTGATCGGCTATGACAGCCTACTGCGCGGTCTGGGTAAGATCGACGCCAATCCCGCTGCCCTGGCCGCCGATCTCGACAGCAACTGGGAGGTGCTAGCCGAACCCATTCAAACCGTGATGCGTCGCTACGGCGTAGCCAACCCCTACGAACAACTCAAGACGCTGACCCGCGGCACCCGCGTCGATGCTGCCGGCATGGCCAGCTTCGTACACGGACTGGATCTGCCTGAGGCCGTGAAACAAGAAATGCTGACCTGGACACCCAGCAGCTATACCGGGCTTGCCGCAAAACTAGCCAAGGCCATCTGAAATGAGCAGCTCCATGTCAGAATTTGCGTTCGATGTCAGCGCCCTCGACTTCGAGGCACGGGTACTGGAGGCCTCGCACCAGCAACCGGTACTCGTCGATTTCTGGGCGGAATGGTGCGGCCCGTGCAAGGTATTGAAGCCTCTGCTGGAAAAACTGGCGGCGGAATACCAAGGGAAATTCCTCCTCGCCAAGGTTGATTCCGACAAAAACCAAGCCGTAGCACAGGCGTACGGCGTGCGTAGCATCCCCACCGTCAAGGTCATTAGCGCGGGCGAAGTGGTGGATGAATTTGCCGGGGCCCTACCCGAAGGCCAGATCCGCGCCTTCATCGATCGCCTGTTGCCCACTCCCGCCGACAAACTTCTGCGTGAAGCCATTGCCCTGCGCGAGGCTGGCAACCCCGAGGCTGCCCTGTCCCTGCTTGGCGAGGCCTCGCAACTGGAACCGGAAAACGAGAATATTCGCATCGAGGCTACCGACATCCTCCTTGACGCTGGAAAAACGGCTGAGGCCCAAGCCTTGCTCGACAGCTTAAAGCCCACGACCCGGATGGAAGATCGCATCAAGCCCTTGCTCGCCAAGCTGAGTTTCAGTCTGGGTGAAAAGGGCGGCGCCAGTGAGGCCGACCTGCGCCAGCGCATCGCCCAAGATCCCCGCGATCTGGAGGCGCGACTGGCACTGGCCAACTTACATATCGCCAGCCAGCGCTATGCCGAGGGGATGGATGAACTTCTGACCTTGATCCAGCTTGACCGTAGCTGGCAGGACGAGATCGCCCGCAAGACCCTGCTCCAGGTCTTCCTCCTGCCCGCGGCCGCCGGCCTCGTCCCGCACTATCGCCGCAAACTCTCGAGCGCCCTGAACTGATGAACCCCTTGTTAGACACCTCCGGATTGCCCCGTTTCGATGCGATTCGTCCGGAACATATTGCCTCGGCCATTGACCAAATCCTCGTCGCCAACCGCGCTCTGATCGAAGGCTTGCTGGAAGACTCCGAGGCCAACCATTGGGACCGCTTCGTCACCCCGCTGGAAGACGCCAACGAGCGCTTGTCGCGGGTCTGGGGGCCGGTGTCGCACCTGCATTCGGTGCTGGACTCGCCCGCCTTGCGCGAGGCCTACAACAGCCGCCTGCCTGCGGTGACCGAATACTGGGCCGATCTAGGTCAGGACGAACGCCTCTACGCCCGTTACAAGGCGATAGACGCCGCCACCAAAGCCAGCGGCACCGTGCTTTCCAGCGAGCGTCGTCGCGTGCTGGATAACGAATTGCGCGACTTCCGCCTCGGTGGCGCCGAACTGGCAGCCACGCCCAAGGCGCGCTTCAAGGCCATTCAGGAAAAACTCGCGGCTTTAGCCACGCGTTTTGAAGAAAACCTGCTCGACGCCACCAACGCCTGGTCCAAACGGGTCCAGCGCGAAGACCTGCCCGGCGTGCCGGAAGACAGTTTGGCGATGTTCGAGGACGCCGCCCGCGCCGATGGCCAGACCGGTTGCAAGCTCACCCTGCGCGCTCCGTCTTACTTGCCGGTCATGCAGTTTTGTGCCAACCGCGCTCTCCGCGCGGAGATGTATCGCGCCCATGTCACCCGCGCCTCCGAATTTGGCCCCGCCGAGCGTGATAACACTCCGCTGATCACCCAGATCCTCGCGCTACGCCACGAGGCTGCGCAATTGCTGGGTTACCCCGATTACACGGCGCTGTCGCTGGCCACCAAAATGGCTGGTAGCGCCAGTCAGATCGAGGCCTTCATGCTCAACCTGGCCGCCCGTGCCAAGCCCTATGCCGAGCACGATCTAGCCGACCTGCGCGCCTTCGCTGCGCAACAACTGGGCCTGTCCGAATTAGCCGCGTGGGACATCGGCTGGGCCAGCGAAAAGCTGCGCGAGGCGCGTTATGCCTTCTCCGAAGCCGAGGTAAAACCCTATTTCCCTGAGCCGCGAGTGTTGGCCGGGCTGTTTAGCGTCATCAAGGCCCTGTACGGCCTAAGCGTGGTCGAAGATAGCGCCCCGGTCTGGCACGACAGCGTGCGCTTCTTTGCCCTGCAAGATGCCGCCGGGCAACGCATCGGCCAGTTTTATCTCGATCTCTATGCCCGCGAAAGCAAGCGCGGCGGGGCCTGGATGGATGATGCCGTGACGCGCCGGCGCCTTCAGTCCGGCATCCAAACGCCCGTTGCCTACCTCAACTGCAACTTCGCCCCGCCGGCTGGCGGCAAGCCCGCCCTCTTCACCCACGATGAAGTCATCACCCTGTTTCACGAGTGTGGCCACGGCCTGCATCACCTGCTTACCCGTTGCGAAGAGATCGGCGTATCCGGCATCAATGGCGTCGAGTGGGACGCCGTCGAGTTGCCCAGCCAATTCATGGAGAATTTCTGCTGGGAATGGCCCGTGTTGCAAGGCATGACCGCCCATGTCGAAACCGGCGCACCGCTGCCGCGCGAGCTCTTTGACAAAATGCTCGCCGCCAAAAACTTCCAGAGCGGCCTGCAGATGCTGCGTCAGATCGAGTTTTCGCTGTTTGACCTGCGCCTGCACCAAGCCACGGAACCGCATGTACAGGGTGTGCTTGATCAAGTTCGCCAGGAAGTCGCCGTTCTTTTTCCACCTGACTTCAACCGTTTTCCCAACGGCTTCTCGCATATCTTCGCTGGTGGCTACGCTGCGGGCTATTACAGCTACAAATGGGCCGAGGTGTTGTCAGCCGACGCCTACGCCCTGTTCGAAGAAACACGCGGCATCGATGGCAAGCTTAATCCCGACACTGGCCACCATTTCTGGAATGAAGTTCTCGCCGTCGGCGGCTCACGCGATGCCCTCGACAGCTTCCGCGCCTTTCGTGGCCGCGAGCCAGACATCGACGCCTTGTTGCGTCACAGCGGGCTGAGTGTCTGAACCAGGCACAGATTCCCCGCTCCCTATGACAAAGGCCCCGAAGCGGGGCCTTTGTCTTTGCGAAAGCGGCGCTCAGGCGCCCGTCAGCTTATGGTATTTCTCCATCAACTGCTCTGGTGTCTCAACATAATCCGGATTCATCGGAATGCAATCAACTGGGCAGACCTCGCGGCACTGCGGAACATCATAATGTCCAACACACTCCGTACACTTGTTCGGATCGATGATGTAAATATCATCCCCTTGCGAAATCGCATCGTTCGGGCACTCTGGCTCACAAACATCGCAGTTGATACATTCATCGGTAATCATCAGGGCCATGGCGTTTCCTTTCGTAACTAAGTCGATTTTAATCGGGCGATCACGCGCTCGGCAATCAACGGCGAGACAAAGACATTGATCTCACCGCCCAGGCGAGCAATTTCGCGCACCATCGTCGCCGACAAAAACATGTACTGCCCGTCCGGAGTTAGGAACACCGTCTCCAGGTCCGGCAACAGCATGCGGTTCATGCCCGCAAGTTGAAATTCATATTCAAAATCCGATACCGCACGCAAGCCTCGCAATACCAGGCGAGTCTCTTCGCGCCGCGCCAAATCAATCAGCAAGCCCTTGAACCCGATCACCCGCACATTAGGCAGGCCGGACAACACCGTCTGGGCCAGTTCAATCCGCTCCTCCATGGAGAATAACGGATCCTTACTGGCGCTTGCCGCCACCGCAACAATAACCTGATCAAAGATCCCAGCCGCGCGCTTGACGAGATCTTCGTGGCCCCGCGTCAGGGGGTCAAATGTCCCAGGGTAGAGGATCTTGTTCATAGTCAATTATGGCGCATCGGTTGGCCGTCTCAACAAGACCTGCCGGGTCTGTCCAGCACGCCCTTCACGCCAGACCTGCCACGCCGAGAGATCCGGGGGGGTGTCAAACTCGGCGTAGATTGTACCTCCCGGCCTCAGCAAAGGGGCGACGAGTTGTAGGGCAGGGGCCAACAAGCCGGCGGCAAAGGGCGGATCGAGGAAGATCAGTTCATAGCCTGCTGGCCTGGTATCGGTCTGCGTCTTGAGCCACGCCAGCGCCTCGGCACGAACCAGTCGCACCTGGCTCGCCGCCAAGGTACGACAATGGGCTTGCAAAGCGGTAAAGGCCCGCGCATCGGCCTCGACCAAGGTCACCTCGGTAGCCCCGCGCGAGGCCGCTTCAAGACCCAAGGCACCACTGCCGGCAAAGAGATCTAGACAACGCCACCCCGTCAAGCGTTGCCCAAGCCAGTTGAACAGGGTCTCGCGCACCCGATCCGGGGTTGGCCGCAGCCCGGGCACATCGGGAAACGGCAGGCGCCGCCCCCGCCATAGGCCTCCAATGAGGCGAACGCTGTTGCCCGTGTTCTTTGTTGACCTATTTTTTGTTGAGCTATTTCCTGCCACGCGTATCCTGCCCACCCACAATAACGGTCACCATCTGCTCAGGCACCACCCGGGCACGGAAGGCGCGCCGAATATCGTCCAGCGTCACCGCGGCTACCTGGCGCGGGTACTCGTCCAACCAGCTCAACGGCAGACCATAAAAGCCCAGCATAGCCAAATGCTCGACGATCTTCTTGTTGCTATCGAGGCGCAAGGGAAAACTGCCGATCAGATTGGCCTGCGCTTGTTTGAGTTCGGCCTCGGTCGGCCCCGCATCGAGAAAGCGCTGCACCGTTGAGCGCACCACGGCCAAAGCCTCGTCGGTCGCTTCACGACGCGTTTGCAAGCCAATCTCGAACGCCCCGCGCTGCCGTAACGGCATGAAGTAACTGTGCACGCTATACGCAAAACCGCGCCGATCGCGCACCTCCTGCATCAGGCGCGAATCAAAGCCGCCCCCGCCCAGGATGTAGTTGCCAACCAACAAGGGAAAATAATCCGGATCATCGCGGGTCATGCCCGGCAGGCCGATCTGCAAGTGACTTTGCGTGGCATGGTGCGGCAGGATCACCGTCTCAGCCTGGGTCCGCAGCGGCACGGCTGGCAAAGAGTCTGCGGCCGGACCGGCCGGCAAATCCTGGCTCAGTTGTTGCGCGATGGCCTCAGCCGTTGGGCGATCAATATCTCCCATCAGGACCAAGGTCAGGTTCGCGGCCCGATAATACTGGCGGTGAAAGGCCACCAATTGTGTCGCATCGAGCCCCGCGAGGCTCTCAATACGCTGGTGCAAACCATACGGGTGCGTACCAAATACGCGGGACGAAAATTCCCGCTCGGCGATAAATTCAGGCTGCGTTTCTGCCTCACGCAGGCCGGCGATGGCGCGCGCCTTTTCGCGGCTCAGGACGGCCGACTCAAAATGCGGCCGACTCAGCACCGCCTGCAACACCGCCAGCGCTACCTTGCGTTCGCTGGCACCGCTCAGCGTACGCAGGGAAAAGCCAGCCCGATCGGCATCCTGCGACTGCGCCATCACAGCCCCAACATCGGCCAGCCGTTCGGCGATCTGTTGCTCAGTCAAACCACCGGCGCCCAGACGCATCAGGGCATGGGTCATCCCGGCCAGGCCCGCTGTTGCCGCCGAATCGCGTGCTGCCCCGGCCTCAAAGGTGGCACTGACATCGAGCATCGGCAGGTCATGGTTAGCCACAAAAAAGACCCGGGCGCCCTGGCTCGTGCGCCACTGTTGGACATCCAACCCGGCCTGGGCCGAGCAGGCCATAAAGGTCATGCCCAACACGGCCATGATCTGTTTAGCGAACATGGCTGTCTCCTGAAATGAGCGCCGGCTGGCCAATCGGCATAGGCAAGGGCACCAGTTCGGCAAGGGTCAGGCGCGTATCGCGCAGATACTTTTCAGCCACCGCACGCACCTGGTCGGCGGTCACCGCACGCAACCGATCAAAACGCAAAGTACGGTCACGCCAAGACAAACCAGCGGTCTCCCACTCGCCGATCTGCATCGCCTGATAAAACAGCGAATCCTGCTGGAACACCTGCCCGGCTACGACCTGCGCCTTGGCGCGGTCCAGTTCGACCTCACTTACTCCGTCCTTGACTAGGCGTTGCAACTCGCCCTTGAGGGCCGCTATGACATCAGACACGCCACGGCCCTCGGCCGGCGTCAAGCCAATGACGAATTGCGCTGGGCCCCGCGACACCGAGTCATAGCCGACATCGACATCGAGGGTCACCCGTTGGGTCTTGACCAAGGCCTGCGGAAGCCGAGCCGAACCGTGACCATCGAGTACCCCGGCCAGGATTTCCAATGCATACGGCTCCACATCTGTTGCCGGTTGCTGCAAACGAGGCACCGGCCAGGCCAAGAGCGCGGCCGGCAATTTAGCCGGTGCACGCACCGTGACCTGCCGACCGCCCTGTGGTTCCTGCTCGGTAAAAGGCTTGCGAATCGGCATCTCCCGGCGCGGGACAGGCCCGTAATACTGCTCGGCCCAGGCAAAGACCTGCTCCGGCCGCACCGCGCCGGCCACCACTAGGGTCGCATTATTAGGCGCATACCAGCGCTCATACCAATGTCGGGCATCCGTCACCGTCATGCTATTGAGATCGCTCATCCAACCGATAACGGGGTGACGATAAGGGTGCTCGGTGTAGGCCGCCGCCAGCAACTGTTCGTACAGCCGTGCCTGAGGGTTGTCCTCGGTGCGCAAACGGCGCTCTTCCTTAACCACCTCGATCTCCTTGGCGAAGGCCTCCGGCGCCAGCGTCAGGTGCGTCATGCGGTCGGCCTCCAGAGCCATGGCCTGCTCCAAACGCGCGGCCTGCAGGGTCTGAAAATAGGCCGTGTAATCCCGCGCGGTAAAGGCGTTCTCCCGCCCACCGAGTGCCGCAATACGCTTGGAAAACTCGCCCGCCGGCACCTTGGGAGTACCCTTGAACATCATGTGTTCGAGAAGGTGTGCCACACCAGTCGTGCCATAGCTTTCATCCATGCTACCGGCGCGATACCAGACCTGAGCCACCGCCACGGGCGCGCGATGGTCCTCCTTGACGATCACCTTTAGTCCATTGGACAGGGTGCGTTCGCTGACCGTCGCCGAAGACGCCAACGGCATCAAACCGAGGAGAAGCCCGAAGGCCGAGCCAAGAAGGCCGCTGATGGATGCACGCTTAATCTTCAGAAAGGGGTAGGGCATGGTATATTTTTCCAAACTGCAAACTGAGCCATTCAAGAACTGTCGTGTTTTTCAAATCCCGTTCACCCTCTGACATTCCCCCAGCAGCGAAATCCACCGGCTGGTTGGGTCGCCTCAAGGCTGGTCTGACCAAGACCCGGGCCGCCCTGGCAACCCCCTTCACGGCCTTGTTTGCGCGCCATACGCGCATCGACGCCGCCCTCTACGAGGAACTTGAAGAACTGCTCATCACGGCCGACTGTGGTGTCGCAGCGACCGAGCATATCCTCACGGCCCTGAAAGCGCATGTCAAGCAGGAACGCATTGAAGATAGTGCCGAACTGCGCACAGCCCTCAAGGCCATTCTCGCCAAGGTCCTCGCACCGCTCGAAGCACCGCTCGATGTCACTCTCCACAAACCTTTTGTCATCATGCTGGCCGGTGTCAACGGTGCCGGCAAGACCACCACCATCGGCAAGCTCGCCAAACGCTATCAAGAACAGGGGCTCAAGGTCCTTCTTGCTGCTGGTGACACCTTCCGCGCTGCCGCGCGCGAACAACTCGCCGTATGGGGTGAGCGCAACCAGGTAGAGGTTATCGGTGGCAATTCCCAAGACCCGGCCGCTGTCATTTTTGATGCCATTCAGGCGGCGCGTGCTCGCCACATTGATGTGGTTCTGGCCGACACCGCTGGCCGTTTGCCGACCCAGTTGCACCTGATGGACGAGATCCGCAAAGTGCGCCGCGTCATCGAGAAGGCCGACCCCAGCGCGCCCCACGAGGTCCTGCTGGTACTGGATGCCAATACCGGCCAGAACGCCTTGGCGCAAACCCAAGCCTTTGGCGAGGCCATTGGCGTCACTGGTCTCGTCCTGACCAAGCTCGACGGCACGGCCAAGGGCGGGGTGATTGCGGCCTTGGCACGCAAACACCCCGTGCCGGTGCGTTACATTGGCGTTGGCGAAGGCTTGGATGACCTACAAACCTTCCGTGTCCAGGAATTTGTCGACGCCCTGTTTGAATAACCGCCATGATTGAACTCATTAATGTCACCAAGCACTACCCTGGCGGCCATGTCACACTGGCCAATGTGGATCTTCACATCCAGCGCGGCGAGATGGTATTCATTACAGGTCGCTCGGGTGCGGGCAAGAGCACCCTGCTTAAACTCATCGGCAGTATCGAAAAACCGACCTCCGGTCACATCAAGATCGGCAACGAAGATATTTCCCGTCTGCGCCGCACTACCGTGCCCTATTTCCGGCTCAACATCGGCATGATCTTCCAAGACCACAAACTCCTCTATGACCGCAGCGTGCTCGACAATGTCCTGCTCCCCCTGCATATTCGCGAAGTCCACGGGGCCGAAGCCACCCGCCGAGCCCGCGCGGCTCTGGAAAAGGTCGGCCTAGCCAACCGCGAGCGCAGCCGCCCCATCACGCTCTCCGGCGGCGAACAACAACGCCTGTGCATCGCCCGTGCGATCGTCGGACGGCCCCGACTCATTCTGGCCGACGAGCCGACCGCCAACCTTGATGACGATTACGCCCATGAGATCATGGGTATCCTCCAGGCCCTCAACGAAGGCGGCGACACCATCCTCATCGCGACCCATGATCAGGACCTGATCGTGCGCTATGGCAAACGCCGTCTCGTCCTTGCTGATGGGACCCTGTCATGAGCCTCGGCGCCCACGCCCAACACCACCTCGATAGCCTGATCACCGCTTGGCAGCGCCTGCGTGCTCAGCCCCTGGCCAGCGCCTTTTCCATCCTCGTCATTGGCATCGCCCTGTCCCTGCCTACGGGTCTTTATCTCCTGATCTCCAACCTCGACCGTGCCTCGAATGGCCTGGCCGAGCACACCGAGATTACGGTCTTTCTGAAACCCAAGACCGAAACAGCCACGGCACTTAGCCTTGCCGAGTCCCTGCGCAACGAACCTGGGATTCGCAAACTGCGCTTCGTTTCTCGCGAAGACGCCCTATTAGAGCTCCAACGCAGTGGCCTTGACGATATCCTCACCAGCCTCTCCAGTAACCCCTTGCCGCACGCTTTGGTGATTGAACCGACCCAAACGAGTGCGGAACAAATTCGCCGCCTTGACCAGCGTCTTCGGCAACGCCCCGAGGTTGATGCTATCGCCAGCGCCGAAGCCTGGGCCCGCCGCCTCACTGCCCTGCTCGACTTCGGGATCGGCCTGACCTGGATGTTGAGCACGGTTCTCGCCTTGGCGCTGGCGGCCATCACCGGCAACACCATCCGCCTGCAGATCTACGCCCGCCGCGACGAGATTGAAATCTCCCGCCTGATCGGCGCCACTGATCGTTTCATCCGCCGTCCCTTTCTCTACTTTGGCGCCCTGCAAGGTCTTTTGGGTGGCCTGACCGCCTTGCTTATCTCCGGACTTGCAATTCTCTGGCTAAACCAAAGCGTCGCTGAACTGGCTACAACCTATGGCAGTAGCTTCCGTCTCGCCCTTCTGGATGTCCCTATCAGCCTCCTGCTGCTGGTCGGTGGTGCCTTACTTGGTCTCGCCGGTGCCGGGCTCTCAGTCACCTATACCCTGCGCGACTTCGACTAGCCTCAAGATCAAGCCTCGAACACCCTATTGGCACTCCATATCATTGGCACTCCATATCATAGAGTGCTAAAATAGAAACAGCTGATCTTAAAGGGAGTTTGCCATGACCGCCGATACCCTGCATTTTCCTGTGCCAACCGCCTTGGGCAGCCTCGATAGTTATATCCAGGCCACCCACCGTTTCCCGCTCCTTAGCGCCGCGGAAGAGGTCGAGCTCGGCCGCCGTCTACGCGACAACGGCGATGTCGAGGCTGCGCGTAAACTGGTGCTCTCCCACCTGCGTTTAGTTGTGGCGGTCGCCCGAGGTTATCTCGGTTATGGGCTACCCCACGCCGACCTGATTCAGGAAGGCAGCCTCGGTTTGATGAAAGCGGTCAAGCGTTTTGACCCGGATCGCGGCGTACGCTTAGTCTCCTTCGCCATTCACTGGATCAAGGCTGAAATCCACGAGTTCATCATCAAGAACTGGCGTCTGGTCAAAGTGGCCACCACCAAGGCGCAGCGCAAGCTGTTCTTCAACCTGCGCAGCCTGAAAAAAGACCTCGGCAGCATGAGCCAAACCGATGTCGAGACCGTGGCCCATACCTTAAAGGTTCAGCAAGCCGATGTTCGCGAAATGGAAACCCGTCTCTACAGCCATGACATCGCCCTGGACGCGCGAAGTGATGACGAGGACGAGTCTTTTGCACCCATTGCCTATCTGGCCGCACCCGGTGCCGAACCGACCCAACAACTGGAACGCCAGGCGCACGACCGTCTGCTGGATGAAGGCCTGAAAGGCGCACTGGCCATGCTGGACCCGCGCAGCCGCCATATCGTCGAATCGCGCTGGCTGAATGAGGAAAACCCCGCCACCCTGCACGATCTGGCCGCCATCTACAGCATCTCTGCCGAGCGGGTGCGGCAGATCGAGGTCAAAGCCATGCAGAAGATGCGGGCGGCCTTGGCTGGCTGACGCTTTAACGCGCCCTTAGCGCCACGCCGCCCACAAAAAACCCCGCAGGTGCGGGGTTTTTTGTGGGCGCCAAAGCGGCTCAAAACAATTTGCCAATCAGAACCGAAAGAATGCTCAACCACGCCCAAACAATCATGGCCACAATCAGGGTCATTGGCAGGTTATGTTTGCTAAAAAAATCGTTCATGACAGAACTCCAGGAAGGGATGCCGCGCATTTTACTTCTGCCCCGGTTTTGCCACAACCGGGGACGGCAATCGGGGGGACGACAGCGCTGGTGACACCGGTGCTCCCGGTCCCACCCACAGGTCCGGACGCAACCGGTGCACTGTGGCAGGTCCAATACCCGGTACGCGTTGCAGCTCTTCAATGCGCCGAAACGGCCCATGCCGCTTGCGATAGCTCAGGATCGCCTCGGCTTTGGCGGGCCCGATCCCGGGCAGAGACTCCAGCTCCGCCTGACTAGCCCGATTCAGATCAACCGCCGCCCCCGCCGGCGCGGCCCACAGCAGCCAGAGCCACAACCCAAAGCTACAGCGCATGGCGCCGATCGTTCCCAGAGAATCCCGGCAAAGCCGCACTCACGCCTCTCCCCAACGCAATCACCTTGAACAACTCGCCCATCTCGTGCGGCTGAAGCAACCTCTGCACCGCCACCACTGCCCGCAAATAGGTCGGTGTCCGCAGCTCCAGCGCGGCAAGCTGATCCAGCAGCCCCGCCTGCAGCAAGTAGGCTCCCTGACTGGTGTAACCCAAAAGATCCAGCCCCGCTTCTTCACCCGCCTCGGCCACCGCGCTGAAATCAACATGAGCGGTGATGTCATTGAGGCCCGGCAACCAGAACGGATCAGTATGACTATGATGACGGTAATGGCACATCAGCGTCCCCTGCGCACGCTGCGGATGATAAAACTCAGCACGCGGAAAGCCATAATCGAAAAAGAGCAATGCCCCCCTCTTCAGTACACCGGCCAGACTGCGGATCAAAGCCGGAACGGCCAGACTGATCTCGCTGACATAGCCGTCCACGGCTGGAAATAGCCCGCCCAGTTTCTGCAGATCGGTGTTCGATACGGGCTGATCAGCCCACACAAAGGGGCCGTTGTCGGCCACGCTTACACCGCGCTCAAAGAGGCCCTCAGCGCATCGATGCACGCTCTCAACCGGCAATGCATCCAGGAGCTCATTACCGAGAATGACCCCAGTAAAAGCCGTCGGCAGAGTCTCCAGCCAAACCACACGGTTGTTCCAGCGCGGCGCGTATTCTGCCAACCGAGCCTGCTGCCTAGCACGGAGCTCAGCACTCACTTCAAGGATGTAATAACGCTGCGGCACCGCCTCCAGATCCGCTAATCCGTGCAACAAATCTACCGCCAGATGCCCCTCTCCGGCGCCCAGTTCCAGCACCTCGCCTCCGGTTTCCGCCAGGACGGCCGCCACCGTGCGAGCCACCGTCTGACCAAACAGCGGAGTCAGGCCCGGCGCGGTCACAAAGTCACCCGCAGCTCCAAACTTGGTTGACCCGGCAGCGTAATAACCCAAGCCAGGCGCATACAAGGCCAGCGCCATATAACTCGAAAAAGGAAGCCAGCCTCCCGCCGCGCGGATGGCCTCGGCGATATGGACGCGCAGCTGTTCGCTGTGAGCGAGAGCGGCAGGATCGGGAACAGGTAGAGTCGAAGGCATGGCTGTGCGATGATTCGGCTGCCATGATACCGGAAGCCCCCGCCTTACTATGCATGCGCTGATCCTCGGCGCCGGCCCTGCCGGACTGTCTTGTGCCAACGCCCTCCACAGCTTTGGCCTAGCGGCCATTGTGATCGAACACGGCAGCGAGATTGGTGGTGCCCAGCGCGCCAACTTTCACCCCAATCTATGGTTGCTCGGCTCCCCGCCTAACGAACCCGGCCATGTCATGACCGCACGCATGGCACAACACTTCGCCACCCTGCCAATCGCCCTATACCGGCAGACGGAACTCGTGGCAGTACGGGGGGAACCCGGGTGCTTTGAGGTTGATCTTCTCAGCCCTGACGAGCCTCTCACCCTCGTCGTTCCCACGCTGGTCATCGCCACCGGCACCCGTCCACGCAGTACGCCCACGCTCCGGGTCTTGGCCGAGCAAACCTCGGCCGTTTACATCGGCCCTCTCACCGAGGCCGCCCGTAACCAGCTTACAGATTGCCGCGTCCTCATCCTAGGTGGCGGCGACAACGCCTTCGACCACGCCCGGATGCTGGCCGAACAGGGCTGCGCCGTGACCGTCTGCGCACGCGGCCGGTTCAATGCTCGGCCTCACTTTATCGCCGACTGTGCGAACGCCCCCTCCATCTGCCTGCACGAGCACTGTGGCGAGGTTCCCTTGGCCGCCACTCAAACCGGGGTTCTTGCCGATCCGGGCCAGGGCTTTGAAGCGTTTGACGCCGTAGTCTGTCTCTGGGGCTATCAACCCAACAGTGAGATCGTGCAGCGTTTCGAGCCCTCTTTACGCCCACACCGCCTGCCGGCAGGTCATATCGACACCAATCGCTGGCAACGCACCTCGGTTGCTCACCTCTACGCCATCGGCGATGTCACCGATACACCGCAGCCTAGCGTTGCCGTAGCCGTAGCCCAAGGTCTGACGGCGGCCCGTGCCATCGAACGCCACATCCGCTCAGGGGAGTAGGTCCGCCGCGCCGGGGGCCAAATCCCGCTCCGCCGCGTATAATCGGGCATGAACTCACGCCAGCCTTCCCGCCCTAATCTGGCCTCCAATCCAGTCTCCGATAACGCGCCATCCGCATCCTCGGCAACGCTCCCGGCAAGCCCTGATGAGGGCTTCGAACGGCTGTCTCTGGCCCCCGGCATGCTGGAGAACCTACAGCAACTCGGTTATCTGCGCATGACGCCGATCCAGGCCGCCAGTCTGCCCCTCACCCTGGCCGGCCACGACCTGATCGCGCAAGCCAAGACGGGCAGCGGTAAGACGGCGGCCTTCGCTCTCACCCTGCTGGCGCGACTCGATCCGCGCCGTTTTGCCGTCCAGGCCCTGGTCCTGTGTCCGACCCGTGAGCTGGCCGATCAAGTGACCCAGGAAATTCGCCGTCTGGCGCGTAGCGCAGACAACATCAAAGTCCTTTCCCTGGTTGGTGGCAGTACCATGCGCCCCCAGATGACCAGTCTTGAACACGGCGCCCATATCGTCGTCGGTACGCCGGGACGCATCATGGATCACCTGCAACGCGAGAGTCTGGACCTGAGTGCGCTCAATATTCTGGTGCTCGACGAGGCCGATCGCATGCTCGATATGGGTTTTCGCGAAGACATTGCCTATGTTGCCCGGCGCTGCCCGAAAACCCGCCAGACCCTGCTCTTCTCGGCCACTTACCCCGACAGCATCCAGCAGCTGTCGCGCCAGTTCCTGCGCCAACCCAAAGAGGTGCGGCTGCTGGAGACCCACACCGCTGAGACCTTGCGACAACGCTTTTATGAGGTCAGCAACGAAGAGCGCTTGGGTAGCGTCATCCGCCTCCTGAATCACTATCGTCCAACCAGCAGCCTCGCCTTTTGCAATACCCGCCAGCAATGCCACGACCTCCTCGCGCTCTTGCGCCGGCAGGGTTTTGAGGCCCTGGCCTTGCACGGCGAACTGGAACAACGCGATCGCGATCAGGTCATGATCCAGTTTGCCAACCGCAGTTGCTCCGTGCTGGTCGCCACCGATGTGGCCGCGCGCGGGCTGGATATCACCGATCTGGAATGCGTCATCAATGTCGATGTCACGCCCGATCCGGAGGTCTACATCCATCGCATTGGCCGCACCGGCCGCGCTGGCCGCGACGGCTGGGCCCTCAGCCTGGCCAGCCCCAACCAAATGCCGCGCGTGGCACAGATTGCCAAACAGGCTGGTGGCGAGATCAACTGGCACTCGCTTGATGAACTCGACCGGCCCTCCGGCGAGCGCCTGCTGCCGCCCATGAGCACGGTACAGATCCTCGGTGGCCGCAAGGAAAAGATCCGCGCCGGCGACATCCTCGGCGCGCTGACCGGTGACGGCGGCTTCAAGGCCGAACAAATCGGCCGCATCGACATCACCGAGTTCACCACCTATGTCGCTGTGGCCCGCGACATTGCCCCCGCCGTAGTGCACGCCCTCAACCGTGGCACAGTCAAGGGCAAGAGCGTCAAGGCCCGCCTCTTGGATGTATCCGATCCCATCGCCGTGCGGCCCAAGGCCATTGAACGACTCCGCGCGAAGGAGGCCAACAAGGTTGATGCGCGCACGCCGTTCAAGCTTCGGGCGGCACCTCGTAAAGGCCAGGGAGCGCGCGGCTTGGACCGAACCTCTGGCCACGCCGCCAACCACCCCAGCATCCGCTCACCCGGCAAACACCCTGGCAAGGGACCCAAGCCGCGTTAGTACCAGAACCGCCTCAAGTTGCGAGGCCTGCCCCCGGCTGTGATGCGCCGGAGCACCAACTCCACGCGGCGTCTTTCCGCGTGCCTGGTTGTCCGATGCTCTCCCCATTAACCCGCCAGATCCGTATAACTGGACTGCATCTCCCGCCAGGAGCCAGGTTGCAGTCCATCCAGGGTGACCGCGCCGATGGCCCGGCGAATCAGGCGCAGGGTGGGCAGGCCGACATGGGCCGTCATGCGCCGTACCTGACGATTTTTGCCCTCAGTGATGACGATCTCGAGCCACGCCGTCGGGATTGCCTTGCGAAAACGGATCGGCGGATCACGCGGCCAAAGCTCTGCCACCTCCGCGTCCGGCAGGCGGCGTACCCGCGCAGATTGGGTCGTGAAATCAGCATACCGAACCCCCACCCGCAAAGCCTCCAGCGCCGCTTCGACGGGCTCACCCTCGACCTGAACCCAGTAGGTCTTGGGCAATTTATAACGGGGGTCAGCAATACGCGCTTGAAGCGCCCCGTCATCGGTCAACAAAAGCAGACCCTCGCTATCGGCATCGAGTCGCCCGGCCACATACACATTGGGCTGGTGAATCAGATCGGCCAGGCCGCGCCAGCGTCCCTCCGGCGTAAACTGGCTGAGAAAGCCATAGGGTTTGTTGAGCAGAATGAGGCGAGACATCAGAACGCACCGGCGTGGTGTACGCGGTGTGGCTCAGGCAAACAACCGCGCCAGTTCGGTGCCGGGGTCTTCGGCACGCATAAAGGCTTCGCCTACCAAGAAAGCACTGACGCCGGAATCGCGCATCAGGGCAACATCGGCTGGGGCGAGGATGCCGGACTCAGTGACGGCAATGCGCTCCGCGCCCATCATGGGCAGCAAATCCAGCGTGGTCTCGAGCCGGGTTTCAAAGGTACGCAGGTTGCGATTATTGATGCCCATCAATGGGGTCTTGAGCGTCAGCGCCTGCTCCAGTTCAGCCGCGTCATGGCTTTCAACCAGCACCGCCATGCCCAGCTCCAGCGCCAAGGCTTCCAAATCCTGCATGTGCGGTGTTTCCAGAGCCGCCACAATGAGCAGAATGGCATCCGCCCCCATCGCCCGCGCCTCCCACACTTGGCCCGCCGCGATGATGAAATCCTTGCGCAACACGGGCAGGGTGCAGGCCGCCCGAGCGTTTATCAGGTAATCCGGCGCGCCCTGAAAATAGTCGCGGTCAGTCAGCACCGACAAGCAGGCGGCACCGCCGGCGGCATAGCGTTGCGCAATCTCGGCCGGGTGAAAATCGGCACGGATTATGCCCCGGCTGGGGCTGGCTTTCTTGATCTCGGCAATCACGGCAGCTTGCTTGGCGGTGATCTTGGCGCGCAGCGCACCGACAAAATCGCGGGGTGGTGGAGCCACCAAGGCGCGTGCCTGCAGTGTGGCAAGCGACGGCAAGGCCGCTATCTCGGCGCGTTTAGTCTCAAGAATACGGGTGAGGATGTCAGACATGGTTCAGGTTTCTTCTACAGGAACGCGCGCAGATAACGCGGTAAAGAGTTCGTAGGCAATGGTGCCGGCCGCGGCCGCCACGCGTTCGGCCGACAGCGCACCACCCCACAGCGTCACCGGGCTGCCGACATGGGCGTTGGGACAAGGCGTAAGATCAACACACAACATATCCATCGACACCCGCCCCAAGGTACGCGTCTGGCAGCCTTCGACCAAAATAGGCGTGCCGGTGGGCGCGTGGCGCGGATAACCATCGGCATAGCCACAGGCGACGATACCGATGTTCATGTCCTGCGAGGCGATAAAGGCGTGACCGTAGCCTAGTCCTTCGCCACGGGCCACACGACGGACCGAGATCAGGCGCGACTCCAGGGCCATCGCCGGCAACAGACCTAGATCGGCGCCCGTTTGTTCGGCCCAGGGTGAGGCCCCGTACAGCATGATGCCAGGCCGCACCCAGTCGCCTGCCACCTCGGGATAGCGCAACAAAGCAGCCGAATTAGCGAGGCTAACCGGCAAAGCAAGACCTTGCGTACATGCACTGAAAACCTGCTGCTGCGCCGCAACCCCAATAGTCGGCTGGTCGGCCCCGGCAAAATGGGTCATCAGGGTGACGCTTGCCACCGAGGGGCAGGACTGCAGGGCCGCAAGCGCCGCACGGGTGCGGCTTGCGGGAATACCAAGGCGGTGCATACCGGTGTCGATTTTGAGCCAGACATCCAGGCGATGTGGTAACGCGGCCTTGGCCAACAGGGCAATCTGGTCTTCACGATGAATGACGGGACGCAAATGCGCATGGGATATGGCCTCCAGTTCATCAACACCGAAGAATCCCTCAAGGAGAACAATGGGGTGGCTATACCCGGCATGACGCAATAACAGGGCTTCGTCGAGCATCAAGACGGCAAATCCATCGGCACTGCGCAAGGCCTCGGCCGCCCGCAAAGTGCCGTGGCCATAGGCGTTGGCCTTGATCACCGCCAACACCCGCGCCGACGCATGGGCGGCCTGCGCCGCGCGCCGCGCCACGCCCAGGTTATGGGTCAGCGCCGCCCGATCAATGCGGGCCACCAGCGGGCGTTGGGAAGGCATAAGGGGGCGATCAGCCATCAGCCAATGGACATATCAATCGCGTGGTTTTCAAAGCGCGTATGTTCGCCCAGGAAGGTAAGGCGGACGGTGCCAATTGGGCCGTTACGCTGTTTGCCGATGATAAGTTCGGCCGTGCCACGATCCGCGCTATCGGGGTTGTAAACCTCATCGCGATAAATAAACAGGATCAGATCGGCGTCCTGTTCAATCGCACCCGATTCGCGCAGGTCCGACATCACCGGCCGTTTGTTGGGGCGCTGTTCAAGGGCTCGATTTAATTGGGAAAGCGCAATAACCGGCACATGCAGTTCTTTGGCGAGACCCTTCAGCGAGCGCGAAATTTCGGACAGTTCGGTGGCGCGGTTTTCTTCGCGACCGCTGCTGCTGCCGGACATAAGTTGCAAGTAGTCCACCACGATCAGGCCCAGTTTGCCGCCGCAGGTGCGCGCCAGGCGGCGGGCTCGGGCACGCATTTCCATGACGGTAAGACCGGGCGTTTCGTCGATAAAGAGCGGGGCCTCGTCAAGCCGACCCAAGGCATGGGTGAGGCGGGGCCAATCGTCATCCGAAATCCGCCCGGTGCGCAGTTTGTGTTGATCGAGTCGCCCCACCGATCCCAGCATCCGCATGACCAGTTGCGAGGCCCCCATTTCCATGGAGAACACCGCCACCGGCAAGCGCGCCTCGAGCGCCACATTCTCGGCAATATTCAGCGAAAGCGCTGTCTTGCCCATACTCGGGCGGCCCGCCACGATGATGAGGTCGCCCGGCTGCATTCCCGAGGTGCGCGAGTCAAGATCAGCAAAACCAGTCGGCACGCCGGTGACATCGCTATCGGAGTCGCGGTTGTAGAGTTCGTCGATACGGTTGACCGCATCAATGAGGAGCGGCTTGATCTCGAGAAAACCAGAAGTGGCACGCGCCCCGGCCTCACGAATCTCGAAAACCTTGGCCTCGGCATGATCGAGAATATCGGAAGCGCTGCGGCCCGCGGGATTGTAGGCGGCATCAGCAATATCGCCGCCGACAGAGGCGAGACGGCGCAACAAGGCCCGCTCACGCACGATCTCCGCGTAGCGGCGGATGTTGGCGGCCGACGGGGTATTGGCCACCAGCGAGGCGATATAGGCCAAACCCCCAACCTGATCAATCTGGTTGTGCGACTCCAGGGCCTCGGCCACCGTGATGGCATCGGCCGCCGTATTGTGATCGATGAGGCGCGCCATTTGCTGCCAAATAGCGCGATGGTCAGCGCGATAAAAATCCGCTTCGCCAATTAGATCGGCTACCCGCTCCCAAGCGCTGTTGTCGAGCATGAGACCGCCCAGCACCGATTGCTCCGCCTCGATAGAGTGGGGTGGAAGTTTCAGTCCCGCGAGATCGGTATCCATTGCCATTGTTGCCTTAGCCTCAAAATTAGCACGCGCCATCGGGTTTTAACCTTGGTGAAGACCCAAGCAGGGCATTTTACACGCCTGCCCTACCCTCACGCCCTCCTCCCCAAAAACAAAAAGCCCGCCGACCCTAAAAACGGCCGACGGGGCTTTTCGGGATGACGGTGTTATTCGGGGCGAATGGTAACCGTGATGTCCACCAAAACATCCGAGTGCAACGCCAGAGTCAGCGTGCTCTCGCCAATGGTCTTGATCGGACCGGTCGGCATACGCACCTGAGCTTTGGCGACATCGTGACCTTCAGCCTTGATGGCCTCGGCGATGTCGGCATTGGTAACCGAACCAAACAGACGACCATCCGGGCCGGCTTTCTGCGCCAGCGTCAGGACAAAGCCTTCGAGGCGAGCCGCTTGAGCCTGAGCCGCTGCCAGCTTGGTCGCTGCCAGCGCCTCAAGCTCAGCCTTTTTCTGGGCGAAGACTTCAAGGTTAGCCGCCGTAGCACGACGCGCGATGCCCTTGGGGATCAGAAAATTACGGGCGTAACCGTCCTTAACCTTGACTACATCGCCGAGGCTGCCCAAGTTGGTAACTTTTTCCATGAGGATAATTTGCATGATGGGTCCTCTTTAGGCGTGGTGCAGATCGGTGTAGGGCAACAAGGCCAGGAAACGGGCACGCTTGATGGCCGTGGTCAGCTGGCGCTGATAGTGCGATTTGGTGCCGCTGACGCGGGCCGGCTGGATCTTGCCGTTCTCAGCGATGAACTCCTTCAGGACTTCAACGCCTTTGTAGTCGATCTCCTTAACTTTTTCGACCGTGAAGCGGCAGAATTTACGGCGCCGGAACAGGGCGTTACCGCGCTTCTTATTTTTGTCCTTGTCGAGGGGCTTGCGACGAACGAATGCCATGATGACTCCTTATGCGGTTTCGGTGGCAACAGCGGCGGCTTCAACCGTCTTCTCAGACTGCGGCGCCAGCAGGTTGCGGGATTTCTCTTCCTTCATCATCGGCGACTGTTCCGTGATGGCTTCGTCGCGCTTAATGGTGAGATGACGGAGAATGGCATCGTTGAAACGGAAGCCGTGTTCCAGTTCGTTCAGGGTTTCCTGATCGATCTCGATGTTCATCAGCACATAGTGTGCCTTGTGCATCTTCTGAATGCTGTAAGCCATCTGGCGACGGCCCCAATCTTCAAGACGATGAATGCGGCCGGAACGACCCTCGATCAAGGTTTTGTAACGCTCGATCATGGCCGGCACCTGCTCGCTTTGGTCCGGATGGACGATAAAAACGATTTCGTAGTGACGCATGTTTTTCCTTTTGGGCTAATGGCTTTTGGCTCATGGCCACCGGTCGACAGAAGTTCTGCACGCCGTGTGGCAAGGGTCCGGCGGGCACATGCCCACCGGAAGGGCGCGTATTCTAATACGAATCCTGTGGATAATCAAGCCAAAACGCACCCATCACCCGCATCGGCCAAAGGCTGGCCGCTTGGGTTCCGGCTAAAGCACGCAGTCGATGTAATAACGGCTGGTGCCGTTTTCGCGTTCCTTGACCAAGCCGTGCACATCCGTTTCAAAGCCAGGGAATTGGTCATTGAAGCTACGCGTGAACTGCAGGTAACGCACAATGGTCGCGTTGAAGCGCTCACCCGGAATCAGCAAGGGAATGCCAGGCGGGTAAGGCGTAAGGAGAATGGCCGTGATGCGGCCCTCAAGCTGATCGATCGCAACGCGCTCGATCTCGCGGTGCGCCATCTTGGCAAAGGCATCGGCCGGACGCATGGCGGGCACCATGGCAGACAGATACATCTCAGTGGTAAGGCGGGCCACATCGTTCGCCTTGTACACTGCGTGAATCTGCTGGCAGAGGTCTTTGAGACCAATGCGCTCGTAGCGCGGATACTTGGTCACGAACTCGGGCATGACCCGCCACAGCGGCTGGTTCTTGTCGTAATCATCCTTGAATTGCTGCAACTCGGTGACCATCGTATTCCAACGACCCTTGGTAATGCCGATGGTGAACATGATGAAGAAGCTGTACAGGCCGCACTTCTCGACGATGACGCCATGCTCGGCGAGATACTTTGTGACAATGGCGGCGGGAATGCCAAACTCGTCGGAAAAGTCCCCATCGACATCAAGACCCGGGGTAATAACCGTGGCTTTGATCGGATCGAGCAGATTAAAACCGTCAGCGAGCTGGCCAAAACCATGCCAGCGTTCGCCGGGTTTCAACATCCAAGCCTCGCGTTCCTCGATCCCCTCTTCGGACAAATCATCCGGGCCCCACACCTTGAACCACCAGTCGGCGCCCCACTCCTCGTCCACTTTACGCATGGCACGGCGGAAGTCCAAGGCCTCGGCGATCGACTCTTCGACCAGGGCGGTTCCGGCCGGCTCCTCCATCATCGCCGCGGCCACATCGCAGGAAGCGATGATGGAATACTGCGGCGAGGTCGATGTGTGCATCAAGTAGGCCTCGTTGAACACATCGCGATCCAGCTTGCGTGACACGGACTCCTGCACCAGGATCTGCGAGGCCTGACTTAAACCAGCCAGCAGCTTGTGGGTCGACTGCGTGGAAAACACCATCGAATCATTGCAGCGCGGTCGATCGGCACCGATGGCGTGATAGTCACCATAAAAGTCGTGAAACGCCGCATGAGGCAGCCAGGCCTCATCGAAATGCAAGGTGTCGATCCGGCCATCAAGCATTTCCTTGATTTCTTCGACATTGTAGAGAATGCCATCATAGGTCGACTGCGTGATGGTCAGCACCCGCGGCTTGGCCGACTTGTCGCTGGCAAAGGGATGCGCAGCAATCTTGGCCTGAATATTTTCCCAAACAAATTCGCTCTTCGGAATGGGGCCAATGATGCCGTAGTTGTTGCGGGTCGGCATCAGAAAAACCGGGATCGCGCCGGTCATGATAATGGCGTGCAGAATGGATTTGTGACAGTTACGATCGACCACCACCACATCACCCGGTGCCACGGTCGAGTGCCAGACGATCTTGTTCGAGGTCGAAGTGCCGTTGGTGACGAAGAACAAATGGTCGGCATTGAAGATGCGCGCCGCATTGCGCTCCGAAGCCGCGACCGGGCCGGTATGGTCGAGCAGTTGGCCGAGTTCCTCAACGGCGTTGCAGACATCGGCGCGCATCTTCAATGC
>Ga0209835_1000140_pt1 | contig 50257 bp, 52 predicted proteins | sample LakKivwa52mmetaG_FD_184138 | JGI IMG/M metagenome (GOLD analysis project Ga0209835, IMG submission 184138) | Anoxic lake water microbial communities from Lake Kivu, Rwanda to study Microbial Dark Matter (Phase II) - Lake Kivu water 52m metaG... | ecosystem: Environmental > Aquatic > Freshwater >...
AAATTTGGAAGCTTTAAGGCGGGATCGTTATAGGTGTCAGCCAAAGCCATTGTTTATCCCCTTGGTTGGGCGCACTTTAAGCTCCCGGCTACAGGAGCGTGAGCGTGCTGTTTGTGGTTTAAGGCGTCGAGGTCGTTACACTATTACTACCAACTTCAACTGTCCCGGCTAACCTAGTGAGGAATGTCCCATCTAATTCAACGGAATTAATAGTAAGGATATTGTTAGGTATGGCTCTATAAATTTGACCATTAGTAGATGAAGGTTTCCAAATAAGCTTGACGCCACCAGATTCACCAAACATCATAGACAGTCTAGCATTGATTAACGTCTCAGCCAGTCTAGGATTAATGTTCTTTCTTAACGAAATAAGCTCAAGCATAGTATGGGCTGTCATTGGATAAACCTCAAAGGCACAGGCCCAGCAGAAGAATTAGACGTTACATTCCCTCTTCTTTTCATATTCATAACAGCGCGGTTAAACTTCTGCTCATTCAATTCTGGTTCATCACCAAGATCAGCAAGGACACCATAGACAACACCAAGCAGCGCATCCTCAGGAATCTCAAGAGCTGTATCCAAATTAGAGAAAGTAGGAATACCATTGTAATGAATCGACAAAACAGAGCCAGTAGTCAAAATAGCAGAAACAGTCTCAAGGCTTAAATCCCAAGAACCCACTCCAAGATTGTTACCAGAAAGCCACCACACATTCTCGGTGCTACTTGACATATTTGTCTCCTGCTCTTTCTAAGACCACACTAGCCCCAATATCCTTCATCTTTGCAGCAAAAGTCTGATACCATTTCATTGCAAGCTCAGTATGCGTTTTCACACCTTGGCCTAAAACTTCAACAGCAGTCTTGGCTAAAGTAAGTTGATTATTAAGATCATCTCTTCTCAATTCAATAGCAGACCGCATTTTCTCAGCCCTAATCCCAAGAACTCTTTCGATTCTATCCTTTCTAACACCAACATTAGTCTGGAAGATTTCCTGTCTAATTCCAAGATGTGTCTTAAGAATATCATTTCTTAAAGCAATAGCAGCGTTAAGCTTTTCATTTCTAACGGCAATGTTTGTCTGAAGAATATTTTGACGTTGAGCAGCATTCATGCCATGCAATTCTTGGTCTTCATCAGCAAGAGCGGCGGTCATTCCAGAAAGACCAGCAACAGTATTCAAGGCATCAAGGTTTGCGTCACCATAATCAGCACTAGCAGGATACGACGTACTAGCGTCAGTCAAAATCGTATAAAGGTCTGGTCTTGTCAATAAGTGTGTAATCTCAGTATTAAGAGTAAGAAGAGCGGTCAGATTAGCGTCAGCGTCATCTAAGCCATCAAGAATGCTCATTTCGCCAGAACTAAGAAGATTTATCAAAATGTCGTCAGCTTCAGATAGAGTAGTAATTGAAGCCGTAGTACCAAGAGCGGTAGCATAACTAGTAGCAAACGCTCCAGCTCTATATTCATAATACGAATAAGCAACATAAGCAGTAAGAATATCTTTTAATTTAACTGGAAAATTCAACTCGCCACCATTTAAGTAAACAGCAGGAGAAACCAAATAGACCTTATAACTAATAACAGCAGTAGGACTTCCAGGCGCAGGGACGAAATAAGCGGTAAGAACTTCTGCATTATTAACAAAGGTTCTGTTAATATAATAAACAGGATGGTCAGCGTCAGCATAATAAATGCTAGAAGCGTAAGACAAATATCCCTTTAGACTATTTGGAACATAACTAGCTACTCTCATAGCATTAGATGGAGAAGCTTTAGTTCCAATAGCTTTTAATATTTTCTTGCCAGTAATAACCAATGCACCAGTAAAAGAGTCTACGGCAGTTTCTTCTACAACAAGATCATCAAGCAAGTCTTGTCTAACTTCTGCAAGAGTGTCAACAATAATTCTAATTCCAGTATTAGTCCAAGTCTTGACTTCATCATTGCTGTCATAAGGAGCGAATGCTATGCCAACAGCTTTCGTAAGGTCATCTCGCCATGCCATCTTTTCCCCCTTAATGAGTAGCTGGGTAGAGCAACACTACCCTACCCAGCCACGCTTATTCCATATATGTTTAGTTTAACTGAGAAAAGATAATGATTAACCTTCCAGTTGAACCACCACCAGCCCCATCAGAAACACAATTAAGCCAAACAATAGTAGGATCAATACTTGTGTCATAAATGAAATATCTGTTTATAGTTGGAATAGTCCCAGTAGTGTCAGTTACTAAAATACTAGTGGTCGCCCCATTAGCATTAAGATGTTTTCCAACCTTCTGAGGAATTCCATTTGTAGGAAGACCATAAAGCTCAATTTGTCCACCAGTACCAACTACATCAAACGTAGTGCTAACACGAAATCTAACATGATACTTTTTATTCTTTTCTAAGTGAAGCTTAGGTGTTGCAAAACTTGTAGCGCCAGTGTCAAAAAGAACTTCAATAGACCTTTGGTTGCCAACATCTAATACTTTACCAGACTTGTATGCGTCAGGCATTTCTCAGCCTTACACATCAAGTTGCTGGGAAACCGTAAGGCTATAAGGACGATCGCTTGCGCCAAGGTTAGCACCAGGAGTAATAATAAATCTATAATAAGGAGCAGGATAAGAAGCAGGAGTCATCAAGAACGTCTGACCAACAAGAGTCACAAGCTGAACAGCGCCAGTATCAAACCAAAAAGTAGTGCTGACAGTGTTAAACGTAGTTCCATCATAAGAAGTCTGTAAATAAAGTCTCAGCGTAGAAGCAGGAGCAGTGCCACCAGCATAAAGTGTAACCATAGCATTCTTTCTTGTGTCCATCTCAAACGTAGGCCCGTACCAAGCAGTAGTAGATTCAGTATTAGAAGTAGTATAATTAATAGCAGTGTGCTTAAAGCCTCTGTCCTGAGAAATAATAGTGCTAACAAGTTTGGACGCTGCCATGTTTCAGTTCTCCTTTTCTTCTTTACCTATTACGCAGCCGGAATCGAGGACATCTTCATGGCGAAGTGCGCCTTCAGAGTACCGAGCCAAATACCACTATCAGAGAAATACTGATCCTTAATGCCGTCACGATCATTCTCTTGAATCGCCGTTTCATACTTGGAAGGACGATAGGTAACATGACCGCAATACTCAGGATCAATAATAATAGCAGTACCACTATAGAGGCCGCCTTCGCTCAGAGTCATCAGCGGAGAACGCACAAGCTTCAAGACGCCAAACGGAGTCTCGAAAGCCTTAACAGCAAAACCAAATCTCTCACTAGCCTTAATGTCCTGATTAATCATAACACGACCAGTCAACCCGCCCATCGGCCCGGAAGTCAGATCGTTCATAAAGCTTAGGAATTCATCACCACAGAAGGCATACTTCACGCCGTTTTCATTGCTAAACTTAAACACCCTCTTCATGTCATTCTTAAAAGCATTCCACCCGTAGCTACCAACATTCATATTGATAACATTGGTTCCATCCCTATAACCGCCGTTAGGAGTAGAAGAGCTAGAGTCAGTCGATCCCCAGTCTTCAATACAAGATAAAACACCATGGGTCGTGCGAATTACAGAACCACTTTCGTTTCCATCAGTGTGATGCCCATAAGTGCCAGCAGGAGCAGCAACAAAGCCACCAATTCTGCGCGACCAAATATAATCCTTCTCATTCTTAATCGTATGCTCACGGAACTTCTTAGCACGAAGCCACTTCAATTCATTCGTTTCACCACGAAGAGCAGCAGCAAGCATAGTGCCAGAAATTGCCAAAGGAGTTTTGTTGATGCCGCAGCTATTCCAAAGCACAGACATCTCATCAGACCACGGAGTTTGAGATAAACCATTTTCAGGTTGAGAATCACCAATCACATAATAAGTGCAACCAAGATTTTGAACATCAGTGGTCGCACTCCAAAATCCCTTAGCAACATAAGTGGGAAGAATAGTAGTGCTGCTTTGGACAACGCCTTGGAAAATAAAAGTCTTATCGCTAGTTCTATAAACATTAAGCTTCATTCCAGGCTGAAAGTTCGTGCCAGCAACTTCGGTTTCGCCAGTAACAACAGTTCCAACAGTGACAATACCAGTAAGCAAAGCGGCCAAAGTATTAGCGGTAGCCATTGTTTGAGAGCCGCCAATAACAAAAGTACCAGTAGGATTCCAATAGTCATTACCATAATCAAAAATCTTAAAGTCTGGATCAGGCGTCTTAATCATCTTCAGCTTCTTGCTAAAAGCAGTAAATACGTTTACATTAGCAAAAACCTCGGCCATTCGGTTCTCATTAAGATACATCTTCCGACGATCAGTGTATAATACACCAGTATTAATAAGTTTGGTGGCGTTATTCGTTGCCATTTTTTATTCCTTCCTTTAGTACCTAAAGCTGTTCGGCCTACCAGCAAACTGCGCTTCAATAGAAATAGTTTCAGGCTCCCTAATTTCAGTAGCATTTACTCTCTCAGTGCCATTCTTCCCAGCGGGCTTAGGAGCAGCCTTAAGAGAAATGCCAAGAACAGCAGCAGAAGCCTTGACATATTCTTCAGCATTCTTAAAAGCTCCAGCGTCGTTCCAGGCCCAGAACATCGCCTTCTGCTCTTCAGTAAAACCAAGCTTATCTAATACACCCTTAGTTTCGGCAACCATAGTTTCTCTAGCGGTAGCATTTTCCTGAGTAGTCTTGTTGTTCTTCTCTTCAAATTCAGACCGAATAGTATCACCATACTTAGTCAAAGCAGCCTTGGCAATAGCCTGATCTCTTTCCAGCAGCCACTTTCGGCTAGGAGAATTCTCATCCTCGAAAGCTTGAAATGGATCGAAGTCATCAGGCAGCTTGTCATCAAAGCCTATATCCTTATGGGAAACCTCAAATTCCTTGGTATCACCGCCGGTTAGGACAGCCCTAACATAAGCTCTAAGACCATCGTGCGTCTTGACAAGCTTATCTAATGCGGACAAACCCTTAAACTGAGTATCAAGCTCTTCAAATTTAGCCTTATAATCAACATCAGTAACTTCAGTAACATCAGTCTCGGTCGTAGCCGCAGGAGTTACTTCTTCCTTTGGCTTTGCTTCTACGCCGTCCTCACCATCAGGGACAGTTTCACCATCCCATTCGGTTGGACGAGGCCCAGGATCAGGATAATCATGTTCAACTTCTTCGGTACTATGACCATCGCCAACAACGCTGCCATCATCAGCAAGCGTACTTGTCGGCATGGAGGCTTTATCGCCTGTACCAAAGTCATCAAACGAAAAATCATTCTGATCGAATCCGTCTGAGTGCTTCATCGTAAGCTCCGTTTTGCTACTGTTGACTTGGCGTTTCCTCTGCTGGCTTCAAAGTTACCAATTCCGCCTTGAATTTGTCAAGCTCTCCTTCAATTTTCTTAATCACAGTTGAAGCAGCCTCAGTACCCATAGCTTTAATTCTAAGCAATTCTTTACTAAGCTCAGTCTCAAAATTATTAACTTCAACCTTCATCTTAGCATGAACGGCTTCTCTTTGAGCAGTTTGCAAATCACCATTAACCTTCTTCAATTCTGTCTCAAGGCTTTCAATATTAGCCATCAATCTATTCTTCTCATCAATTCTGGCTGTAATTCCATCAACATCAAAGAACTCGCCCTTCTTCCTAACTTCATAGGCATCAACAATCTGACCACCACTCTCCTTATAAGCCTGTAACGCCATCTGGTACTCAGCCATCTTATTAGAAGGAAGCGAACTACCAGCAACCGTAATAACATCTACAATTCTAGCCTCAGCGTCATCAGCCTTGGCAATCGTAGCTCTATAGTCATCAAAGTTGATCTGCTGATTCACTACGAACTGAGACTCTTCAGTAGGTTTATCACTCAGAATCCTAAACATTCTATCGCCATTGTAATACTGTCCAGCCCACTCAATAGCAACAGAAGCCAATCTACTAAACGCATCATCGCTTCTCTTCACAATATAAGCCATCCTCTTCATGGCATAATTATCAGCAGCCACAGTGGTCCTGAACGTCTCAGGTAAAGCTTCAGGATTACCCATCGAACCTTCAAATGTGCCAATGTGATACTCAATCATGTGCTTCAGGTTTTGCATGATGACGAAAATCTGAGAAGGCAGGGGCGGTAACTGGAAAGCAAAAGGACTACCAAGAGAAGCATCAAATTCAATATTAAATGACGGCTTAAGAATCTTCATATCAAATTCATCTCTCTTGCCCATAAGAGAACCACGAGGAGTCATAACCTTAACGCCAACCGCAGATTGCATATAAGCCATAGTCAAACTCATAAACTTATTGCTATACCTCTGCATATTGATAACATCAGCGATTCTACTCCTACTTCCTAATGGACTTCCAGTAAATCTATCATAGACAGGAATAACAGGATAACGGCTAATAGGCAGCTCAACGTCGTATATCTGATCCTTACCAAGCTGAACACGCTTTCTTGCTCTGAAATTGCTGAACTTTCTAATATTCACAACACCATACTGAACAAGAATCTCTCTAGTGGCTGGGATGATTCTATGCTCGATACCCTTTTCCTTATATCCAGCACTCATCATTTGCACAATCCGTTCGTCAATAGGGGCTTCAAAATAAACAGGTTGACCATTATTATTAAGCTCAAAGATAGGAACAACTTCCTTCATATAAGCTTTTAATTCCTTGAAATCCATAACCTTGCTTCTATTAAACGAAGCATTAAATACATAATACAAATGAACTCTATCTAAAGAATAGTGACAAATGGCAGTCTTAATATCATCGGAGCCATCATAGTATTCCCAAGGAAAAACAACATCTCCAGTATCACTTCTATCCCCATAATCATACAAAGACTTATCCTCAGGAGCAGAAAGAAACTGGTCTGCACTACTTGATTTGAAAGCGTCAACATAGTCAGGATAAGCTTTCTTCCACTGCTTTGCGTTGAAATTATCAAGAAGAATAATCTCATCAGCATCATCAGCAAAAACGTGCTTAGACGTATAATCAGGGAATACCATAAATGGGTCAACTCTCCTAAACTTCAAATCACCTAAACCATAAGAAGAGTCGCCATCATCATTAAGCTGATACCACGCCACACCTCTTTCAGCAAAATCAGACGTAGCTAACATATGTTGCGCTCTACCTTCAGAAATGTCAAACATATAAGCAAGCCAATTTGCCCACATTCTACCTATCTTAACATCAGCATCCATTCTCCCGACAGCAGAAAACTTAGGATTATTAGCAGTAAGATTTGAACACAAATGCTCAATGCAAGGATCAGTATAATCCACAACAACCGGAGCGTGACCGATTTCAAGAAGGTCTTGCTCATCAGTAGCTTTCCACTGTTTCCCATGCCTAAACTGTGTCCAAGTTCTCATATTAGAATGCAGCGTACTAAACTTCTCAGTATAATTTACAGCCTTATCATAAATCTCATTACTAAGAGAACCAGTCTCTTTCATTATTGAGGAACCGAAATTGGACGACCAGTGACCCAATTCGTACCAAGCCTCTTCTCACTCAATTTCGAGTCCCCCTTTTGTTCCCTGTATTCTTCAAGACAGGGATATGAATGTTTGTGTGCGTACCACTTCCCATCAAGAGTATCATCGTGTCTCCCGTAAGGAAACCTATCTATTTCATCAAGATATGGCCCTAAAGTAGTATTATTGATATAATGTCCAGGAAACATAAGCGGAGTATAAAGCCCTCTCAGCCTTTCATTCTTAGAAGTTCTAGCGGTGTTTTGTCTCTCCATCCCAGGAATGTAACATCCATCCTCAATAAGCTTATCTCTCAACATCTGCTGATAGCCGTTAGTCTCAATATTAATTCCGTTAAACTGGAACCTATTATTCCATCTAACAATCTCTGCTGCAAGACCCATTGGTGGAACTTTATTTCTAAACATATCTAAATCAAAGGTTCTATTCTGCGCTCTTGCCTGCAAAAATATCACACTATAGTCAGCAGAACTCTCAACACTTACAGCAGGATCGACGCCACCAAAAGTAAACACAGGGATATTCGTCTCAATATGCCCATCCTCATGTGTAACACCAAGCAACTTGAAATCCTTATCAGGCAACAATCTAATACTATAATCCTTGATCCGCTTTATATCACTGATATTACAAAGTGAGTCCCCACCAGTTCTCAATTCTCCCTGAAATTCACGCCACCATAAAGAGCCTTTACCTTCAGACTCCATCATTTCTTTTTCTTCCATCAGACGTTCATAAGGCCACCACTCAGGCCACAATACTTCTCTTTTTTCCCAATTCGTTACAGCTTGAAACTTTCTATAAGTCCAGCCCTTAAGCCTGCGAATCCTATCAAGAGTGCAATCGTGACAAATCATAGTGCCGATAACGAATACTCTACCTATCTGGGGATCCATGCTCTGCAATACTTCAGACAAAAACCAGTCAAAATTGAACTCCATAATATCCCTAGATCGCGTATTCTCCTTGTCCTCAATATCGTCAATCAACACGAATGTAGGTCTATAGTCATCAGAGAACACACCTCTAACCTGCATCCCCTGACCAATAGGAATGATAGCAGTGCCATTCTTTAATACAGTCTCATCCTCTGTCCACTTCTGAGCAGTATTCTGTCCCCAATCGCCATATATCTCTCTAAGCTTTACATTCCTATTTAGATTATTTTTAATAGACGTAGATACTTTTACCGCGTGCTTAGTTGTTCTACTAATAATAAGAAGAACCCGATTATCACCACCATAGAATATATAATGAAGAGGAATAGCTTTACCAAAAAGTGTGGTCTTAGCATGACCTCGGGGAGCTTCATAAGCTACTCTCCTAAGAGAAGTATCTAAGTAATCTCTATAGATTGAATCATGAAACGGCGGACTTTTTACCCTCATCATTGAGCTTAAACAAGTTTCCCCCAGAAGTCTCGGCTGTCGAAGAATCGCTTCCTGTAGTCGTCTCCGTTCCTCTGGTAGCATTTATATCCTCTTGAGTTTCTTTCTTAATTCTGTCCACATCTTCCTGAGTAAGCGTTCCTTCAGCACTTTGCTCGGGAACTTCGCCTGCGGTTGTTCCCTTTCTTTCTTTCTTCCCGTATCCCAGCAGTGCAGTAATCTCCTTAAGAGCAGCAATTCTAGTACCAGCCGCCTTAGCATTTGCATCAACTGTTTGAACGACTTCGATATACCTTTCCAAAATCCACTGCTCAGGATCAACGTCAGAGATATTTCGTCTTCTAAGGGCCTTCTCTACAACTTCTTTCCCTAGTTCGTTCATGTATCTCTGTGTCTCCTCTAGCTCTAAAAGCAGTCTAGCTTTTACGTTTGCTTCCGCATGACTGTTAATCCTATATGCCATCATAACAGCATAAACGCTATCTCCAGTAGCCATGACAATTTCACAAAATGCCTTCAGTCTAGGATCGTCAACAGGGTTCTTCGCATACTTATACCACTGCCTAATAAGCTGATCCCTTCTCATAATAGAACCTTCAAGGAAAGCTATATCTCTATGATACCCGATCCAATGGAAAAGAGGCTCATACGTCCCATGACATATAGCCCCATAATGCCTAATAATATGATGAGCTACTGGCCCCCACTTCCCATTAGCCAGCTTCTTAGATACCCTTTCGTTAGATAACCCTGTAATGGTCAAAACCCTACCATCATTACAAAGCAGATTATAAGGCAGGTCACTCTTCTTTAACTTCCACCATTCTCCAATAAAATAAGTTATCCCATAAGAATCAGCATCAGCTTGACTTAGCAACAAATGATACTCTCTGACTATCCTATCTTCATCATCTAATTCATTCTTTTCTACCATTCGATAATCAACACCAGCCTTTATTAATTCCTCACCAGCCTCAGCAGAAAGTCCCAAAGGGAAGTATTGTCTGACAATATATTCATCAGTACCAACTGTTACACCACGCATTCTTTCCCCCTATGACTTTCTGCCAATATAACCAAAATCCCACACTAACGCAAGTCCCACACCCGACCCTCTCAGATCGGTGAATTTGGCTCATTCTAGCCTACCCATGTCCTGACCCTCCCAAGCCCTAAGCCTCGCTCCTGGACGCTCTTACCGCACTCCTAGCCCCACTGCCGCTCAAGCCCACCCTAGGCAAAGGCAGGATACGACCCACCCTCTGCCACAGGTCAGCAGATTTGCGGTAGAAATAGCGATAAAAGAAGTATCAGTTTATCTATTAGGAGGATGACTAGGTATTTGTAGAAAAGGTTGAGAGAGTATATGTGAAAATTTGTGTGAGTGAGAGACTCCCTCTACATCGCCCGCCCCCGGTCTTTTGCGGAATTCACATATTCGGACGCCGTTCGACTTAATGCTATATGAATGTTTATTAGGCGTCCCATGTCTATAGCTCCGCGTCCCCGCTTGTCTGCTGGGTTCGCCGTCCCGCTTCTGGTTCCCTTGGCTGGCAACAACGCCAGCTATCATCTAGTATCGAGGTGCATCATGCAGTGGAAGGTCAATGCCATCCTGGAGAACGAGAAGAACACAATTCTCGTTGGCAACACGGAAGCTGGCGAGATGGTCAGCGCAATCATGCCTGCTGATGTGGAACTGCCAGCGTGGCTGACGCAGTTCTGCATCGTGGAAAGCGAAGCCGTACAAGCCACAAAGGACGGAAAGCCCATCACCAACAAGAATGGGCAGAACGTCTTCAACGCGATGGGCAAGATCACGCCCATCCAAGCTGGCGCCCACTTCTAGGCTTCCACGGTATCCCGGCCATGCCATCCAGGTGTGGTCGGGATACTTATAGCATTGATATTAAATAGGATCATAAATCCTAGGCTTTGTATGATCGTATCCGATAAAACATGGCAGTAGGTAAGTCCATGAAGGATTAATCATGTAGTGCTGATGGATAGTATAACACTGTGTAGCATTATCTGATTCCAAGAGGGACAGGTGATACTACACAGTATATTTTATGTTAATACTAAATAGCTTAATGTCCAGTGTAATAACTGGTGAAGATAGATATGGTGTTTTATAGTATTGATACTCCCTTAGATTTAACCCTAGGGGAGTATCTTATTATTTTATATTTATAAATAATTAAATATAATATCTTATAGTCTTCTATAGTATCTCCTACCCGTTCACCCTGTCCCCCAGCGTATTAGATAACAAAGACATGAAGGAGAAGTATCATGTTTGAAGCACAAGATATTATGAAAGGTATATCATATTGGACAGATAAGTTGTCGCATGAGAAGAATCATTGTATGAGATTATTTTATAAAGATATGATTAGATTGTATACTGATATGAACTCCAAACCAATAGTCTTCAAGAAAGGGATCAGACAATGCTCAGTAGCAACGGAAACTCAGCAGCTACTTCTACTGTAGCCGAGATTATGCTCTTCTTGGACAACGCATTTCAAGATGATGAGCTTCAGAATGATGATAGCTTTGCAACGTTTAGCAAGAAGATTGCCCTTATTGATGTCACATCTAAGATGGTAAAAGATATGCTTAACAAATTCGAGGATACAACTGACCTAGCTTGTATGATTACTACTGTTTCTGGTATCACTGTTAAAGATAATTATGATAATATAATTACGCTCTCTAAGATTTGCACTATGCTTAATGTCATAAAGTGTTCTGCATTGATTCTGTGGGCCAAGCAGCTTGGTGTTCAAGTTCCTATTGATGTCGTAAGTGATGATAATATTAAGTTGGCATCTCAGTGTAACGATAGGTTTGATAGGTTTGATTCGGATATAATGAAGACTCGTATCATTGATGCGTATGAATTCATCAATTCAACTGTTGTGAGGTAAGTATGAAATCCTTTCTTTCACAACTTGGGGCTAAAGGTGTGGACGTATCGTTCACATCATTCAACCCTGATGCTAATTGTGATGAGGATAATACTGTGTATTTTGTGTTTGATGATGTTCGGCCTGGCATTGATGATGTTCTTGATTATATCTTTAGCATATTTCATATCGTAAAAATAACTGGTATCAAGCTTGTTTATGATGAGACGCATAAGGCATTATCTAATGTTTGTGGTGAGTGTTATTTCTATGATGAAGCACCAGCTAATTGTCCTGAAGGCAAGGGATGTTGTGGTAGTATATGTCATCATGAAATGTATGTGAAACCATCTAGGCATTCTTGTGATGCTTTCATTCGTCGTACTGACAGTGCGCTGTTCTTCACACAAGGAACCCTGTAGATAGGAGCAATGACACAATATGAAAAACTGGATTATTAGCCTAGACGAGGTCGCAAGGCTTCAAATCATCAATCTGATTGATTACATTTACATGAAATTGTATAACATGAGACAGCATTATGATTGTAAGTGGTATAAGGATTTACTTATGTATATGGATATGTGTAGCAGATTGAGTGACATTAATTACATGACTGCCGTGTGTCTATTGAACGACATTAAGGATACAGTCAACCTGCATTCTTATGGTCGTTTGAAATGATACATTCTACCCTGTCTAGTGCTGGACGATCATGAGGTTCAGTGAGGCAGGGTAGTTTTTATTAGGAGATACTAAATGGGCTGGAAGATCAAACTGATAATCCTGGCTGTTAGGTTATTTATATGTAGGATTAAGTATAAAGAATACATGAATATACATAGAGGTAACGCTTGGAGAGCTAATAAATCATTAATGCACTGGGTAAGGAGCAAGAAATGGAACGTATGGATGACAGTTCAAGTACCAGTGACCAAGAGAATGAAAGTTCACAAGCTCTTACTGAATTTGAAAGATTATCATTGATGAGGTATTTGGATGAGAATGATTTAGTTGTACCAAATGATATTATGACTAATGAGGTTGAGTTCAGATGGGAAGTAGTGAGAGGAGCTACGCATGGCAATTCTCTATATTCACACTGAGAATAGTAAGGCTACTCTTATTGCCCAGCTTCGTAAAATGGGTTATCCTAGTCTTGAGAAGGCTGGTGTTATATTGACTGAAGTATTTGATTTTGATTCATGGCGTAAGGTTAGAGAGAAAGCATTTTATCGTAGAATTAAGCGTCGTGAAGATGCTTTCATTGGTGAATCTCCTACTGAAGTATACGATCTAAGTGTGGATGCAGGTAAGCTTGGCATTGACACCATCGTAATTGACACTATCTCATCTCTTAATCGTAGGCTTAGGTCGGATCTTAGGAGACGTACCAAAGCTAAGTTATCGTGGGATGATTGGGATAAGATTGGCAATGAATTAGAAGAATCGCTTGTTGCTATGGTTGATGCTCCTTGTAGAATTATCTTCTTGTGTCATATTGCAGACAAGAAAGATGAAGATAGTGGTATTATTTATGAAAGATTGAATCTAAATGGGCAACCCATGAAAGATTATCCAAATCAATTCGATTATATCCTGAAAGCTGAATGTGTTGCGAAAACCAAAGGTGTTCATTATGTTTGGAAGACCCAATCGACAGTCCGTTATGATTGTAAAGATAGGTCAGACCTTTTGGAACCGGCAATTCCACAAGACTTTCAGCTAATCTTCAACGCCCACAGGGAGAGTGGTAATACTAGCCCTGAGAAGATTCTTATATTTGGTAATTCTGGCACTGGTAAGACGTATAGTTTGAGAACGCTGTTTGCCGACAAAACTCCTCAAGCTCCTAAGACTGGAGATGAGGTTCAACGCAAAGTTATAGGAGTGAAGCGATGAAGGTGTCCAATTACCGCAAGCAGGCCCGCAGCGGCTGGCAAATCCTGTCGATTGATGAGATCAAGGATTTGACTGATGAGGTCAATGAGAAGGTCGCGTCTGACAATGAGAAGAACGGCACCACCAAGGACGATTGGAATGCTGTTTGGGAAATCGTGTTCTCTGGTGACGGTGGTGAGGTGATTAACTCGCGTTTGTATGGTCGTTATGGTTTGTATAATGGTCGTCCCACTGCTGGCACCATGCGTCAGTTTGCTGATCTGGCTTCGGCTGCTGGTGTTCCTGTTGTGGACGAGGAATTTGATGAGGATGACATCCCTGGAAATCGTATCAAGGCTCGTATCTATAAGGATGATCGTGGTTTCCATCGTGTGTATTCTCGTTTCGCTCCTGTTGATGCTCCTATTGAAACCATTGAAGAGCTGGAAGATGTCTTCAAGAAGGATGTCAAGAATGGCTATGTCCGGCTCTGGGCTGGTGGCGATTCGGAGTAAGTATGGGATTGCTCGTTGAGTACGCTATAGGGTCTGCTTCGGGAAGAAATCATATAGCTACCAGCGAGCGGTATTACGATTCACTTGTAAGGGTAGCAAGGGAAAAGCAGGATGAACTGTATCGTTCTGTTTTCTACTTTGACGAGTCCATCCTTGCTCACCTTGATGTGTATAATTCTGTTAAAAGCTATAGCGGTACATATCATCCAGATCACCTAGTTCTTGATATTGATTATGTTGGTGATATTGAGACAATCAACGCATTGCATAAATTAGTAGAAAAGATAGATCACCTTGGTGTTGACATTCGTGGAATCCGCTACCAGTTTTCTGGTGGCGGGTTCCATATTTATTTACACAAAGATTTATTTAACTGGAAGCCCAGCAAATCCTTATATGCAGAGTATGGGCAATGGGTTATAGATAACTTTGGTAATACTGTCGATGAGACTGCATATTCTCGTATGCGCTTAATGAGAGAAGAGAATACATTTAATAATAAGAGAAAATTGTTCAAGGTAAGAATAACAAGGAAAGAAGTTGAAGAATTTGATTTTAGTGACTATCGTGACTTGGCAAGAGAGCCTAGGGATGTATCAGATTTTCCTGATTTTGTTGCCCAGCCCAAATTCGATGTCGAGAAGTATGGAAAGAAGATAGTTGTTGTAGATGGTAATTATCAACCTAGAACATTAGATGGTAGGTTTGCTAATCGCTCTGTCAACACTTGTTTGCATAATATGTTTGAGGCTCCATTAGAACAAGGCAAGCGTCATGTAACTATTATTACAATGGCATCCCTTATATGGAGACAAGGTACTCCGTTGCATTTGGCTAAAGCTGGATTGCGTGAAAAGGTATTGAGTGAGTATCCTGATTATAGTGTTAGAGAATTGGATAAGATGGTGACAGATGCCTATAAGCGTGGCTATACTCCTGCTTGTGATGGTGCATCTACTCTTTCTAAAATTATGCAAGGACACTGTGATAAATCGTGCAGGTTCTATAAGGATTTGAATAGTTCAGTTGAAGTCATTGATGCTGGTACTGCTGAAGAGAGATTTAGGCAGAAGATTCTAGCAGGTGACTCGGCTCTTATTGATTTTGCTTCATTCTGTGGGTATGATGATAAAGACCTATTGCTTGAGCGTGAGAATCTTGTTGTATTGCTTGGCCCACCTGGACGCAATAAGACTGCATTGGTTCAGAACCTTCTAATTAAGAATAAGGTTTCTACTCTGTTCCTTAGCTTAGAGATGAGCGAGAAGCAGATGTTTAGAAGGTTCCAGCAAATATCGCATAACCTTACAAAGCAAGAAGTTGTTGATATTTATGCCAATGGTGGTGACTTGTCAACTAAAGAGTTTGAACATATTGATATGGTCACAACTACATTGGATATGGAAGGAATCAAACAGATCATCAGTAAGAAAGAATATAAGATTATTGTTATCGACCACTTGAAATTGTTGAAAGCTCAGAGTGCTGCTAAACTATTCCAAGAGTTAGCTGTCTATACTAAGCAGTTAAAGCAGTTAGCTAATCGTAGAGGTTATCTTATCATTGTTCTTTCTCAGGTTGGCAGAGAGTATGGCAGAGGCAACCAAGAGCTAGATATGCACGCTGGCTCAGGAACTGCTGGCACTGAGGAAGATTCTGATATTGTGATGTCCATTAGTGGTGATGAAGACAGTCAAATCAGAGAGCTTAGAATCCACAAGAATAGAGATGGTGATAGGTTTAGACAGTTCTTTATTGTTGACGGGCCTAAGCTTATTCTTGATGTAGCTGGAAAAGAACAAGTTGCTAAGGAAGCGAGAAAGAAAAAGCCCGTCCAAGCTTCCCCCGTCATAAGGCCAAGGTCGAAGGCACCAATTTTGTGGAGAGAAGATGAGTAGGAGAACCGGGCAGTACGATCCCTTCTGTGATGTCATCATTGAAGATGTCAGGACAGAGAGTGGCATTCCTGTTGGTAAGGCTGTTACAATCAATAACATGGGACAACTTGAAGCTGTTGGCACTGTTTCTGATGGCTATTCTTTGGTTAGCAATAAGGACGCACATGAAGGTTTCATTTCTTTGTTGAACGACAGTGGCTTTGATGTCCACGTTGCTGAAGATCGTATTACTTCTAATGGCAGGCAGTTTAGAGCTGTGTATTCTATTGAATCTGACCAGCTTAACAGGTATATTATCCCTGGGGCTAGAATGATTGGAGATGTAATTAATATTGAAGCCATTGGTATCAATAGCTATGATGGCACAAAGAAGCGTTCACTTTCTATTTCTGCCCGTGTTCTTTCCTGCTTAAATGGTATGTGTATTACCAAGATGCTTGGCAGTATTGAGATTAAGCATTATGGTATGTTGGGTGATCTTGACCTTACCAAGCAGATGAACGACGAGCGTAATGCCTTCAGGGATAGAATGGCTCGCGTTAATGGAATCATGACTCATCAAGTTCTTCCTTCTATTGACAGAATGGGTCAAGTTAATACTGATGCCATGTTCTTCCGTAATCTTATCAATGCTACGAATATCCCCAATAACCTGTTGAATGACGCCATCCTTGCAATGGAAGGTGTTACTGCTTGGGATACTTACAATGGCTTCACTGCCGTCTTGAGCAGGAACAATAGCATTCGCGCTGATGACATGAATCGAAAGGTTAGCGAGTTCTACTTTGACGCCTTCTCAGGATAATATTTTTGATTTATATGGCAAGAATCCAAGGACTCAACTTGGATTTTGCCTGCACTTGCCAGAAGGCTATTGGAAAGCCATCTGGTCTTTTATTATGTTATTTACCAATGGTTTCCAAATTGATCCTACTGTTAAAGGTTGTGCTATCCATGTTCTTTCACCACACGCACTTGTCATACAAAGAGTTGTCAATCAATTCTTAGACAACCCACTCAAATATGAGAGGCAAGTAGAAGGTGTGATGGTTAGAACTGGTATCTCTCTTTATGATATTCAGGATGTGCTAGAAAGGTTTTCTTCGTTTGTTGCTGGCAGTGATGGTTTCTTTATTGAGCCTGTAGATATGAAGACTTACAATGACTCGAATCAAGGTTTAAGGAATAGAGGTACAGATGAGAGTGAAGCCAACCAAGAAACAGGCTAAGGAATACATGGAAAAGGCAGCAACAAAAGAAAACATCAGGCGACTTCATACTCATGTAGTTGATAGGGAGTCTTTGTCTGACATTGGAGCTGACCTTGGTAGTCTTGAGCATTTGAATAAAGTGTTCAATGTGGAGATTAAGGGATACGACCAATCTGCTCGCTTCGGCTTGAGACTGAGGCTCGTTGATGATCGGTCTGTTATCATTATCCCCACCTATAGTAAGACTGCATTTGCAAACGATAAGGCTGACATGGTTCTAATTGGCGATCATAAGATGATAGATGATATTACCTTATTTCTTAACAAGCATCCGTCCAATAGCTTCGTCAAGTTCCTTCGAGTTGTAGATGAGTATATCACAGGTGTTGGTGTTATTATTGATTTCGATGCCTTGGTCGCTTGGGTTGAAAGAGACAAACTACCACAGCACAAGCCAAGACCCATTTGAAGAGGTGTAGGGCCGTCCAAGAGCAACGATTGGCCCAAGCCTAGGTCAAGGCATCCCCGACCGATGAGCCGCCCCTATAAAGCCCCTAAGAGCCTAAACACTTTTCTGGAGGGTTCATGTCCCTGCCTTTATTTGCAACGCAATCGAATACAATGCAGTTGATTGATGCAGTGAGTTGTAAGATTGATGTTATTTTCATTATCCAATCGTATATCAATGGAGAAATCAGTAGAGACGAGTATCTTAATGAGATGGATATGCTTGATGGATATTATGATGGTGTTGCCGCTGTCCTTGATCCTGAGAATCTGTTAGAGGCAGTTAAGGCTAACTTGGCTGAGTGGTTCCAAGTGCTATATCAGAAGGGTGAGAATATTCTTCATGTTGTCACTGAACTTGACGCTAGAGCTGATGCTGCTAATGCCTTTTCTGAGTCTTACAAGCAGATGTACGAAAACTATAAGAAGATTGCTGCAAGACATGAGAGGAAGAAAGCCTATCTCAAGGACTTCTTGTTGATGGCTATTGTTGATAGATTTGGTAAGCCTTCTCCTACTGATTCTGACCCTGATGGAAAGATTGCTATTATCAATGAGACGAAGGTTAGAATTATGCACTCCAAGAGCTATGACACCAACGAACCGGACATTGATAAACTTCCGCTTGATATGATTAGAATTAAGAAAGAGCTGGATAAGGAAAAGATGAAGAAATTGTTTGCTGCTGGTCAATTCACTGACTTGATTGTTCAGAGAGTCAAGGCATACGTCAGAATTTTCGGCTAGTATTGGTGCCGGGATGGTGGAATGGCAGACACGGCGGACTTAAAATCCGCCACCAGTAATGGTGTACGGGTTCGAGTCCCGTTCCCGGCATTGTCCACCCAAGCAACAAAGCAGAGAGGTTCCCATGTGTTTGTACGTTCATGAAAACAGTGACAAAATGATTAATGATTCACCTGATGTTGTTCATTGCTTCAAGACATTTGCTGTTGATAAAAATACAAATAATCTGCGATCATACTTTATGAATACTCAATGCCTATTGACTGAAGATTATGAGTTTTATACCACTCCAAAAGAGCAACCTCATAATCCTTCTATTAAAGCAACAATATCTCCTTTTGCTAACATTGTTCACGCTGGTATTCATTGTTATTTAGATAAGAATGATTTTGCTAAAAGGTATCTGAGTGGTAATGATATTGACAGTGTTCACACGGTTAGAGTTACAATCAAGAAGGAAGACATCATTGCTTTTGGAGACAGGAATGACATTGTGGCCCGAAAGATAACCATTGACAAGCGCGATGTCGAAGTTAAAGTTCATAGAAAATCTACTAAGTAATTATTCTCCATATCAGATATTCAAGACAAAGATAAAACTAGGGGAAAGCAATGCTGAACGATCCGAGACTGACGGAAGAAGAGTGGGAGATGGTAAGGCTGGTGTTGATTGGTGGGGACGCCGTAGAATCAAAACTGGCAGCGATCATTATAAGACTTCTAAATGAAGAGTGTCGCCCTGAATATATGACAATTAATGATTTCCCAAATGGGTTTGCTTTAGGAGTAATACCTATGCCAAATCATTGTATTTGGGAAGAAGGAGTGTCAGGACAAATGAAAGGAAGTTGTGGTGGTGAATTTGAGTTCACTGATGAAAAGAAGAAGGATGAGGTTCGGTACTGCCCAAGATGCGGACGCAAGGTCGAGAGAATTTAGGGAGATAACGATGGAACCGAAAGAGATCACTTGTCGTCATTGTGGAAAGAATGACAAAGCCTGTTATAGTTCTCCAATTAAAGATAGAATGATTGAAGATAATCGTTGTTTCGTCTGTGACCACTGGCTTGAATGGGAAAAAGATGCAAGTCCCTATCGAGTTATTACAGAGCATTCAGATCACGATGGTTATACCCGTAGTCAACACATTATTTGTGCGGAAGATTCAATAGAACATCCAACCTTTAGAGGGTATTATGGGCAGAGATTTTTCATTCGCTTCAAGGATGGAAGAGATTTTACTACAACAAATCTATGGCATCAGGGTACGATCCCGCCGCATTTATATCATCTGTTTCATGTTAATGCTGAGTTTGTTGGTGATCCAGGTAGCATTGAATGGAATGTTTTGAATAGAGACTGTATCACAGAGTGGAAAGGAAATAATCTATGAACAGCAGACCAGCACTTGAGGATATGGCTATTGTAGTTCAAGCAGCCGTTGATCGTTACATGGAGATGGATCATGTTCCGATTCATCAACGTGTCAATATCTATCCTTATCGTATTGAAGACTATATTGTGATCTTTGATAAGCTTTTGGATCATTGTGAGCCTCTTGTCGCTTATGGAGACAAACACGCTAAATATTATATGTTTGCTATTGCTTGTTGTAAGGCATTGCTGAAACTTGAGGATAACTGGGAGGAATATTGAATGAGGAAACGATACCTTTTATTTACTAACAGAGAGGGTGGCACTCTCTATCATGTAGCAGTGTGGAGTCCTGGAACAAGAAGAAAAATGAAAGATATTAAGGCGTATGTTAGACTTCTAAGAGAATCCTATCCTAAAATGATTTTGATTGACGCAAGAGGACAATGGCCTATCATTGATAGAAACAATCATACTAGACTTATAGATGATTTCCTTCGTGACTCTATGAAGCCAAAGAAGATGAGGAAAGTATGGAGCTTAAAATAACAGGAACAAAACTTAGAGAAGGAGTTGAAGAACTTATAGCTAGACTAGGAAAACTACGACATACTAAGCCAGATTATTATTTCTTATCGCCAATCATGAAAAGAGTCACACCAGGGTTAGGATTAGGAGAACCGAGAATGCACGAAACCCAAATGCAAATCACGCAAGCAAGAAATGGCTGGATTGTAAAGGTTGGATGTCAGACGTTTGTATTTGAAGGCAATGAATCTATCAAGAAAGAGTTCTGTGCTTATATTGATGATCCTAGTGGGGCCTATAATAAGTATATGGAAGAAGAGCTAAGAGTTCCTGCGCCACCATCATCACCACCACCACCAGCGCAAGACCCTATTCCTAATGGGCCTGATGCTATTGCCGCGCCCGCTGGTGGTAGAATCTTTGGGAGAAGGTAATATAGTTAGCAGCACTCATAGCTCAATGGATAGAGCACCGGCCTTCTAAGCCGTAGGTTGTAGGTTCGAGTCCTACTGGGTGCATCCACAAGTCAAGGAGATTAGCACGATCTACATTTACAAACCAAGAAACATTGGACAAAATGCTTTAAGAGTTGAGAAGCATAGCAAAATTCACTGCTTCTGGTATAACTGAGATGATTAAAAGACACATAGAGCACGAATTATTGAAACAGATTGCTCCGATAATAAAGAATGCAGTTGAAGCCGCAGCCAATGAAATAACTGTTGGTCTTCATCACATTCATTGTGGTAGCGAAACACTCAGCGATAAGTTTATTCTTGAAGTTGTTTTTAAGAATGATGGTGATAAGGCTGAAGGGACTTGATTCCTAGAAACAGATTTGTTATATTCTAATATGGCTGGAAACATCAAGAAAAGGGGACAGTAAAATGGCAGTTAACGGCACTTGGACTGCTTGGGCTACTTCGGCTGTTGATAGTTATACTGTTAAAACCGCTACTTTCACTGCTTCTGCTGCTGGTACTGATGACACCTATAGCGAAACATTCTCTCTTGATACTACTAAGCTTGCGTTGCTTAATGTTTACACTGCTGTTGCTTTAGGTAATACTCTTACCCTTACCCTTCAGTGCAGCTTTGATACTGGTAGCACTTGGTATGATATTTCTAGTAGCTGGTTTACTACTGATGCCATTGCTTCTGCTGTTGCTGGCAATAGCTTCACAATGACTCCTGCTAACTTTGATGCTCCTCTCTATAGATTGAAGAGTGTTGAAGGTGGAGCTTTTGACACTACAAATACCGCAGTCGTTAAGATCACGCAGCGGAGTTCCTAATGGCTGCTAACGCTACCTATTCTGTTAGTAGAGTGCGGGGCGACCTACGAAGCTCTTTGGGTAGTCGTACTACTGGTTCTGTGGATACGACCACACAAGAGTTTGGCCGCTCTGTCTTCGCATTTCCTCAAGGTGGATCAGACACTACATACTCACCAACATTTCCAATTAACTTTGATCTTCCAAGACTCTCTATCACTAGCTGGAACGATGCAACTGTAACTTGTGAAATCACATTGACATTGCAATATAGTTTCAATGGGAATACATGGTATGATGTACCTGAGGCTATCTATAAGACTGTCATCCCTAATGGCACAAAAGGAACTAAGACAAATCATCTTCATACTTCAATGCTAAAGGGAGCTATATTTAGATTCAAGCATGATACTAAAGGGGCTACTCCTGCTATGGGTGGAACAATATTTATCAACACCAGGCAGTATAACACGAATACAAACTAAACACACAGTTTCCTCAACCCTGCAAGACGCTCCTTAATTGGGGCGTTTTGCTTTAGGAGAATCTATGAGCGAAAGCATCTCTCAGATGGGCATTCAGGGACGTATTTTAACTAATGGTCACTACAATGAATTGATTGAGTACCTTGGTTCAATGCCGTGGAATAAGGTTAATCATGTTATTAGATTCCTTGAAGGATTGAGAGAAGACAACTGGGTTACTGTTTCTAGTGTTGAAGCTATTGAAGTTGGAAAGACAAAGAAAATGCAAGACGAGTTTATAGCATGATACCTAAGAAAAGCAAAAGAAACCTTTTTATATTTAGGCACTATGCAATAATCAAAGTGGATAGAGAAAAGAACCCAGAAGTAATGGTTAACATAAGGTCGATTGAAGATTTAGAAGAACTTGAAAATGTGTTGAATATGATATGGCAACCTCACGATAGGTTTAGAATTGTAATTAGATATTATGGGTGTTCTAGTATGAAACATTTTAGAGCGGTACAAGAAGCAGCACATCGTTATCCTTATGGTAATTCGTATTATAAATTATCTAAGGTTCTTGATCTTGCATCTAAATGGCAATTTGAGTCTTGTATATGAATAAAACTATTGGCGATGCAGCGTTTTACTTTTCGCCTAGATATAGACCACGACATCAGGTTGGTGATACTGTTTATTCTGATGTTGAGTATATTCTTAATAGCCCTTGTGTAGTGTCAACGAATGATCCTAAATCGCATGAGTGGAAAGAATATAATATCGTAGCTTCTGAAGTTGATCCTAATTGTCAGAGTGGTAGAAGAGTTATTGTAAATCCTATTCCCAAAATCCCCTTCTTTATTGAGTGTGAACCCGATTCGCAATGGCTAGACGCATCATGGTTCTACAATGCCAAGGCAAGGGACAAGATTCTGAACTATAATCCTGAAGAAAAACTGCCCTTCTAGCAAAAAATCGCTCTTTGCCTCTTGACTTTAGACTGGAGACTGCTTATATTGGACACGCAAGCCTGAAGGTCAGGCAAGCAACAAGCCGAACGGAGGACCGCATGAGTTCTGACAAGAAGACCACCAAGGCAGCCGAAGCCGCCCCGTCCTTTACTGATGGGTCCGTGGCTGGGGAGCGTAGTGTTCCTCGTGGCGTGGTCGTTGAGATGGGTGTGCCCATCCCCAAGCTTCGCAGTGAGACTCTTGACATCAGTGGCATGAATGTTGGTGAGCGTTGGACTTTTGATATTAACATTTATTCTCGTAACATCGTGCAGAATGCTGTGAACAATGAGAAGAAGAATGGTAAGGACTTTACCCTGAAGTCCTCGAAGAAGAGCGGTGTTGTGCAGCTTTGGCGCACATTGTAAAATCTGAACTGGCAGCAGCTCCAGTCGTGGAAGGCGGTAGGATGAGATACTCTTACCGCCTTCTTTAGTTTTTAACTAAGGGGAGTCGTTATGTCGGCACAGCACACATACGTCATTCGGTTAAGTTCCGTTTCTGAGCAAGTATTTCTTGAGAAGCCAGCAGAATATGGTGGTAATCCTGCCCTTCCTCAGCCTAAGATTGGAGTAGGAGTAAGTATCACAATAGAATCTGATATTGATGTTAAGGAAGTGTTAGAAGAGCAGAAGCAAATGATTATGGATAATCTTGCTTATGTATTCCAGGACATTTTCACTGAGCAAAACTTCAATGACATCATCTTTGTAGAATTAGATGGCTGATTTTTACTATGTAGGTATAGACCCTGATAGTAAAGGTTACATTGCTGTATTGAATCATGCGAGAGAACCGCAGGCAGAGTTCAAGATGCCTTTGGTAGCCTCTTCTACTGTTATTAATTTTGGTGAAGTAGATACTATCATCAAGTTTATTGATAAGAACTTTCCCTGTGCAGAGTATTTCTTAGAGCGTCCGTTTATGGTTCCTGGTAGATGGTCTAAGAGTGATAATGGTGAATGGAATATGCTTCCCGGTCAAAGTGCCAAGGCTGCTGCTACCCAGTTCGAGAACGCATTTACTATCAGAGGTATTCTAGTTGCTAATGAAGTTCGCTATACTTTAGATTATGCAAAGACTTGGCAAGCTCTTATGTTAAAAGGGACTCCATCTAATCAGAAACCCAAGGTTAGAAGCTTCATTCGTTGTCAGGAGCTTTGGCCTACTGTAGATTTCAAAGGCCCTAGAGGTGGAGATAATTATGGAAAATGTGACGCTTACTTAATGGCTACTTATCTTATGATGGTTAATGTTAAGAACTTTGAGATGCACCTTCCTAGACCGCCCCTGACCCTGACTGGAGAATGACCACGCCACAAAGCTAAGGCTGCGATAGAGTGGCCTAGCGTCGCCCAGGAGCAACGATGCCCCTTTCCCCTGCCCTTGACACCAACCCTCTGACGAAAGCCCCGCTACGAGGCTCCTAGATGCCAAACAGTCCGCCGTATAGACTTGTAATTGTAGGTAGAAAGATAACAAAAAAACAACTAGAAGGAGATCACAAATTGATTTACATTCAGACAGTTGATTATATGAGTCTTCCGTGGTATCGTTCTGGTGCTGCCATCATGTTCAACAAGGACTCCAATGCTTTTCATTTAGGAATGTGTGTTGATGTTACGGTAGCAGAGGCTATTGTTAATTTTCATAATGAAACTATTAAAGAAGAGAAAGAGCCTGCGTTGCCTGCCCCTGTAATGACTCCTGATGAATGGGCTATTGTGAATGATATTAAAGGTGCAGCCCATTACAATAGAAGCGGCAATCTTCAGGCACTAGTCAATCTGATAGAAAAGTATTTACAGTGAAGCTGCTTTCTATTAAATATTCTGCTACTCATGTCAAAGCTATCGGGCCGTATCGGGCTACCCTTGGTGCTTCTGGATACGACCTAACTGCTGTCGATCACATTGTCATCCAACCTGGCTGCGTTGAGATCATTGATACTTATGTTATATTTGAGATTCCGCCTGGCTTTGAGGGTCAAGTCAGACCTAGAAGCAGCATGGGTAGAAATAAGGTAATCTTAGTTAATAGTATTGGCACCATTGATTCCGACTATCGTGGTACTGTGAAGCTTCAGTATCTAAATCTTAGTAACATTCCTTATGTGATTGAACCTGGAGATAGAATTGGTCAGATTGTCTTTTGTGAAATCTCTTCGCCTGCCCTTGTTCATGTTGATGAGACTGAGCTTAGAGTAACTGAGCGTGGCAAGGGCGGGTTTGGAAGCACTGGAAAGTGATTGAGTTATTTGGGACAGGTAATATATTTACAATAGTCTGGACATTTGCACCGAATCATTGTAGCTTTAAGGTATATCAACTTCTTAACGATGTTGTTGAAAATGACAAGGTAATAAAGAGAGAATATGCTGCCAAAGACTGGAATAGCCTTCCAAAAGATTCAACAACAGAACTCGAAGAAGCTGAAGAATATATGTCAGGTCTTATTAAATGGGATGGATGCTCAGAGATAAAGTTTGAAGATCATCTTTGCGGAGCATTCTTCTTTAAGGAGCATATTAAACTTCTTGAGCATTTATATCGGGAAGCAATGTCGCAGATGGGTTCTGATGAAGACCCTTGGGATGATAAAGTAATCGTGTAGCTCCCCTTAAAGGTAAAGCCCCTCGGAAGACTGACAATCCGGGGGGCCTTACTGTACCGGGGGGGGGTGAGCGGATTAGAGATTCGGGATATAATGACAGTGGATGTGTGCGCCAGTAAGAACCTTCTCGTACTTCACATAGAAAGCCTTGCCAAGAACGTCACGCAATTCCTGTGCAACTTGTTCGCATTCCTTATCGTTCTTGAAGTAGAAGCTTCTGAAGTCTAGTGCATATCCGTAATAATGATAACTTCCAGCAGAGTGGGTGCCGTCCATTCCAGATGTAACTACGAGTTCCTTGCCGTGATTCTTCCAGATTCTATCAGCTTCAATAAGTACCTTACGCATTACTAGCTGGTTAGGCATTCTTACTCTGTCGAGGATAATCATTTCTTCTTCTTCGGTGGCTTAGTTGGACTGACCAGTTCGCTTGTCTTCTTCTTCTTGGGCTTCTTAGTCGCTTTCGCCATACTATCCCCTTTCGTTAGGAGTGAGGGGAGCGTGGCCGGAACCGGAACCAACCACGCTTCCCCTCGTTCGCCAAGCCAAGCAGAGGCATTTCTAATTTACTCAACAGGTTCCGATTTGTCAAGATATGATCTGATGTATTGGTCAATATCCTCATCTTTCATTTCAAGCTTTTTGATCGCGCTATTAGTTTTACTAGCAGAATGGAGAGGAATACCAGCCCAAATCTCAGGAACATACGATGGATTCTGCACGCTTTTGGTAACACTTCTAGCAAATCTACCAAATGGGAATAGCGTCCAAACCTGCTGATCCAAATACTTATCCCAATCTCCACTCATAGCCGCAAGTGTGGGACGAAGGACAAGCTTAGACGGCAATGGTGCAAAGAATGGAGACAAGCCATAAGAGCCAAAGAACGCATCTTCAGAAATTTCCTTAGGCCCAAACATCAATTCAGTAGTAGCCTTAAGGTAATCAATATGAGGCGGAGTAGCAGTGTCAAAGATAGAGAATGGATACAAGGTTGACAGCCCCATAATCACAGCAATAGCAGTCATCCACTTTCCATAAGCATCGGTGGGGAACTCAGAATTGACATTGGGTTTTGTAATAACTCCAATGACATCTGCCTCTTCAGCCATTCTATTCTGGAATCCAACAGTTGACCAGAAGTAAGTCATAAATCTAGTGAGAATCTTACCAATAGAAGTTCTAGCAAATTCAGGTTTCTCAGCATTATTGTAAAGGTATTGAGTAGCCTTCACGCTTCTTCTGCCAAATTCAATAGCGTCTCTTTCAGTCCATCCCCAAGAAGTAGCTTTATTAAATCCAATAGTAAAACTAAGCTCTCTCATATACTGCTCAACTGGCTGCATGAACATGGATGCCACTCTCATAACACTAGCGTCAATTCCTCTTTCCTTAAGCATGGCATAGACTCTTCGCATCGCTTCGGCCTTAGTAGCGGATTCCTTAATAAGACCCTGTGCATCTTTCCACGCTTGGAGATATTCAGGCTTTTCAAACCGAGGCTCAAGAGATAGCTCGCTCTCAGAAAACTCAGCAGAAATACCTTGCTCCTCAACAAACCTTCTCCATTCCTTACTTTCCCTAAGCATCCTTCTGGCCGTCTTAATATCGTCAAAGCTAGAGGTGCTGGCAATATTAAGTGTAGCACCAACCGCATTAGCAAGAGAAGTCTTGGGATGGAATAGCAATGACATCACTTCATACTTAGCTTCTAAGTTCTGGAATGCGGCAGCGGCATCATCATTAATAGCTCCCTTATATCCCATTCTCTTTAGGTTCTTTCTAGCAGTTTCAATAGCAGTGCGATCAGAGAATTCAGTTTCATATTCCCAAGGTCTTTCCTCGGGCTTCTTCTTGCTAACCTTGTCTTTCAGATACTTAAGGATTTGAGGTCTGACATTCCCTCTACTAATAAAGCCAAGCACATCTCTGTCATACACTTGCATCATTTGTTTAATTCTATCTGCATGATCTGGGCTAACATTACGAGAAAGCATTCCTGCGTGGAAGGTGTCAGTAAGATTTTTTTGAACAATACCAGTTCGTATTTTGTGTTCCAAATTCAACATCTGTGCAAGGTACTCTCTAAGAACCTTAGGCACATTCTCAGAATATCCGTCAAGGTCTAACACTCTTTTCCTAAAGTGTGCAGTAGTTCTATTAACAGAGAAGTCGCTAGCATATCTTCTTTCATCAAGAACAGGTACGCCATCTCTTCCGCTCTCAGCAAGCTCTTCTCTGATTGCCTCATTAAACACTTCATCGAGTCTAGCTGCTCTATCGGGATGAAGGGCAACAAGACGATCTCTCTCTGCCATCATGTTCTTAATCCATAAGTCTCTGTCATTATAAACACGAGGATAATAAGAATAGATAGTACCAACCTTAAACGAAGGATGGATCAGACCCTTATTGCGATACTCAAGCAGCTTCTTATAGTATCTTTTTTTAATCTTAATATTAGGTGGATCATCCTTTTTCTCAGGAGTAAGATATTCAGGATGATCGGCCATCATAAGAATAGTAGCTTGCTGTTGGAGCTTCTGGACTCTAGGAATAACATTTGTTCTGACATAGTTAGCAAGGCGTCTAATCTGCTTCAGTGAATAATCAACATACTCCTTCTTGTCTGCACCAAGGGCATTGTATTCAGCTTCTACCTCTTGCCATCTTCTAGTCTCATTTTCAGTAGGCTTGCGAACATTATCAGCCGGATTGCCCTGAAGCTTTCTTTCGGCAATAACAAGAAGTCTAGCGGTGTCTCCGCTCTCAACAACAGCCTTAAGTCTCTTCTTCATTTCAGGAACAGCGTTAGGATCAAAACCCTTGAAGATAGGGCCAAACCCAGCAGCAAATTCCTTATTGCTTACTTCTTCAAAATCATAGAACAAGGACTTGATGGCATTACCAGCAAAAGCTCTTCCACCATTTTCTTTCAACTTGAGAGCAGCGTTAAGTTCATGCTTCTTCATCCAATGATTCATCGGTCTTGAAGCAAAGGCATCCTTCCTAGAATAATCTACCTCAAACCAATTCTGGTCATAAGCAAAGAAGTTTCTATCATTAGCATCAGGCCACATTTGTCTAGCCCAAATGCTGATCTGAGCCTGACCAGTAGCGTGTTTCATCACAGTTCTATAAACTCGGTATAAATCAGCACTGTCTTCTATGTAAGACTTACCAAGAACGTGCTGCAAATATCCATGCCAGTTGTTCACAATGTCAGGGAACACTTCAATCATATTATTAATCATGTGCTTCTGCAACGGAGAAAGCTGGAAGTTAGGATTACCAGTAAAGTATAGTTCCTCTACACGGGCATGAGCTGTCAAGTCATAAGGTAGGTCGTATCTTTCTTTCTTAACTGGTGGTACATCAACAATCTGATTAGCATTTCTTCTAAATTCACCATCCTTATATCCCTGATGCAGTCGCTCAATAAGCCTAGAACCATGACTCTTCTTAGAAGGAATACTATCAACCAACCAAGGATTGCTCTGCACAAGTTTCCATAAAGAAGCAGGTCTAGTCTCAGTAGAATCAAATTCCTTGCGCCTACCAATTTCCATCATCTGCTCTTCAGCTTTTCTATACTCAATGGCAGCTCTACCAGTAAGATACCCGTCAACCTCAAACGCTCTAGGCGTAAGGCGTGACTGGAACATACTTGTCTCACCACCAGCAGACTTATCAAAACCAAAGGAAAGAAGAGGACGATATTCAGCAGGGAAAGCTTCAGCAATATTAAGCATCTCAAGTCTAATAGTAGCTAACGCAGACTTCTTCCAACTACCCTGTCGGCCTAACTCCATTAATCTTTCGCCCATAGCAATGACTTCAGGATTTTTAATATCCATTTTCCAAGTAAGGGCATTAGGATTATCAGAACGAAGAACTCCAGCAATCATTCTTCTAACAATCTTTTCCTTAGCAGCTCCACTCATTCTATCGCGAGAAGTAATAATATCAGACATTCTCTTAAGCAATCTATACTTAGTAATAAGAAGCTTAACATTAGCTCCAGTCTGGCTTTGCAGATAATCCACCGCACCAGAAATACTGCCGTGCCTATTCGCGTACATCCTCATAAGGGTAAGGTTGTGAATGATAGTTCTATAATCAGAGACTCTACCTCTATTGATTGCAGCAGCAGAGGACATATTCTGTCTATTGGCTCTAGTATCAGGCTGATCCCTTCTTTCAGCACCAAACCTAACAGCAGACACAGGAGCAGAAGTAAAGATTTCAGGGAAGTCCGATATGATTCTAAATCTATTGAACCCAGCCATAGCAGTATCAATACCATCAACACGAATGATAGGCAGATAGATTTCATTAGAAGGAATCATGTTGATAAAGTCATCCTTCACAAGAATATCATAGAACGATCTATTGAGTGTAGCGTTTCTACCAGTTAGAGCAATCTTGCGCTTAGGCATAGAATCATAAACTTCAACGATTCTACCAGTGCGATAAAGAGCATAATCTCTAGGAAGAATCTTGCCAGTTCTTTGATACTCAGCTTTAATCTTTCTATAAAGAGAGGCAAAGGTAAAGTCAGTTCCAGGAACTTCACGAGCTAAATATGCCTGAGCATCAAGATAATCTCTATAGAACATAAGACCAAGGGCAGTATTGCTACCATCCTTTTCCATACCAGCAATGATAGACTTAGCTCTATTGATTGCGTTAATAAGATTAGAGGCATCGACATTTGATCTGCTGGAGTCAAAGTTGCCAGGGTTAGTAGAAGACGTTACATTCTTGAAAGGCTTAAGAACGGTTTCAATAATAATATCGGCATCAGAATACAGCTTGCCAGGCTCAATAGGAGTATTGAATACCTGACGAACAATAGCGTGTTCAACGAATGGGATATGACCATCACTCTCTCTAAGCAGTTCTTCAAGCTCTTTCTTGGCATGATCCACACCAGACTGCAACATCTTGGAGAACTGATTTCTAACTGGCCTATCATATCTAATAGCATATTGCTTGCCGCCAACATGAACAATGAACTGCTTATCGACTAGCTGATCTAGGGTACTCTTATTGTTAACGATAACAGGAACCATGCCACTAGCAATTTGCTTTCTCTTCAGTGCTTCTTTATATGCCTGAATGAAGCTAGGCGTAACCATTTCACCAGTAACAGGATCACGGACAAGGGTAGCCTTAGGACTGTCAAGCTTAGTAGCACCTGTCATCGGTCTGCCATCAGTATCCATTACTCTAGTAACATACTCCTTAATAACAGAAGGTGGAATGTCAAAGAACATAGCAGTAGCATCGCCATCGTAGTCACCTTCAGAAATAGAGACAGCTTCAACGCTAGGCAGAACAACAACATTGCCATCAATCTTATCATTGAATTCTGTCAGCTCGGCAATAATGCTATCTTCAAACTTCTGCTTCGGACTTCTCTGAGACATGAACACAATCTTCACGCCAAGACGATCAGCCATATCCTTAGCATCGCCAAGCTTGATCCACTTATCGTCAATCTTATCGCCAATCTTCTCAAGTCTTCCATAACTAAGAGTTTTCTCATCCCAATACATAATCTTAGAATAATCCATTAAACGATTCTTCATGGCAACAGGCACGCCAGACTGAGCAGGCGTAACTCCCCATGAGCCGTCTTTTCTCTTAAACTTCATTCTTTCACGATACTTGCCAGTAATATCAGGAGCATAATACACCCAGCCAGCATTAGTAACCTGCGGAGAAATGACGTTCTTAACATACTTAAGCATAAGGTCTTCAGTCACACCACGATTCTTAATACTAAACGGACTCTCGCCTCTCTCAAGAATAGCTCTAGCCCATTCAGCTTGACGCTTCTCTCTATAAGTGTCACCACTAAACATCATATCTTCAGGATCAAGGTTAAGCTTTTCAATAATCATCTTCATAAAATCAGCAGAAGTCTTAGCACCATTCAACCCATGATACTCAGCAAGAGCAGGCTTAATCAAATAGTCAAGCACAGTGCTAACAGTATTGGGAGAAAGAGAGTCAATGGCCTGAACACCAAATGCAGCAGAAGGATTACCAGTCTTGGGAATAGCGAACAACAGCCTGAACATATCCGTATTAACATCAATAGTATTTAACTGTCTGTCACCAGTGCCGTTAATGATCTCTTGACCAGAAAGCTCATTATAGACAGCCTTATCTCCGAAAAGAATCTTAGCAACACTCTTGGGAATCACATAAGAAATCCCAGCAGCGTCAAAGCTATCATGCAATCTGCCGTCAACAGAGGCCAATCCCTTAAACATAGAAACATTATTGCCATCATTTTCAAAGCCAATCATCTTGAACTGGTCAGAATTAGTTCTAACACCGTGAGTCTGACGAGTCAACTTACCACCAGTTCTAGTTACAAATAAGTATCCATCTAAACGGTTATCATAAGGGGCATCTTCACCAGCATAGATAGAAGTAAGCTCAACTCCATTATGGGTAATGGGAGCGTGAGGAGCAAACTTATGAGCAACATCATCATCAATAACCGCAGCCTTTGCCTTAACTCCAAATTTGGATCCAATAGAAGGCGAAAATAGTGCATTGGCTCTCTTGATAAGAACACCAACCTCGCCCTTCTTAATGGCATTCTCGATCATCTCTTTACCAAACAGCTTCTCATAATAACGCTGAGTCGCTACACCTCTAAGCCTTTCAAGCTCAATCACATCAACATCTTCACCACGAACACCATTAGGGAACGTCTGCTTAAATTCTTCCTGAAGTTCAGGGTTGGCCTTAACGATAATTCTTCTGCTGCCAATTACACCAATGTCAGCCCACAGTTCTCCACCATCAGCCTTAGCCTCTAAAATATCAAGAGCAAGTAGGTCGCCTCTTTCCTTGCCAAGCTCTCTTGCGATTCCGCTCTCTACAAAGATATGCTCAACACCAGTGCTAGTCTCAGCATGAGAAGCTTTGCCAATCCCACGCTCAGAAATGATTTCAGAAGTAAAGGGATCAAGATAGTAAGTAACAGATGGACTCTTAGATGTAAGAACATTGATGATGTGTCTAGCATCAAGCTCACTAATTCTAGGTCTATTATTATCGCCAATAGAGTCGGCCATAATTCTTCTAGCTGCCGCAACATAATCTGCTCTAGTAGCTCCATCAGGCGGCAAATACTTATCAATAAGCTCTCGCTCATTCTCAAGACCAAGAATCCTAGTGGCTTCAAATGGGCTGGCAACTACTCTTTCTTTACGTCCACCATCTCTCTTAGTAGGAGCGACCTTTTCAGCCAAACCAGACTTAAACTCAGAAGTCATCCCATCATTGTCTCTAGGCATACCATCTTCAACCTGACTATCAACAACAGCCTGCTCTCTCCTGGCTTCGGCCCGATCAAGAGCTTCAGGTTCAGCGACAGTAGAAAGAGTAGAATCAACCTTATGACCAGCAGATGCAGGCTCTTCAAAGTACGCAGCAGGCATATCCTCTGGACGCTGACCAGCAAGAAGGCTACTATATTCATCCATTCTCTCAGCTTCAATGGGAGCTTCTACAATCGTAGGACTGACGACCTCACGCTCACCAGTCGTTTCTTTTACTTCAGTCTTGCCGCCTCTTCCAAAAGGCATAAATCTATTGTAATCCCAAATATCCTTGAATCGACTATACTCTAACTTGGCAGCAAATGGATCAGCGAAATGAGAGATTCTTAATCCTCTCTCCAGGCCATTAGAGTCAATGAATGGAATCTCAAGAGTCTCTCTCGCATCAGTTGTAGTAAAGAAGTCAACAAACGTACCCTCTTCACCAGTCTTAATCTCCTTTTCATTTATAATTCTTCCAGAAGGAGCGACCTCATAATTAAGTTTATAAGTGCCAATAACTCTGCCATCGCTGTCTACAACTTCATAACTGATAATCTTATTGCCTTCAGGTCTTCTCTGAACATTAGAGATCTTTCCACCCTCAGGCGGAATAATAAATGTAGTAGTATCATAGCCACCACTAGAACCAAACCTATAAGCTTGATAGGCATTAGGATAAAGCTCCATCATATCATTAATGGCAGACTCTCTTGTACCAGTATTCACCAAGTCAACATCGTGTATCTTCATTGTCTCTGGACGATAAACAGTACCCTGCTCGGCAAAGGCGGTGCTACCAGTAAGGATTAGATTCTTATTCTTATTTGTTAGATTTGTTAGAACTCTCTTAGCTATCGGACTAGAATCAAAAGCATCCTGTAGCCGTACTTGCTTATATCCTTCTTTCTCAGTAGTCCTGATAAACTCTTCGCCCCTAAAGGTATTGTCAACAATCTGATTAATTGAATGCTCAATAGACTTGGTATCAACAATCTTGAACTTGTCAATCAAGTTGCTGACAAACTTCTTAATCCTAGAAATCATAGACCGATCAATATTGGCTCTCTTAGCTATACCCTCAGCGAATCCCCTAACCAAAAGGTTTCTAAACACATCAATAGTGGCACGCCTAGACGCAGCCTGATGCCTATAGTTTCTATCAAGATAATTCTGTCTTAACTTCTGGTAGAACTCACTCTTAGAAATAGCAGCATGAACATCATAGAATGATTGAGAGTAAGACATCATCTCAGCAACAGGGGCAGCAATGGCTCTACTAACCTGTTCAATATTAGTAGGATCAACGCCTACCATCTTGTTAGACAAATCAATAATTAAGTCTTTATGTTCTTCAACCTTAAAGCCATGTCGCTCAAGGAAATCAGTTAAGGGCCTAACTGTCTCTCTAATTCTAAACGCAGTCTCAGTATCAATCTTGCCAATAGGATGTTCTTTAGCAAATGCAATATCGGCTCTCTGTGCAAAGACAGATTCAATCGCCTCTTGACCAAGCTTATTAATTTCTCTAGTGCCTATTCCAGCAAAGTTATCCGTAGGAGTAGGAACGCGAGACTCAGCAAATCTATCAGTCTCTCTATTAAATTCATACCACTTACCATTAGTTTGATCGAAAGCAAAGACAGGATTCTTAGTGTCAATAATAGCAGAAGCAACTGCCCAGCCAGTGCCACCTTCCACATTCCTTAAATCCTTTGACACCTCGCCAATAGCAATCACCATGTCAGAATTAGTAACCTGAGCGATATTCCTTCTCAGAAGATTGTTAACATACTCCTTAGCCGTTGGGAACTTTCTTCCTAGACGCTGATTCGCTCTAGCCAATGCAGCGTCAACCTCAGGCTTATTAACATCAATAGGAGTGTTACCTCTAGGAGTACCAAATCCTCTTATGAAGTAATGATTGGTCTTAAAACCAAACTTCTTTCCTATCGTTTCCCAAGCACTATCAGAACCTTTAGCACCACCACTATGAATAACACGGGACAGCCCTTCAGAAATCGGTTTAGCCTCTGGGACGGGCTTAGAGGCACGATCCGGCCTTCCCGTGACAGGAGTGGCGGGTGGAGTCGTAAGTGGCTGCTGGACAGGCTTAGGCGTCTCCGTGGCTTGTCTGGCAGGCGGGGACGGGGGAGCATCGGTCAAGCTCTCCTTTGCCGTGCTGACAGGCGCATCCTTCTCCTTGGGTTTCGGCAAACCGACTTCTTCAAATGAACTCTTCTCAGGAAGAACATAAACAGTAAATCTATCTCCAATATTAGAGAAGTTTCTATCATAGATTTCCTTAGGTACATTCACACAACCAAAAGAAACTCTATTGTCAGATGTAGTAGAAGAAGCAATTCTTTCAGGTCTTCTTTCAGAAGGAGTACCAGTATAGGTTTGATGGATAGCAACAGTAGTTCCACCATTGCTAGTCTCATTGAATCTAAGGACAGAGCCATACTCTCTATCAGGAGTAACTTGACCAGTGAATCTACCAGCAGGTGTAACCTTTTGACCAGAAGCCTCTACTTCTTCAATAGTTCTAGCGTTCTTTCTAGCCTCGCTGAATCTATCTCCAACGCTCTTACCAAGAAGAGCAGGAGTCTCTTCTACAATTTTACCCTTAGCGTCAAACACTGTCATCCTAGCATTGCTCTTATCTACAACTACGAATGGCTTCCCACCAGCATCGCCACCAACAGCAAACTCAGCAATGGTTCTAACTTCATTACTCTTGATTGATGGGTCAACATGAATTGTCTTAGGCCCAATATCTCTAACCATCTCAGACTGCCTAACCATTGTAAACTCAGACATAGGAATAGCAGAATGAAAACTAACAGCAGCAGTGATAGTTAAAACAGCACCACGAATCTTATTAGCAAATGCTCTAAGCTTACCCATGCCAGTAAGCTTAGTTCCTTCATACAACGAATCAGCGATCTTGTTAGTTAGAACTTCTTTACCTACTGGATACGACCCACCGCCCAGCTCTGAGGCAACGTCAAGCCTATCCCTAAAGCGAGACATATCATCAATGAAGCTAGAAATAGTTTCACCAACCCTGAAGCTATTATTTAACTCGGCAGCTAAACCCTCGGCATAGACAAGTTTACCATCTCTAACGCCTAAAGGAGTAGACTCGATTACTTCTCTAACCTGAGGAGAACTAAGTGGAGTAGTTTCACTTACTTTATTAGCTAACTTCTCAAGAGCAGCATCCATCTTAGCAGCATTTTCTTGCATTGCAGCAGCAGTCTTATCCATTCTATCATAAGACGCTTGAAGATCACGCATATTCTTCAGAAGTCTATCTAAAGATTCTGTAAGCGGTCTAGGTTCAGCAACAGAAGCAGCAGGAGTGGATACGACCTCTCCCTCAGTCGGAGCAGTAGGATCAACCTTCTCAGTCTTAGCCTCAGTTGCTTTTCTTTGTTTCCTAGCATTATACTCAGCAATCATAGCATCAGAGTTCTGCTCTTTTGTCAGGAAAACTTTATGGCGCAAAATGAAATCATCATGCACTTGCTGGGTACGAGCTAATTGATCTGCATAAGCATCACCAGTCTTAGGATTGTTTATAATATCATTTAGAGCATCTTTGATTCGCTTGTAGTTCTTTCTTACTCTCTGCGTATATTCTATAACTTCAGTGGGCAATGGAGTAGGAGCAGTATCACCAAAAGCAGAAGGTCTAGGCTCAGGAACCGCACCAGTAGGATCGGATGAAGCGGCTTCAACCTTAGTGCTATGAATCTCACTAAGAGCCTTAGAGACAATCTTAGCCTTCTCTTTCCCAGCATACTTGGTTTCCTTTCCAGTCTTAACAGAGTAGATATAGTAATCATTAGGATCAGTGCTAGAGAAATCCTTACCTTCCTTGGGCACAAGATTAAAGGCATTCTTATTATACTGGAATCCATACTCAGGAGTAGAAGGCACCTCAGGGACAGACTCTAAGTAGCCACTATGGTCTGTCTTAGTGGAAGCAGGGGCATCAGCAAGTTCAGCCCTATCCTTCATTCCTCTTAATCTACTCTCTACCTGCTCAGGGAATGCTTCACGAATAAACATATCAAGCTGAGACAATTCATTAGACCTACCACTAGCCATTTCATTAGCGATATAGTCTAACGCTCTTCCTCTTTCGCCATCATTCTTCTTAAGCCCTTCAATAACTCTTTCTACATAAACAGGATCAAGGCCAACGTCATTGCCTTCAGCTTCTCTAATGCGCTCTCTTTCAATAACAAGCTTTTTCTCGGCAGTAGGAACTTCATCAAAGAAAGCTTCTGGTCTTGTAACATCTTTCGCAAGCTCTTCCAGTAATTCTTTGTTAATTTCGCCCTTAACCCTCTCAGCGTCTCTTTCAACCTTAGGCAACACATCCTTAATAGGTCTAACATTTCTAGCAGGTTCAGCAGGCTTCGCAGGCTCAACAGGCTTTGCAGGCTCAGGAGCAACGACAGGTTCAGTCTTCTTCTCTACAACTCTTTTGCCAACAACATCATTAAGGTGAGAATTAAGACCATAGTTCATGTCAATTTGTTCAAGTTTAATCTGGTCAGTATGAACAGTACCATCAACAGAATTCACTCTTTCAACAACAGCGGTTCCATTCTTCTTGTCAATAGTAACAATTCTTCCCTTACGAGTAGCCCTAGAACCTTGAACCTCAGCGTCACCAATGTTGTACCTAACAATACTGCCATCAGGAATTTCATAAACCCTAGCGTCCCCAGGCTGGAACTTCTCAGCACTGTCATGGTCAACCATTCTGCGCCATTCAGCCCTAGCTTTGCCGTCAAGACTATTAACCAGCTTCTTATAGGTTGTGCTATTCTTAAGCCTTTCAACATAAAATTCACCACGATCCTGAGCGGTCTGACGAAGGGCAAGCAGGGTCATAAAGTTTTCATTGTTAGCTATATCTTTGAAACCTTCATTAAGGTATCTAGCATGATAGGCTTCATGGGCTAACTGAACGTCCATATAAAGGTCAACGCTATCAACAAGTTCTCTAGGAATATCAATAACATCAGGATTGCTAGACCTCATTCCCTCACCATCTTTGGCACTATTCTTAAGAGCTTCAGCCTTCATCCCCTCAATATTTCTAATCACCACATATCTAGGATCAGTGTTCTCTGCACCAACAGGTTTACCAGCAGCGTCTAATACAAACGTACCATCAGGATTCTTTGCCTTAGTAGTAAGTGGCTTAAGGATAGTAGCGGTAGTTGCAATGTCAGCGTGTTCCTTACTCCCAGGCGGAACATCTTGAACAGCAACGTGCCTCTCATACCCTTCATGATCCCCAACGCGGACAGTACCAGTAGCAAGGAGATCACTATTAGGATGCTCGCCCTTAATGTAAGCATCAACAGCACCGGGCGGAATCATCCCTTCTGTCATAATCTCAAAGACACTCTTCTCAATACCATAGTTACCATGAGCAACATCGTAATCATTAATTTCCTTTAATCCATATTTTTCTCTATGATAAGCATAATCATTGGTCATATCTCTATAAAATCTACCAATATTTCCGCCATCAGCATTTATTCTTGAATTAACTTTCCGCAAACCTTCATTTGTCTCATAAGCCTTAGCATTAACGGAATGGAACCCAAACCATGCTCCTAATAAATACTCATATATCTGTTCAGGAGTAGAAGCATCGTGCATTGTAGAAGGAAGACCGTTCCATAAAGAACCAGCAATAGTCTTTAACATTCCTTCAATAACCTTATCCTGACCCTTCATTCCGGCAAGAGTAAGGATTTTGCCCATATTACCTATAAGACCGTCTCCAGCTCCAAACTGCATTCCGCCCCATAGGGCAGGAAGAGCTTCATCAATTCTTTCTTTCCATTGAAACGGATCAATGCCGGTAGCAGCTAAAGAATTAGCAAGACCAAGATTTATACTACCATGAACAGTTTGTTTAATAAGAGTTTGACCTTCTCTACCAATGAATGTATTAGTATTGTTTAAGAACTTTGTTTTAAGCAATAACCTCTTTCCAGCTTCAGAAAGAGCAACACCTGCCTTGCTGTTTATGGCTAGATCAGAGAACATCAACGGAATAGAGCTAACCTTTAACCTATGGTCACCAAAAACAGATTTAGGAAGAGGCAAGGTCTTCCCAACAAATCCGCCAATTCTCTTTTTGCCAACGCCAGTAGCCAACACGTTTGTACTAAGTAGTCCTGCTCCATGCTCCTTAAAAAGCTTTTGCACTTCTTTCTGAACTCCGTCTTCACCAAGTTCAGTCATAAGCTTAGTTACACTCTTTTCACCAGTCTTCAATACTTGCTTAATAGCTTGCTTATTTCCCCAATTAACTAAAGCCTTTGCACCAAATCTGCCGCCAAGCTTAACAGCAGCACTCGTAGCAAGGGTATAAGGGTTGGGGATATAGCCAATAAAACCAAGAAGGCCACCAACCTTCCTGGCAATGGCTTCGGCATCATTCTTAGGCGCACCAACATTAGGCAGATTTAATGTAGTGAACCCTTCGACGAAACCGTTTAATCCCTGCCAGAACATCGACCCGATAGTAGCTTCTTGCTCTTCGGTTTGATCGTACTTGGTGGGATCGAAGTCTATCATCGCTAACTCCTTTATCTTCCGCCAGTAACTGTTGCAGCAGTCTGAACGCCAGACACTAAGTCATAAAGCTTCTCATCAGCCTTAGTCTCTTCCTCAAGAATACTATTCCTAGATTCAACAGCAGAAACATAAGCAAGCACGGCCCTTGCCTGCTCTCTCGCGGCCTTAGCATTATTACCCATCCTTGCTTGATTGGCAACTAGCCCAGCAGCAATAGGCCCAAATAGAAGAAGTCCACCAACTTTCGCAGTAACAACGCCAGCAACTCCAGAGGCCACAATGCCCGCACCATTAAAGAAGTCAGCCCAAGACCAATCCTCGCCACCGCCACGAGATTCAATTTCTTTGGTAGCCTTAAGCATCAAAGCTTTAACTTGAGAAACATCAGCAGCAGACATTTGTTCAATTTGGCCTAATGCGGTTTCGGCTTCAGGAGTAAGCTGAAGGCCACTAGTACCTTTTAAGCCAGCCCTTGTTGTAACAACATTAGCATCAGCAGCGTCATACTTAGCAGCAACATCTTGCTTCTTCTTCTTGATTTCATTAATAAGATCATTTCTTAAAGTCCAGTTTCTTTCATTCTCATTAATCATTTCTTGAACTTGCATCTTTTGAGGTTCAGCAGCAATTTCAGCTTGCCTAGTACCTTCTTTAGCTACAGCAATATCAGCGCCAGCCTGAGTCTGAGCAACTTGAACATTGGCAGCATTTGTCCCAGCAGTATTAACAATAGACGTACCAGCTTGAAGACCAGTACCCATTAACTGAGCATTAGTAGCTTGAGACTGTCCCATATAATTCAAAATGCTATTCATTGCTCCAGCGTCAATCTGTCTTCCTTGCATTCTTTCATTAGACGCCATCTCTTCTCTTCTAAGCTTCGCATTATCAGTAGATAATTCTCTAGCAAGCTTTGCCTTGTTGAACTCAGAAATAACAGAAGTAATTGCCTCAAGTGTGCGATCAGTAGGGCTTGGAACGTAGATTGCCACTTGTCTTCTCCTTAATTAACTGGTTGAACAGAGGGAGTTAAACCTTTAAGAGATTCAATAATACTAGGAAGCATAGTTTGAATAGCAGATGTAAGTTCGTCCATTGTCAATCCACCGCCAAGACCAGCTTCTTTCATATACTCAGCAACCTTCTTATATTCAACATTGCCATTAACTGTAGCTCTATCAAGAATTCCCCTCATTAGCCTTTCATTAGCACCAAGCGGGGCAGCCTTCGTATTTGTAATTTCAACAGGCCCACCGGTAAGAGTTTGCCAAATGCTAGGCTTACCAGCAGTATTCTTGTAAGCGTTAATGATTCCTTGATCGGTAATCTGAGAACCAAACTTATTAAGATATTTAGGAGTTGTAACACCCATCTCATCAGTGAAGTTCTCAACGCTGGCAACATCGGTACTCTTCATAAAGCCCTTACCCAAGAAACCTTGACCAGCGGCAAGATTGCCAAGACCAGCTTGCAGCACTGCTGGGCCAAAAGTCTCTAACGCATTAGGTTGATTCTTCTGCTGATTAATATAAGATTGTCTTTCTTCTTCTCTCTGCATCTGCAAAGGTCTTAACTGAGAAGTAATGCTAGTCGTCATTTCACGTTCAGTATCAAGCATTTGGCCTTGAGCAGCAGCGACACCAGACTGTTCTTTCTCTGCCGCAATCCTAGCAGCAGTAACAGGGTCAACACCAGAAGCGATTAACGAGCCTTCATAATTACGAGCCGCAGAACGACTACCACCTAACATTTTAGAGTATGTACCTGCTAATCCGCTACCTGCAATGGTCTTTTTTGCAATAGCATCAGGATCAATTTCAGGTAATACATCATCTACATTAGGTGCATCTTTCTCAAAACCAGCAGGAATACCAGCAAGTAATCCCCAAGGCCCAGCAGATAAACCACCAGCAACAGCTCCACCTATAGCTTTTCCCCAATTCCATCCCATTTGATTCTCCTTATTTTAATGTTCTTTTACAAACAACAGCGCACTTGCCATTACAAGCTTGCTCAATAAAGAACACAGGAGTATAAACATAATCATCATCTTCTCCAGTGTATCCATATTTACTATCGTCAGGTATCCGTGGAATAAGAAAGATTGCAATATCACTAAGCAGTTCAACACTTTGCTGAACAATATCTCCATTCGGATTCTTAATGTTCATGCTTGGAACCTTATAGATGCTGCGTTTTGAGCCGCATTAAGATCAGCACTTGTCATCGAAAACGGACTAGGAAGAGTAGCACTAAACGCAGTAGCAGCTCTTCTAATAGTGCCATAATAAGCACTACCAGAAGTAGATTGAAGACCAAGAGACAAGGTGCCATAGGTAGGGAACCCATATAGAGTAGGCGCACCATCGCTCCACACGCCAACCCAATATAAGACTCCTGGACTGAAAGTAAAACCGAGTCCAGTAGCGTTACTAGAATGACCAGTAGCACCAACAGATATACTAGCACTTTCCCATATCTTAACATCAGGAAAACCAGTAGTAGCAGAGCCTTGATAAACAACAATTCTAATATATTTGCCAGCATCAGCAGTGCTTACATAAACACCAAAGCTTTGCGGTACGACACTAAAGTTAACAAAGCCAGGCCACAAATACAAGTAGTCTTTAACGATTGCTCTAGGAGTAGCACCAGAAGAAGCAATCGTAGAAAAGTCATACCATATACCACTAAGGAACCCAGCAGGATTCATACAAAAGTTTCTATATTGAGTATTTACAAGTTCGCCACCAGTAATAGATAATCCAAATCCAGCTCCAAGTTCTTCAACAGCACCAGTAGCAGCAGTGTCTCTACCAAGTAACTTATCAGTAGCCATAGTTAAACGACTTGCCTTTACATCACCAAGTAAAGCATAAACAGTAGAGTGGTCGTCATTACCAAGACCAGTAAGAGCAGAGTGGGCAGCTACGGAAAAGTCAACATCAAGCTCATCATTTTCTACCTTAAGGGTATCGCCAACACCAATATACTCTAGCGGATCAGAACCAGGCTTAGTCTTACCTAGCAAATATTCATTTTTAGCAGTTGCGGCAGAATCAGTTACCTTGATTGTCTTAGTCTGAACATCATTAGTCGTAACACTATCAGTAGTTACCTTCTTAGCATTTTGAATCTCTTTATTATTGGCATCTAAATTACCACCAAGCGTAGGCGTCGTATCGTTCTCAAGCTCGTCCATAACACCAATCAAATAACGCTTACCATAAGAATGAAGATGGAGTCTATTAGTTTCTTTATTGAGGCTAATCTTAACATTCTTACCAATCCAAATAGAATCCTCACTAGCGTGAACTTCTTCCGCTTCAACCTTGCCAGCATTTAATATAGGATGTCCTCTCATGTCCATAGGGCCAGACGCTTCTTGTCTCATCGGGTCTCTGCCAGTAGTAGATACAGGGGAATAAAAAGTCCTTCCATTCATCTTAATCTTTAATACTGCCTGTCCACGAGTATCATTAACTACTTCAAATGAAACATCGTTGCTCATCTTGGGTTCCTGTATTGTCTATAAATTAAACCAAATGAATCAATAATCTTATCTCCAGGAATGTCCCTCATTTCAATTTGAATTGCCTTATGCTTCGTATTGCCAATAGCATAATTTGCAACATTTCCATCTCCAACGCCAGAAGCAAGCGAAACAGTTATGCCAAGTTCATCCTTACAAAATAATTGGGCAGATGGCCCTGTGGAGCTAGGAACATAGGGATCACTAAAGGCTAAGAACAAAGAATAAAACTTCTTAAAATCATGGTTAGAACCAAAATTAATCATCTGGCTTTTATAGTTAAAAGGCCTATACCTAGATCGGTCATCAAACATCAAAGCATTTTCAGTAGGTGAACAAATAACAACATTGTCTGTATCAAAATCAATATAAGAGGCTGTTGGGTGTCCTCTTAAAGTGCAAGGAAACACCTGATGAGAAGCTGTAAAACACAAAGCATAGCCAGAATAACCTGGCCGACTACCAGTAACAAGCGTAATAATTCTAAGGTCTTCTTTTTGATTATATTCAATAACTGGTGGATACTCTGAAAACGCTTCATCCTTATAGATGAAATCGCCACTTTCAAGATTGCCAGAAATCTTCTTTAATTGCCCATTGTAAAAATAAATGTCATCATAAGTGCAAATATAAACTCCATCAACTAGCTTCTTTACAGATACAGCATGAACACCTTCAAATGTATGTTTAATATCAAGTGTTTCCTTATCTAATATGTGCATGGCAGTATTAGTAAAGCAAAGCAAATCCTTTCCCCAATCAGAAATAAAAGTAGGAACATTTGGAAGATGACGGAAAAGACCATACAAATCAAATTGATCTGGCCTACCTGGGAATGACTTGAAAATAACCCTATCAGCATCTTCAAAATTTTCAATACCAGAACATTTCCCAATATAAAGACTAGAACCGTCAAAATGCTGAACAGCATAGTATGGAGTAGTGATTTCTCTCAAATGAGAAAAGCCAGAAATGTCTTGATAGGTTGCTCCAAGCTCATTCTTATCCTTAACTATAATTCGATAGCAATTAACGCCAAACCTTTCATGAACACCGGTCTTATCAATAAGAGACACTCTAGCTATTTCTCTAGGGATGCTCTCATAGCTTCCGCTAATCCCACCAACCCTTGACTTAAAAACAAGCAAATCAGTTACTCTTTTGCTCATAACATTTCCACCATCAACTTGGTTCTTATTAAGATAAATTGTAATCTTGGTTCCCTCATCATCAACTTGAGCAACAGTATCTCCAAAAGAAGGAGAAAGAGGTGAATACTGGTTCCCATCATAACATGAACAAGTATAATACTTAAAGGCTTCTCCCTTTCTTATCCCAATGGCATTTGTACCAGAAGGCTCTATAAAGTAATATTTACCAGTATTTTGTATCAAGGAAAATCCGACAGTACTCCATCCACCCCAAGAGGTAAAATAAGCAGTTAATTTACACATACCACTTTGTTCTGAAACAACTCTATAAATTTTAGGGTTAACGCCAACAGCAGACATTAATCCTGGATAGCCGTTTTGAAAGAAAACTCCATCTTCATTTTTAACATTCTCTATAGGGAGAAATCCTATTGGGTAGCCTGGTCTAGCAGGATAACCAAGCCCGATAATATGTTTAATAATATAATATTCTATGCCAGCTATGTACGCCGTCGTTAATGATGTGTGATTTAAGCTTCTAATCCATGAATAAGTAGTGCCTGGGGCAAGATTACCATTAGCATAATCATAGAAATAAGCTATTCCATTCACAATTAATAATAATCTAGGAGATCCATAGTCTATGTTCTGGACTCCGCATACTTTGTCCTTGCCATAGCGTCTATTTCTTGCCGTTCTATCCTCATAAAAACTCTCACCATCAACAAGTTCTTCAGTAGATAAATAGATTCTAGTTCCAGCCCTAACATACCTTTCACTAGTTGTATCCAAATTGCTATCAGCAAAAGGATTAGTATAAGTTTCATTATAATCTATAGCAGAAATACTACTAGAACACCATAATACACAAAGACCACTTATCGTAAGAGTCATCCAGCCATCGTCGGTGTGGTTAATCGAAACTTGGGGAACCTTTCCGTTTCCATCATTCTCATCTGCATAAAAGTTACACAAATAACCAACCCACTCATATCCATCATTTCCACCGTGACCAAGAGCTGAATATCCATGTCGAAGAAGAGGCTTTCTAAATTGTTCCATCCAAAAATATTCAGTACGACTTTCGACTTCATGGTCAATCCAAAGCCTTCCATGCCTTCTCACAGTGTCATCAGTAGCTTTCATACAAGGACTCATGTTTACAACTGCAACAGACGTTTCATTCACCCAAAATGGATGCCCGCCAGCTTCTGTAAGCACCGCTCGCCATAAAAATTGTGCATTCCTTAAATAACCATTTCCATTTTGTCCTTCTGCATTCTCATTTCTATACTCGGCTCTTGAGACATATCTCTTATAACAACACTTAAATTGTCCATCAGTATCTTCATCATAAACTGAAAACCATAAAATAAACGAAGGATGAGCACCAATATGAGAGTCAGTAGCAATCATATCAGTTATGTTCTGTTCATCAGTATTGTCTAAAAGAAGACCCTCGACAGGAAGCGAACCCTGTAAAACCAATACCCTAGCCAGAGGATCATCAGCCGAAGGGCCTAAAGTAAAGAAATAAACAGTTCCGCTTTCAGTTTCATCTTTATCATAAACAGCCCAGTGAGCTGGAAAGGTCATTCCAGACTTGTCTAGTTCACATAAAGCCTGGGTACTGATTAACTCAATGTCACAGTCATCAAGGCTATTCCCAATAACATAATTATCATAAAGCAAGTAAACCTTATTATCACCATATTTTATTGCAACGGAATAATCCCCACCAGTAGGCCCCATCTCAGTAAACCTACATATTTTATAAAACATAGTTCCAGTATCAGCATCTAAAGGAAGAAGTCTAGCATCAGTAACTACGACATTAGGCTGCGCGGTGCCAAAGAAATCATGATTAATTTTACCAACAAACATTGGAATATCAGGAATATTGTTAGAAGAATATTTCAACGCTCGAATAGATTGACCAACATTCTCAAGATCATAAAACCTAGTATTGCTGAGAGTAGAAACGGCAGGCCCACCTGCCTGAAACGCGATAGAATAAAGTCTATCTGCAACCAACCCGCTTTCAGTAACAGACCTATTAAAAATCAAGTAGTTAATGCCATCAAAATTATATGTAGTTATAACATTAGCCTTAAACGATGCTTGCCCTCCGTAATTAATGGAAGCGTCTTCATAATATCCACCAATCTTTCCTAATTGAAGATTAGGATTAACATTCATTAGATAGTAAGGGAACTCACTTGTTACGTCAGTGGTACTAACTTCAGTAGTAATACCACCTTTTAACTGAGTAAATTCGAGTCGATTCTTAGGCATACACCCTCCTGTTTGCCACCTGAGAGCCGATATAGGACACGATCTCACTAAGGGAGTGGTACGGGCAGGCCACGAGGTTTGCGTGCCTCACAGGAGCATTTCTGCGTTCCACGGAAGGGCTGGGGGGATGATAGGTCATCGGGTGTAGCCTTTAGCTGGAGTCCCCTAGGCGTCCCAATCTACAGTCGCAACTCTCTCAGAATTTGGAAGCTTAAGCACTTCGATCATTAAGTCTAATGGACTTGTATTATTAGCATCTAAATCCATAGCCCAGCGTTGATTTGCATATTGATAGATTCTTACACAAGCCTCAGAACAGAACAACTTCTCATCACCAACAGTGTTATTACCATCTCTCCAAACCTTAATAACATCTTCCCAATTCTCATAAGGAGTTCCATCTATTTCCTTAATGCACTCTGCAATCATGCGCCTTAAGTTCTCAGTATGTATTGCAACGATTAAATAGTCTCTGCCCTGTTTGAGTCCATCAAGTCTTCTGGCTGCTGGCTTACCAATAAAGCCAGAATGAGCATCAGCCCCATATAGATAGACACCCTCGATCTTCCTTTGCATAATCTCTACATGATGAGGAATCTTTCTATGAACAATTCTAGTTTTAATTATTCTACCAAGCATCTCACCAAAAGCAATTAGCCAAGAAACAACTTGACCTCTCTTCGGAAAGAAAAACACAAGCCAGCCAGTTTCCGGGCGCATAGCTAGTTCTTCTTCCGTTGGGAATGGATACGACCTACCACTCTCGCAGCCATCACTTTCCACCTTCTTCCAGCTTGCGTAACCTAATTTCATACCTATCAAGTCTAAGGTTAACATCATTGATCGCTACACGAATCCCGCCTACCTCTTGCAAGAGATCGTCCTGTCTCTCTGCAACTAAATCAAGCTTCTTTATTACAAGTTCACCAACCCTAGAATCAAATTCGGTGTCCTGATGATGAGCTATTAATCCCTTAAGTTCATCATATCTAATTTTAGATAATGCAGCATGAGCATCTAAACTTTCTTGATTAGCCTTTAACGCAAATTCCTTCTCTAAATACGCAGTTCTAGCCATGTGTAAAGTAAATACAAAACCCATAACGGCAAGTGAAATAACAATAGCTTCTTTCCAGTTCACTCGTCTTTGCTCTGGCATGACTCTCTCCTAAGAATGTGATAATCTTGTGACGATATGGTTGTGTAGCATTTCTCCAGCAGTAAGTATTCTGGTGTAATAAACAACATCACCAAGAAAGCAATTTTCAGTAGCAAAGGCTTCACCAATTAAGAAAACTGGGGCAAGATCATCAATCGTAGCGGCATCAGGAAACGTAGTTGCATGAGCGGTTATAGTTGCATCAGAATAAAGAGCATAATAAAGAGTAGTAACCAGGCCGACATTATCACCGGTAATAAATATATGAATCCAATCATTATGATGAATAGTGTTGTTAAGTTCCCATAAACAAGTTCCAGAACCGGCAATCGTGCTACCATTAAGAGTTATTCTAATTGTGTCAGAAGTATCATTTATGGAAATTCCATATCCTGCATCATTATTAAAGGCATCACCAACTGATCGAAAGATATTAACTTTAGCTCCAGTAGTATTTCCAGTAGAATTTACTTTCACCCACGCATCTATAGTAAAATCAGTTTCAGCTATAGTCGTGGACGTAAGACTAAGAGCGGACAAGTAATGGTTTAACTTTATAGCTCTTGGGCCAGCATCATCAAACGCATTTTGATAAATATCTCTCTTAAACCCGCCCTGTCCTTTCGTTCCAGCGGTAGGATCAGAAATAGAGAGATCATTATGAGTTATTTCTAAAGTATTTCCTATTCTGTCTTTTTCCTTTGTGGTGCTAGAATCAAACGTAAAAGCATAGCCATTTTGGATATAGTTAAATAGAACATCCTTGCTATCAAAACAAAGAGCATTAACCTTATATTCATCTAATTCATCAGAAGTAATAAAAGCTCTAGCGATGTAGCACTCACAATGATTAGACGGAGTTCCATCAACAGCTTCGCAATTGCCACCAACTGTAATTCTATTATACCAAGCATTAGATGGAACAACAGTTGTAGCATCAGAGGCTAAAAGTGGAGAAACAACTAAAGTAACTTGAACTTCATCTATGTAGGCAATTAACTTGTCGGAACTCCTTTTGGAATCAAAAGAAAACCACACTCTTTCCCAAACATCGTAAGTGCAGAGAATCTTGGCTGTCTTTAATGTAGGAACTCCGCTAACATCAACAGTAAATCGCAGAACATAATAGGGGACTCCAGTATCTTCTTCTTTATAAATACATGGAGACGGGCCTGTCGTGGCTCCTTGTCCACCAAATATACATCCATCTCCCCCACCAGAAACACACTGAACCATCACTCCAATATTAAATCTAGAAGCATTATCAGTAATATCTTTGAGCGGGTCGGTGCTAGTAACAGACCATCTATCAGCAGTCGAGCCGTCGTAATAACAACAATTACCAAGTCCCTCTTTACTCATATCAATAGAACCAGTAACGTCTTTAAGACTAGTGGTTGGAGCGCCGTGAAAGGCGAATCTATATTTAATACTGTCTTCAACAATATCTAGTGAAGAATATCTAAATGGCAAAAATTGACTAAACATTTTAAGCTCTTAAAAATACAATAACTTTGGCGTCAGCAGCGGTAAGAGCATAACTAAAGGATACTGGAATAAAGGCTCCAGATGGAAACAAGGTACTAGTCCAGACTGTCCCACCAGTAGTCGCACCACCATTCCCCGAAGTTTGAGATGTACAAGCATTAGAAGAAATTTGAGTATTGCCAGCTTGATTGTATAATACAAGGTTTGCGCTAGCCGTAATATTTCCAGCATTAGCAAACGTAGCTCTACTAACAACACCACTAGAAAGCTTTACAGAATCATTAGGATTGGTTTTAATAAAACCAGCAGCGTCCCCACCAGCCCAAGTTCCACTAGTAACTGTTACAGCAACAATAGTCGAAAGACCATTTGCATTTACTCCAATTCTCATTCCAGGCTTGATTTCGGTAGTGCCGCCACTTGTAAAACCAAAGACATTAGAATTATTTGCAATAGGAACAAATGTTGACCAAGTTGCAGTAGCAGCTCCAGAAGGCAGAGCCATAAATCCAATAGCATCACAGGCAATTGTTCTCCCACCAGCAAGGACAACTGTTCCACCAATAGAGAAATTATACGCTAAAGCGTCTCTTACAGTAAAATCAGTGAAATTTGGAAGCTTTAAGGCGGGATCGTTATAGGTGTCAGCCAAAGCCATTGTTTATCCCCTTAGTTGGGCGCACTTTAAGCTCCCGGCATTAGGAGCGTGAGCGTGCTGTTTGTGGTTTAAGGCGTCGAGGTCGTTACACTATTACTACCAACTTCAACCGTTCCTGCTAACCTAGTGAGAAATGTTCCATCTAATTCAACCGCATTAATTGTAAGAATATTATTTGGAATAGCTCTA
>Ga0209835_1000141_pt1 | contig 50190 bp, 29 predicted proteins | sample LakKivwa52mmetaG_FD_184138 | JGI IMG/M metagenome (GOLD analysis project Ga0209835, IMG submission 184138) | Anoxic lake water microbial communities from Lake Kivu, Rwanda to study Microbial Dark Matter (Phase II) - Lake Kivu water 52m metaG... | ecosystem: Environmental > Aquatic > Freshwater >...
GTGTAACTAACAGTATTACTGAACAATAAATTTAATCACTTTTCTGCTGTTTGAAGTAATTATGGTCATCAGATAAACACCGGGAAGGATTTCATTCTTATCGAGACTTAGTGAAATAACCCCTCCTGAAGTTCTCAATCGATCGAAGTTAAAAATCCTGGATCCACCTGTGTGAGTAATCTCTATTGATATTATTTCATGCTCAGAAGCAGGAATGAACAGATGCCCTTCTGCAGAAACAGGGTTAGGCCACAAAATAAAATCCGCTGAAGAAGAACTGTTTGTCAGGCCAACCATATGAAATATGAAATAAGCCTGATGGTTTGTTGCGTTTATCTGAAACGACTGGTCCACCTCATAATCTCCATAAACAGCATTTCCTGAATAACTTCCGAATGGCACATGATAGAAAACCAGAGAATCGTTCACTATTTCGCCTGTCAATGTAGTGTCTGTGCTTTGAAGAGTCAAAGCTACCTGATTAAGCAGGTTATTGTCACTGTCAAATGCACGGCAAATGATGTCGGTACGCACAACAAGAAGATCGAAGTCAATGTTCATGGTCGTGTCCCCGGAAAGCACATCAACAGCTGAAATTGTCTGTGATTCGGTGTATGGATTAAAAGCTAATACGTCATACACACCTGGAGGTGTTTCGAGCAGGTAATTGCCGTCTTCTTCAGCATAAGCCATATAGGGCCCTGCTTTGATGGCTGTCAGGGTTACATCGGCATAACCTCCTGTTATGGTGATATGTCCGCTAATGAAGCCGCTTTCAGGGTTGGCTGTCAGTGAAAAGTCCACATCTGAGGTTGTTTGGTCTTCAACCACTACGACGTTTTCGATGGTTTGTGTTTGATATCCGTTCAGGCTGGCACTTACATCATAGTTACCGGGTTGGCACTCAATAATGTAGTAGCCTGTTTGGTCAGGATTTGCTGATTGACTGCCATTGCTTACAACGACATCTGTAACAGTGCCTTCACCACCAAGCAAGGTCACAAAGCCTTCAATGAACCCCGGCGCTGGTATAGGAAACATGTCAATATCGACATCAGAAGTGGTCAGTCCTGGTTCGACTACTATTCCGGCTTCAACAGTGGTGTAATATCCTGTTAACGAGGCTTCAACATCCCATGTTCCAACAGGGACTTCGAGAGAATAAAAACCGTCGGAAGCGGGAAAAGTGGTTATACCGGCTGCTGACACTTGAACCTGAGTTACATCACCATTACCACCGAGCAAACTGACGGTTCCTTCGATGAATCCATGTGTTGGAATGGCATCAAGAACGAAATCAACTCCACCGGTAGTGGCCTCATTTAAAACAATTACATCACTTACAGTTTCGGGATAATATCCGCTAAGACTTGCACTCACAGAGTATGTTCCGGTTTCTACTTCCATTGAATAGAATCCTGAGCTATTAGGATTTGTGGTGTATTCGCCGGCACTTACAACGGTCTGAATCACATTCCCGTCTCCGCCATTGAGGGTCACAGTGCCTTCAATAAACCCAAACTGTGGGTTATGGGGTCCAAGGCTGGCATCGAGTTGTATGTTCTGGGCATAGATGTCTTTATTTCCGTTTCTGCTGTCTTCCCATGCCAGCACCCACTGATTGTTGTGGAAAGAGGTGGCAACACCTTCGCCTTTTTCGGATTGAAGCGAACTGACAAAAGCCGTTGCCGGATTCCAGACAAAACTTCCGTCAGTGGCTATTCTCATGGCCTTCACGGTCGAGAGGAGCACATTGGAGTATTCTTCATAAAACACCACCATGTCGGTCGGGGATGTCCGTGCGTCAATGGGATATACCTGAGTAGTGGACACAGGGATGAATACCATGCCCGTATTTGTCCATTGCCTTGCTCCGCTGCTGTTGAATTTCTGTCCCGTGATGCCCCATTGACTCTGATTGCCTGTTTGTTCCATCCAATAAACAAATACATCTGATGAACCTGGAGGTTTAGCCAAAAAAGGATAACTGTGGTTTTGTGAGGATGCTGTGCTTGCCTCAACACCATTGGCTGTAAACTGCACCTGTCCGGCATTGTTCACGTGCTGCAATAACACCGATGAGCGCATGTTCATGTCGCGGTCATCGTGCCAGGCGATATAAAAGCCATCATTTCCATCGGGAATAAACGAAAATATCTGCGTCCAGGCCGAGATGCCACCTGCGTTGCTTACTGTGGTGTAGGATGACCACACCGGGCTGCCATCGGAACCAAACCTTCGGGCCAGAACATATCGTGTTGGGGCATTCACAGGACCGCTATCGTCAAAAAGTTTCAGGATGATGTCGTCAGTGCCTGCCGGAAGGAGTTGTGGCCAGGTGTAGCGGTTTGGTGAACTCAGGGTGATTCCGTTGGCACCCCACTGCAGGCTTCCTGCCGGATTAACTTTCTGCATAATGACCACATTATCCGATTGCCAGGCAAACACCGCATTATTTGCATTGGTGATGGTAACCTTCGGTGCAGCATTGAAAGCGCTGTTGTTCGAAAGTGCGATACCGTTGGCGCCCCAAACAAAGTTTCCCTCCGGCGAAATGCGGTAGGCATACACATTGTTGTTCCCGTTTCGGATATCCTGCCAAACGAGCACTGCATGATTGGTTTGATCAACAGTCATGTCCCAGTCTGTAAGCCATGTGTCGGCTGTGTTGTTGCTGATCAGCAGCCCGTTGGCTGCCCAAAGTATGTTTCCTAACTGATCAATGCGCTGCAGCCTGACATTGTAGTTGCCACTTTCGTTGGAGAAATAGCCGATGTAGCTGTCGCCTGTCGGGCCAATGGCAATTTTAGGAATGGCCTGTTCGCCGCCAAGATTGCAGACAACATTGTTCACCATTGGATTCTCACTCCATTGTGCATTAACAAAGGTGAAAAGGATCAGTAAATAATGTAGCAACAGAGTTTTTTTCATATCGTTTTTTTTATTGGTTTCATGATATTTTTTTGAAAAAGTATCCATCCCTTTCACCGCTTTCGTCCGTGAAACGCGTGTAATCCATTAGTTTAAACCCGTAAAAGGAAATAAACTCCGACGGTTGAAGTGCCATTTCGGGAGGAAAACCAGAAATCCTTGATTTCAGTTCATTGAACGAACACCAAAGCAATGTGCCATTATCTGCGACCAGTTTGTGGATTTCCCGTAGAAATACTTTCGCTGGTTTGAAATTAATGATTACCACAGAGTTAAACTTTGTGTGTTTCAATATTTCAGGCATTTCGTCGAGGTCGGCTTGTATGCTTTGAATATTAAGCTTGCGATGAAGATTTTCCTGGTGAAGTGAGAAGAGACCGGTATCTGAGATATCAATAGCTGTGACCTCAAAGCCTGATTCGGCCAGAAAAAAGGCGTTTCTGCCTCTTCCACACGCCAGATCAAGCACGGTAGGCCCTGCCAGCTCGTTCAGAAACCTTTTAAGGTAAATGTCCGGCGGATTGTGTCCTGACTTCTCAGCATGCCTGCTGTTCCATTTTATCCTGTCCGTTTCCATGTTTGTGCGAAGGTACGCCATATTGTTAAAAAACTCAAAAACATATTGAAGGTAATTAGTCCGTGCACTTAAAGATTAATTTTGCTTCACAAGCTATTCACTTAAATACTTATTGCTACATGCCTGCAAACCGGGGAGAAGTTAAAGCCTATTATCTCAATCTGAAGCAGGGTTTGGGAATGGAGGAAACGAAACTTGCCGGAACAGTATCCTTGTTTTCATGGCTCAGGCTAATGTTTTTTCTGCTATCACTGGCGTTGGTTTATTTCTTTGCTTCAAGCGGAAACTATTTATGGCTGGCAGGATCAATCAGTCTGTTCGTGATTTTTATTGTGTTGATAGTCAGGCATCAGAAATTGTTTCGCAAGCTTGATTTGGTTCGTATCCGATTAAGAATTGTTACTAATGAATTGGAAGTACTTGATTGGAAACCTTCCATATTCGACAATGGCGATAACTTCAGGGAGCAACTACCGTTTGCCGATGACCTGGATTTGTTCGGGAAGAACAGTGTCTTTCATTATGTAAACAGGTGTTCGACACAGGAAGGCGCTAATTTGCTTGCTCAAAGCCTGCTGAACGAAAAACCAGATGCAGCTCATATCAGAGCCATGCAGGTTGCAGTGAAAAGTTTAAGGGATGAGCACGGTTTCAGGCTTGAATCAATGACATTATTGTTTCAATCTGCTAAGGTGCAAGCTGCTTCATTCAAATCGACCGATTGGGAGCAATATTTTCCATTCATTATGAAGAGGCTTTCTATGCTTAGGATTGTACTTCCGTTAGTGCTTGTTTTTTCAGTTGGTGTTTATATATTTGGTGGTGGGCCTTCCCTTTTTGTCCTTTCAGCTATTGCGAATCTGCTGATAGCATCGTCTTATGCACGCAGGATACAAGTGATACAGGAGCATACAGGTGCCAGAAAACAGTCATTTGCAACGGCACATAAGGTATTCGAGAGATTCTGTGAACTAAACCTCAAAAGTGAGCTTCTGTCTGAGATGCAACAGATTGCCCAAAGTGCCCTTAAGGAATTGCATCGCTTGGGTGTGCTTTCGGAATGGTTCGACAGGCGATCGAATGTTTTGTTATATTTCATTGGAAACGCACTTTTTCAGCTTGATATCAATTTGTTGTATCACTATGGAATATGGCGCGACAAGAACCGTCCCGGTGTCGCGTTGTGGTTCGAAACTCTTGGCAGATTGGAAATGATTACAAGTATTGCGGTTTTTGCCTTTAACAATCCGGAGTATGTTTTTCCTGAACCGGCAGATGAGGAGAAACTGATGGCTGATAATCTGGCGCATCCTCTGATTCCTGATGATGCACGTGTTGCTAATTCGGTGCAACTGTGCCGCAATCATGGTGTACAATTGGTAACCGGCAGTAACATGGCAGGTAAAAGCACCTATTTAAGAACGCTGGGAGTGAATGTGTTGCTTGCGCAGGCCGGAGCACCTGTCTGTGCATCAGCGTTCATCTGGAAGCCTTGTGTGGTGTTAAGTTCATTGCGGCAGAGCGATTCGCTTCACGAAAACACTTCCTTGTTTATGAACGAGTTAAAACAACTCAAATATATTTTGGAAAGGGCAAGAAATGTTGGTTTCAGCCTAATCTTACTTGATGAGTTGCTGCGCGGAACCAATACAGATGACAAATATTCAGGGACCTATGCTTTGTTGCGCAAAATCAGCGATATACCCTGTCTTGCGGTAGTGGCTACGCACGACCTCAGGCTTGGAGCGCTTGAGCAGGAGTTTCCCGATCGCTACATGAATTATTGCTTTGAGAGCTATTTGCTTGGTGATCAATTAAAATTTGATTACAAAATCAAAAGAGGAATTGCTTCGGGCCGCAATGCCACATGGCTGATGCGAAGTATGAATCTGATTGATTAAAGCATTGATATACAAAACACTACTAATACGTTAAGAAAAGGTTAATTGCGTAAGTAGCTTAAAATCAATCATATATTTTAAGGGGTTAAGGTAAACTTAACAGTATCATAAACTCTTATTAAATACTTCTGCGGGTGGAAATGGGCACTTTTGCGCAAAATTTCACACCTAAACCTAATCATCATGAAAAAAATCGTATTATTTATGTTTGTTGCCACTCTGGCAATTTTCACTGCCTGTAAGAAAGATGAAGACAAAACCTTCGCATTTCCACAGGTTAATGCACCTGCTATTCAAGAAGTTGTTGCAGGATCATCAGTCGATATGGAGTTTGCATTTACTTCTGAGGCCGGTTTTAAATCAGCTTCGGTAAGCGCAGTAAATGGAACCGCTACCATCAAAACCGACGGAACAGCTGATTCAAAATCAGGAACCATTGTAGTTACATTCACCGCCAGCAGCAATGCCGGTGCAGGTGCTGTTGAACTGACTGTAACCGACAAGGAATCACAGGCTACCAAAGCCACTGCAGTAATCAGTGTGGTGTTGGAGCAGGTAATTTTCTATGTTAGTGGCAACATTACAGAAGATGTTACCTGGAAAACAGGTAAAGTATATGTACTCCAGAGCCGTGTAACTGTTGTATCAGGAGTTACCCTCACTATTGAACCCGGTGTTGTGGTTAAAGGAGAAGCAGGTACAGGCGAAAATGCCACTGCACTTTTGATTGCCCGTGGAGGAAAACTCAATGCTGATGGTACTGCCGAGAAGCCCATCATATTTACCAGTATTGCCGATGAAATCATGCCTGGCCAGTTTGAGAGCCCGAATCTTGAACCTTCTGTAAACGGCCTTTGGGGTGGTTTGCTCGTTCTGGGTAATGCCCGTATTTCTGCAGCTGCTGAATCTGTACAGATCGAAGGTATTCCTCCGTCAGATCCTAACGGACTTTATGGTGGCACCAATGATGCTGACAACTCGGGTGTTATTCGTTATATCTCCATTCGTCATGGAGGCGCCAACATTGGCGAAGGCAATGAAATCAACGGATTAACCCTTGGTGGCGTTGGTTCAGGTACCATTATTGAGAATGTTGAAGTTGTTGCCAACCAGGACGATGGTATCGAGTGGTTTGGCGGCAGTGTAAGTGTAACAAATGCACTTGTATGGAATGCTGGTGATGATGCAGTTGATACTGATCAGGCCTGGTCCGGAACATTAGATAACTTCATTGTTGTGTGTGGCGATGATACCGATCATGCTCTTGAAATTGATGGACCCGAAGGCTCCAAGCTGGCCGGACATATTGTGAAGAATGGTACAGTGAAAGGTAACCCTGCTTCAGAACTTGGAGATTTTCGTTCAGGTGCCAGAGGTGAATTCATGAATATCTATTTCTTTGATTTCCCAAGTCCTGCAGTTGATGGCCGTGGTGACTTCTCACTTTCAGGCGATGCTACTATTGCTAATTTCGCTAATGGAGACCTTATATTTAGCGGACTTCAGGTTACACTTCCTGCTGAAGTTGAACTTTCTGCCGTGTTTAAAAACGGAACTGCAGCTCATGCAAGTAGTGTTGCTGCCGGTGCAAACACAGTTGGTGCAAACGCTAGCGCATTTGGCTGGACCTGGGCTGCAAAAGCCGGTGGTCTTGCTGGAATGTAATAAAATATTTTCATAGTGATCGCAACAGGATCGTCAAGGGTTTGACGATCCTGTTTTACTTTTTATTTACAATAACTTAACACTGATATAATTTTGGCATAAAGCTAAAAACGTTCATTAAGTGGAACTTTGCAGCCAGATCAATCAAGTCCTGCATGCTACATATGAAGTTAATAATTGCACTGTTCTTTTCATTCTTCACGCTCCAGATTACTGCTCAGCAATCAGTTATACGGGGAACCATAACCGAAGACGCAACCGGTGAACCGCTTCCCGGAGTCACCGTGTTTGTGGAAGGCACAACCATCGGAGCCATGTCCGATTTCGATGGTGAGTTTAGTATTCCTATTGCACCGGGACTTTATGACTTAAGAGTTTCCTTCATTTCATACGAAACCATAAATATAAAAGGCCTGAAGGTAGAACCCGGAAAGGTGAGCTTGCTCGATAACCTGAAAATGAAAGAAGCCAACTTTGAACTGGCAGAGGTTGTAGTAACTGCAGCAGCCGTCAGGAATACCGAAGCAGCACTTATGACTGTAAAAGCGAAAGCAGCCAATATGCTCGACGGAATTTCGTCTTCAAATTTCCGTAAGATCGGAGACTCAGATGCTGCCTCAAGTATCAAGCGTGTGCCGGGCGTTTCGGTCGAAGGAGGAAAGTATGTGTTTGTGCGCGGATTAGGCGACCGTTACACCAAAACAATCCTCAACGGAATGGATATCCCCGGTCTCGACCCTGACCGCAACACCCTGCAGATGGACATCTTTCCCACCAACATCATCGACAACATTATCGTTTATAAAACATTCGCTGCCGAACTGCCGGCCGACTTCACCGGAGGGATCATTGATATTGCTACCAAAGACTTTCCCGAACAACGCACCTCATCTATTTCTTTAGGTGCCGGATATAATCCTGATATGCATCTTAATAAGGATTTTCTTACCTATGAAGGAGGAACTACTGATTGGCTCGGTTATGACGATGGAACACGAAAGATTCCGGCCACAGAGGATATCCCGCAGTACACAGAGGTGTTTTTAAATCCGAATAGCGAGCAAGCCATGCGGTACAAGGAAATTTTGTCGTCTTTCAATCCTGTATTAGCGGCAAGTAACAAACAGAACTTCATCGACTACAATTTAGGTTACAGTCTCGGAAATCAGATCAACCGCCCAAAAGCAAGCTGGGGTTACAGCCTGAATCTTTCATACAAAAGCGAGACAGAATTCTATAAGGATGCCGATTTCGGCAGGGTAGGCATTTACCCGCAAAAGGACAGCACCAGATTCGAACGACGTGAATATAATGTGGGCAATCTAGGTATCAGCAATGTGATGGTAAATGGAATGCTCGGATTGGCCTACAAAACCAAAACTTCCAAGATCAGGCTCAATTTGCTTCGCCTTCAGAATGGTGAATCAACAGCCGGTGTGTTTGACTATGAAGGCTCCGATAAAGGTTCCAACTTTGTCGCTTTTCAGCAAATTCTCGAATACAACGAACGCTCGATGACCAATGCCTTGTTGAGTGGAAAACACGTATTCGCCGGCAACTCATGGGAGATTGAATGGAAAGTTTCGCCAACCTTATCCCGCATTTATGATCCTGACATCCGTTTTACGCGCTACGAAATCAGAGGTGAGAACAGTTGGAGAATTGGTACAGAAACCGGTTTTCCGGAACGTATCTGGCGCGAGCTGAATGAATACAACCTTAATGGTCAACTTGGCCTGACCCATAATTTCAATGTGCTGGGACGAAAAGCAAAACTGCTTGCCGGTAGCGGGTACACTTTCAAAGAGCGGGATTTCATCGTGCGTAATTTCAACTTAAATATACGTAATGTTCCCCTGACCGGTGATATGAATGAACTGTTCTTCCCCGAGAATCTTTGGCCGCTGAACGGAGACAGAAACAAGGGAACCACTTACGAAGCTCCCTTCCTGCCCGACAATTCCAATAAGTTTGACGCCGACATGACCAATATTGCCGGATATGCTTCCGTGGAGCTCAGCCCATTTGCCCGCATGCGCAGCATCATTGGAATCCGGGTGGAAGATTTTCTGCTTCGTTATTCCGGACAAAACCAGCAAGGGGAAGTGTTCAACAACGAAGAAGTACTTGATCAATTTGATTTCTTCCCTACGGTAAACCTCATTTACAGTATTACCGAAAAACAGAACCTAAGGCTAGCCTACGCAAAAACTATTGCGCGGCCCTCATTCAAGGAAATGTCTTATGCCGAAATTTTTGATCCCATCAGCGGTAAAATATTTGTAGGAGGCTTGTTCGAGGATAAGGACAACATCAGCGGGGTTGTATATTGGGACGGTAAGTTGCAAACCACCGACATCCATAACCTCGACCTCAGGTGGGAAATGTTTCAGGATCAGGGTCAGATGTTCTCGGTGAGCGGTTTTTACAAGAAGTTTTATAAACCTATTGAAATTGTGCAGTTTGTGCAGATGGTCAATGCTTTTCAGCCGCGAAATGTAGGCGACGGACGCGTGTTTGGCGTAGAAATCGAAGCACGTAAAAACCTGAATTTCATCAATCCATATCTCTCATACCTAACCTTTGTAACCAATTTGTCCGTGATCAGTTCGCGTATCGAAATGACTGATTCTGAGTTTGCCTCGCGCCAATTATGGGCCCGTGATGGAGAAACTGTTGACAACTACCGCGAAATGGCCGGACAGGCACCGTATCTGGTCAATGCCGGATTTTTGTTCGAAGGCGTTGAGAATGGATTCTTCAAAGACACAGAACTCGCCCTATTCTATAACGTTCAGGGACCAACCCTGCAAATCGTGGGTATTGTTGACCGACCCGATATTTATTCTTTGCCTTTTCATAGCCTGAACTTCAATGCAAGTAAAAAGTTCGGAAAGTCGAAACGCGCTCAGATAGGTATTAAGATTGATAACCTGCTCAGCCAAAGTAAGAAATCTGTCTTCCGTGCACACAACACACAGGAAGAATATGACGAATTTTTAAACCCCGGAATCAAGATTCAACTGAGGTTTCAATACAATATTTTCTAAACCAATAATCCATCGGTATTTTTATTCATAGTTTTGGTTAGACGGCCTCCGGCAGGAGGCTGTTTTTTTATAAAGATCGGTCAACTCATTTTCACTTTTACGCTACTTTTACGCCCTGATGAACTTTAGGGCAATTTTAGGTTCTGTTTTGCTGATCTGGGTGCTTTCCATTCCTGTCGGCTACCCCTATTTGTTGCATGCCCTCAAATGGCATGCAAAGCTCGAGGTGAAGCAAAAATACCTGATGGGCTTTGTCGGGGATGAGCTGATGTTTCTCGAAATCCCGCATTGGATGGAAGAAAAGCCAAACAAACGTTTTATAAGGATCCATTCTAAAGAATTTGTGTTCGACGGGCAGATGTACGATATTGTGGAACAACAGCAATCAGAACAATCCACCTATTATCTTGTGTATCCCGACCGAAAAGAAACCGGCCTGAAGAAGAAACTGGCACAGGCTATGGACATGCACGAAAGACAAAAGGACAAGAATACTGGTGGATTAGATTCCATGGCCAAAAACTTTGTTCTGTTTTTTAAACCATTACCGAAACTTCAATTTGATCAGTTTGCGCAGTCAGACACACCACAATGGCGTGTTGCATCATTGCACCGGCAATGGGTGAAACATCCTGAAAGCCCTCCTCCCCGGACATCTTCTTTGTATTCCTGAAATCTTTAGTTACGGGTTCCCGCATTTCGGGATACCCTGTTGTATGTTGAAACAAATTGGAATAATGAGAAGATATTATATTATAACTATTACATTGTTTTTTGTTGCTCGGGCGATTATAGCTCAGGAGGTGCTGGTCAAAGACAGGCAAAGCCTGTCGAACCTTGGCTTTGTAGCCATCAGCAGCCCTGAGCCACAGGCTTCGGCCGTTACGGATATGCGCGGACTTGCCCCCGTGCAGGCCTTTGCGGGAGCCGACAGCATCTTTTTCACCATGCTGGGATACGAAACAAAAGTGCTTTCATACAAGGCACTCGAACGCAAGAAGTTTGTTGTGTATATGCAACCGTCCGAATTCAATCTGGGGGAGGTTGTGGTTTCAGCCAACCGCTGGGCACAGTCACGCCGCGATATCCCTTTAAAAATCAGTAAGATCAGACAAACAGATATTGCTTTAAGCAATCCGCAGACCACAGCCGACCTGATTGGCGGCTCGGGCGAAGTGTTTATCCAGAAAAGCCAGCAGGGGGGAGGCAGTCCCATGATCCGAGGATTCGCCACCAACCGCCTGCTTATCAGTGTGGATGGGGTGCGGATGAACAATGCTATCTACCGCAGCGGAAACCTGCAGAACATCATTTCGATCGATCCGTTTGCCATTGAATCGGCTGAAATTCTGTTTGGTCCCGGTTCGGTCATTTATGGCAGCGATGCCATCGGCGGGGTCATGGCGTTTTCCACTTTGAAACCAATATTGTCGAAAACGGATGATTTGCTTGTAAACGGTTCGGCCATAAGCCGGTTTTCATCAGCAAACGGTTCTTTGAGCAGCCATATGCATCTCGGCATTGGCAGAAGGAAATGGGCCTCGGTGAGCAGCTTCAGCTTCAACCGCTTTGGCGACCTGCGTATGGGGCGTTTCGGGCCGGATGAATACCTGCGGAAGGAATACGTGCAACGGTTAGACAGCATTGATCGGGTGGTTACGAATGATAATCCCCTCGTGCAGAAACCAAGTGGTTACGAACAGATCAGTATGATGCAGAAAATCAGGTTTCAACCCACTGATGCATGGAACTTTGAATATGCATTTTTCTATTCAGAAACCGGCGATTATTCACGCTACGACAGGCTGTTGCGTTATCGTAACAGCCTGCCGCGCAGTGCCGAATGGAACTACGGCCCGCAATTGTGGCTGATGAACAAGCTTGAAGCGACACATCAGGCTTACAGAAGAATGTATGATTACATGACGCTCAGGCTGGCCCATCAGCTGGCCGAAGAAAGCCGGATCGACAGGGATTTCGGCAAGAACCTCAGGAACCGTACAAACGAAAAGGTTAATGCCTATTCTCTCAATGCCGATTTCACCAAAAGGCTGAGCGAAAAGCAGTTGATCACTTATGGCATTGAAGGTGTGTGGAACGACGTATTGTCACAGGGCAGGCAGGAGAATATTGCCAGTGGTGTGGTGAATCAGGCTGCATCGCGTTATCCCCGATCCACCTGGGCATCGGTGGCTGCATTCGCCACCTTTCAGCATCGTTTTTCCGATAAGCTGTTGCTGAGTGCCGGTGGACGCTACAATCAGTTTATACTGAATGCTGATTTCGATACAACATATTTCCCTTTCCCATACACGAATGCCAAACTGAATCAGGGCGCATTGACAGGTAGTGCCGGATTGGTGTACAATCCTGTAAGATCATGGACTATAGGTCTAAACCTCGCCACCGGATTCAGAGCGCCCAATGTTGACGATCTGGGAAAATTATTTGATTCGGAGCCGGGTTCCGTGATGGTTCCCAATCCCGACCTGAAAGCGGAGTATGCCTATAATATTGACCTGGGTGTTGCCAAAAGCTTCGACGAAAGGGCAAGGATCGACATAAGCGCCTTCTACACCCTGCTCGATCAGGCTTTGGTGCGGCGACATTTTCTCTTCAACGGTCAGGATAGCATTTTGTATGCCGGAGAACTGAGCAGGGTGCTGGCGATACAGAATGCAGCATCAGCTGTGGTTTACGGCCTTCAGGCCGGAGCCGAGCTGAAACTGGGTGCCGGCTTTGCGTTATATTCGCACCTTACCTGGCAAAAGGGAGAAGAGGAACTCGATGACGGCTCGAAAAGCCCGCTGCGTCATGCTGCCCCCATGTTCGGGATTTCCAGGTTCTCGTTCAGCCACCACAAGCTTCGTATGGAGCTTTATGCAAACTACAGTGCAGCAGTGAAGTTTGACCAGATGCCTCAGGAAGAAATCTCCAAGGACTATATGTATGCCGTTGACACTGATGGAAACCCCTGGTCGCCATCATGGTACACGCTAAATTTCAAGGCGATGTATCAGCTCAACGATCAGTTTATGGTCAGTGGAGGCATCGAGAATATCACCGACAGACGATACCGGCCCTATTCTTCTGGACTGGTTGCGCCCGGCCGTAACCTGATTTTTGCACTACAAATGAAGTTTTAATCGTAACTTGCAGGCTGTTGACGGATGTCAAAAACAGCCTGCATTTGTTTAATAATCAACTTTATAAATGAAACGTTTTATTTTTTTAGCTATTTGTTTATCCCTCTCGTTTTCTGTTCTGGCTCATATTGAGCCTCCTAAAACAAAGCGCGAAAAGCTGGATGCCGCACGGCAGCACCTGAAGTTAAAAGAGTCAGGAATCAGAATTTGTCAGATGTTCAGTGTCGGCATATCCGATGGAATCCCGGCTTCCAGTGAGTCCCCGGTAGCCGTCTGGTATTATGATGCGCAAGGCAGGGATTCTGTCATTCATATGTTTGGTACAGGCGGAGAATTGCAGACTATTGTGAAACAAACATATAACTATGCCGGAAGTCTGGTCATCGATGCTGATAATGATGTCAACGGAAACCTACAGCTGATGAATATGCTGACATATTCCGAAGACGGCCTGATCAGAAAAGTAACATCTTACGACAGCACCTCGTTCACAGTTACAGCGAGCATGGTGTATGAAGAAAAGCCTGAAGTGCAATCGGTATTTGCAACCAAGCGGAATCCCAACGGCAGTTTGGTGTATACAATTCAGTACAGGTACAAACCCGATCTGCTAAGCGGCCGTAATGTGGAAACTACGCAGCTTGACGCCGAAGGTAACCTGAAGATCAGAACCGAGAATTTGTTTGATGCTGCCGGTATGCGCACTGAGAAAAGGATTTTCAATAAGGACAAACAATTGGATTTCACTTATTTTTACACCTATACCTCATCAGGTGATTTTGAGGAAATCAGGAAGGTGATGGCCGATGGCAGCCTGAGCCGTACCGACACATATACTTACAATGATAAAGGCTTTGTAAGTGAACTTCAGGTGAAGGATGGTGAAGGCAAGTGGCTGGCCTACAGGAAGTATTATTACGAATAGCAATATTTATGTCTGAGATTTCTCAGCATCGGGAGCAACGCCTCAAACAGCTCGAAAGGCTTTTTGATGCCATTTACGAAGGCAAAGAAGCCAGGGAAATGGTACTGGTATCTAAAGAGGCCATCGAGTCAGTCCTTCCGGGCGACATTATTTATCTGGTTCATGGCCTGATGCTGCGCGAACTGCCGATGCAGCCCCTGAAAACCGCTGTAAACAAGTTTATTAACCTTTTGAGCAAAACCATAAAAAGTGTTAGAGTTCCTTCGTCAGGCCCAAACAGTTTTGTGGGAATCAGCAGAGCCAACTATGCGATGCTGGACGCTGAATTGAAATCTATGCGGGAACACATCCGTCAGATGAATGACACAGGCTTAACGCCTGAATTGCGCGGCATTATTCAGGGAACACTGGCTAAAGCAGCTCTTTTTCAGTCATATTACGTTATAAAAGAGAATTGTCTGTTTCCGCTTATAGAGCAACATTGGCCGGATTTTCGCTGCGTGCAGCTGATGTGGTCCTACCATGACGACATCAGAAGCAACCTGAAAGAACTTGATGGTCTCTTACTTCAGGATGCAGCAGATATTGCACGCATCAACAGGTTACTCGGGGATGTTTATTTCAATATTTATGCAATTAAATTAAGAGACGAGAACATACTTTTTCCGCACCTTGCCGAAACGATTGGCATGAAAGCCCTCGATGATCTGTTGCCAGAATGTGTTGCAATCGGTTTTCCCTTTGTGCAGCCTCAGATAAATCTGTCTGCCGTTGAAGATGAACCTTTGTTTAGCGATGGTTTTGTCCAGTTGCCCACCGGATATATGAGCATCGAACAGATCATGCTCGTGTTTAATCACCTGCCGGTTGACATAACTTTTGTGGACGAGTTCGATAAGGTTCGGTTTTTCTCCACACCGGAGCACCGGATTTTTCCACGCAGCAAAGCCATTATTGGCAGAGACGTGCACCATTGCCATCCAAAAGAGAGTGTGCATGTTGTGGCAGAAATTGTACAGAGTTTCCGGAAAGGTCAACGCTGCAAAGCTTCTTTTTGGATACAGATGAAGGGTAAGTTCATTCTGATTCAGTATTTTGCGGTGCGTGATGCAGACGGGAACTATCGCGGCGTGCTTGAAGTATCACAGGAAGTAAGTGGCATCAGGCAGCTTGAAGGCGAACAACGGCTGCTCGACTGGGACAAACCACTCAATTGAGGCGAATTGCTTGTTATGGAAAGTTTTGCTAAAGTAAGAATGCAAAGATTGGTTTCGACAGTTTTGGCTGAACAATTGCTTTAAAAATTAGTTAAACATCATATAAACACTATTGAAACTATGGCAAAAATTCATTTAAAGGGAAACCAGATTGACACATTGGGCACACTGCCTCAGGCAGGTACGAAGGCTCCGGCATTTACACTTGTTAAAAGCGACCTGAGCGAGCTAACGCTCGACACACTCAAAGGCAAACGCGTGGTGTTGAATATTTTTCCAAGTCTCGATACATCCGTATGTGCTACCTCGGTGCGCAGGTTCAACCAATTGGCCTCCGGATTAGAGAACACTGTAGTGGTGTGTGTGTCGAAAGACCTTCCGTTTGCGCACAGCCGCTTTTGCAGCAGCGAAGGATTAGACAAGGTGGTTTCGGCCTCCGACTTCCGCGATGGCAGTTTTGGCAAAGACTACGGACTTACTATTGAAACCGGGCCGCTGCGCGGATTGCATTCACGGGCGGTGGTTGTTCTTGATGAGGATGGCGCTGTTTTGTACAGCGAGCAGGTTCCGGAAATCGTGCAGGAACCCGATTACGATAAGGCCATCAGCGTCCTGTAATAAATTTGCTGTAAGCTTCAACCCGCTATTCCGCGTAGGTCTTTGTATAACTGCACGGCATAAAGATCTGTCATGCCCGACACAAAGTCGAGTACAGACTGAATTCGTGTGTACACATCATCCGACTGTGGTCTGAACTGATCAGGCATCAGACTGAGCAGTTTGTTATTATAAGCTGTTCCGCTATTCAGCACAGCCTCACTGAACTCATTCATGAGCCAGCCAAGAACGTTGTAACCTGTGAGTTCAATCTTCACCACTTCGGGATGATTGTAAATTTTCTGTACTGATTGTTTACGGCAATTGTCCAGTGCACTTTTTATGTTCTCGGAGAGTTTCGAGACAAGCGCTGTATCGAAGCTGCCATTCATTATAGCCTCATAATGATACATAAAGATTTTGCTTACTTCGCGAATCAGCAGGTTGATCACGGTGGCTCTTAAATAAGCGATTCTTTCGTTGGTGTCCGTAACTTCGGAATAAACCCTTTCCTTACGTTCAATCATATCGTTTTGTCCGGAGGCATGCAGAAACTCCATCAGCATTTGTTCCGTTTCGTCTGTATTTAAAATTCCGAGTTTGTGTGCGTCTTCGATGTCCATGACGAGGTAGCTGATGTCGTCGGCAGCTTCAACGAGGTACACCAACGGACTGCGGGCGTACTGACCGCTTGCTTCATCAAGGCAGGGAATCCCGCAGGCTCGTGCAATTTCGGAGAACGTTGCAATTTCAGAATGAAACATTCCGTATTTCTTTCTTCCCGGAGGATACGAAGGATAGGGGTATTTGACCAGAGCGGCCAAGGTAGCAAAGGTTAGTGCATAGCCACCTTGCCGGCGTCCGTTGAAACTGTGAGTAAGGATGCGGAAAGCATTGGCATTGCCTTCGAAGGCTATCAGGTCGGCCCATTGGTGTTCGCTTACCTTAAACTTCAGGTCTTGACCGTTGCCCTCAGTGAAATAGCTGCTGATGGCTTTTTCGCCCGAATGGCCGAAGGGTGGGTTGCCAAGATCGTGGGCAAGACAAGAAGCAGCAACCACCATATCCATTTCGTGCAACAAATGATTTCCTTTTTCGGGACCCTGCAACAGACTCTGCGCTACCATCCGTGCAAGAGAGCGTCCCACGCTCGCTACTTCGAGGCTGTGTGTGAGCCTGTTGTGCACAAACACACTGCCGGGGAGCGGAAAAACCTGGGTTTTGTTCTGCAGACGCCTGAATGGACTGGAAAAAATAATGCGGTCGTAGTCGCGCTGAAACTGACTTCGGATGTCGAACTCAGTGCCTGAAGAAGCAGATCGTTGCAGCGATAAAATCTTTTCCCATCTCATACTCATGGCTTGCAGTGTATTTGTTTGGTGTTTTATTTACTGTTGTGGCTTTTGACAGGCCCAAATCGTGCAAAAGTAGGCAAATTGAAAAGATTGGTTTTGTTGACAGCCAAAAAGTCAGTCAAGGGAAAATTAGAGCTAATTTTGATAGTCTGTTTGATATAAACAAAAGTCTCAGTAGATTATTTATTGGATATTAATCGATTCAAATTAATACAAATCAATTATTTATGCAAAAAATACTGATCATCATCAACGATGCTCCATATGGGAGCGAAAAGGCTTATAATGCACTACGAGTGGCCATGACACTGCAGAAGGAACACAGTGCAGAGGTTGAAGTGAAGATTTTCCTGCTAGCCGATGCTGTTTTTTGTGGATTGCCAAACCAAACCACACCCAATGGATTTTATAATATCGAGCGTATGCTGCAGTCCGTGATCCAAAAAGGGGGAGAGGTCAAAAGCTGTGGCGGATGTTCGGAGGCACGTGGAGTAGATAAGATTCCTTTCATAGATGGAATTAAATTGAGCAATATGAAAGAATTTGCCCATTGGACCGTTATGTGCGATAAAGTGTTGAGCTTTTAGGAGTCTGAGTTTATTCCGGCATGTTTTTGAGTGCTATAGAATCATCATAATCTGAAGCGATATTATATTCAATAAGCACTATATTTGCATCTATGAAACAAAGGCTGTATTCCATTGTACTGTTGTTGTCTTTCCTGATAGTCCTGGCACATGATGCCATTCCCCACCAACATCATGATGTGCACGATGTGGTTTTTTCGTTTCCATTTAAAGGTTTCAATAATCACAAACATTCGCACGGCCCGGACCATTGTCACCATCCTGATGGCAGGCATCAGCAAGGAGACCAAAATGGTAACGGTACTGGTCATAAGCACGAGTTTCCAACTCATCACCACTTAAACGGTGAGGACTATCATTATCTGAGAAACCAGGAAGTAAAAGAAACCATTGTTTTTTTTACTTTAATTGCCGTAATTTTTACACAACACAACATTACAAGCCCCTTTTTCGGGGAGGTTGATACAAGTCCTTTAAGAGTCCGACCTTTTATCCCTGCCATAATGTTTCAGTCCGCGGCTGTTGGCTTGCGGGCTCCCCCTCCTCCGTATTTAGCTTATAAATAGCTATATACTCTTCTTTTTTTTTCTTAACCCTTCCATCATTTAGCCGGTGGAAAAACAAATATATTTATGAAACATCATTTTTCGATTCTTTTGGTGTATGCTCTTTATGTGTTTTTTACAGCATCATCGTGCAACGCTCCTTCACAGAGCAATGATGGTTATGGCCATGAACAAGGCACAGAATCCCACACGCACGATCATGACCACGATCACGAACATGACGCAGGCGAATTAAGTTTTTTGCTGTTTTCAAACGATTATGAGCTCTTTGTGGAATTTCCGGTTTTAATTGTTGGACAAACGAGCACCTTTACCGCACATTTTACTCAATTAAGCAAATATAAACCAGTTGCTGAAGGTAAACTTACAGTCAGCATTTCCAATGACAACAATAGTATCCGACATATTGTTGAAGCGCCTTCATCGCCTGGTATTTTTCATCCGGCCTTGCAACCAAAAGAGGCCGGTATTTTTACTTTGGTGTTTGAATTGGTGAGCCCTTCAGGAGATGCAAGATTTGAACTTGCAGATATAAGAGTATTCGCAAATGCAAAAGAAGCTGCCCATGTAAATGAGGAGCGTGAAGCAGAAGACGAGATTGCGTATTTGAAGGAACAGGCATGGAAAACTGAATTTACCACTCAGAATGTGACGCTGCAGCCATTCTACTCGGTTATCCATACTTCTGCAAGGGTAAAAGGACAGCCCCAATCATCGCTTGCATTATCTGCACAAACAGAGGGTCAGGTCAACCTGATTGCCGTTTTGGGCCAGTCGGTCAGAAAAGGTGAGTTGGTGGCGGTGATTACCAGTTCCGGGATTGAGAATAATTTAAATACAAAATTGATAGAATCCCAGATTGCCTTTGAAAAAAGCAAAGCCGATTATTACCGCACGAAACCTTTGGTAGAGATTCAACTAGTGACACAAAAGGATTACCTGCACATAGAATCTCTTTATAAGCAGGATTCAATGCGTTATTACCAGTTGGCAAATCAGGTATCACAGAAAGGATTAAGAGTTACAGCACCAATAGAAGGATTCATTAGCAGCATAAATGTAAGCAATGGGGAGTTTGTAGACAGAAGCTCAGTCATCATGCATCTTGGTAGCAGAAGCCAACTGCTTATTGAGGCATATGTAAATCAATCAGACTTCCAAAAGGTTAGCGGCATTTTCGATGCGAATTTCTCTTTTGCTGACTACAAAGAGACCATAACCCTCGGGGAAATCAACGGGAAAGTAAATTCTAACACTGCTTTTGTGAACGAGAACACAACCCGCATTCCGGTTACTTTTTCGGTGCAAAACAATGGAAAGCTGATGCCTGGTATGTTCCTTGAAGCATTCCTTAAAACGGGAAGAAAAGAGCAGGCATTGGTGGTTCCGTTATCGGCGATTATTGAAGAGCAGGGACAATATTTTGTATTTGTTCAGACAGGTGGAGAGTCGTACGTAAAACGTCAGGTTGAATTGGCAAATAATGATGGTATTCTGACAGAGATAACTTCCGGATTATCGGAAGGTGAACGAATTGTTGCCAAGGGGGCATTTCAAATTAAGCTGGCTTCGATGGCAGGTGAATTACCATTTCACGGACACACCCATTAAATTCAGAGGCCATGATCAACAATATAATTGATATCAGTCTTAAAAACAGGCTACTTGTGTTGTTTTCGGCTTTCATCCTTTTACTGGGAGGCAGCTATGTAGCCACACAAATGGAGGTTGATGTTTTTCCAGACCTTACTGCTCCATCGGTAGTGGTTTTAACTGAAGCACATGGAATGGCAACCGAAGAAGTTGAGCGTTTGGTAACATTTCCCATCGAAACAGCAGTTAACGGGGCAACGGATGTGCGCCGGGTCCGTTCATCGTCGGCAACGGGTATTTCAATCGTCTGGGTTGATTTTGAATGGGATACCGATATTTTCAAAGCACGTCAAATAGTCAGCGAAAAGCTCTCTGCTGTAACCGAACGATTGCCCGAAAACGCAGGCAATCCTGCACTTGCACCACAATCCTCCATCATTGGAGAAATTATGGTCATTACAGTTTCATCTGATTCCATTTCACCAATGGATTTGAGGACAATTTCTGACTGGCAAATCCGGAATCGCCTGCTTTCAATTGCCGGTGTTTCACAGGTGGTGGTTATGGGGGGTGATTATAAACAATACATCGTTGAGGCCGATCCTGAAAAGATGGGGTATTATGGTGTTACTTTGTCTGAGCTTTTCAAAGCATGCGAACACCTGAATCAAAATGCGACAGGTAGTTTTCTGAACGATTTCGGAAACGAATACATCATTCGTGGTGTTATCCGTAGCAATAACCCTGAAGATATTGGCAATTCGGTGATTAAGATGAAGAATGGCAATCCAGTCTCCATCAATGATGTTGCAGTAATAAAAACCGGAACTGCTCCAAAAATCGGGGCGGGATATGTGAACAGCAAACCTGCTGTGGTGATGATGGTGCTGAAACAACCCAACACCAACACGCTTGTTCTGACCAGAAAAATCGATGATGCCATTGCAAGTCTGCAGAAAACACTGCCCGAACATGTCAAAATCAGAACAGATATTTTCCGTCAGTCTGATTTTATAATCAGGGCCGTTGATAATGTTACCCGCGCCTTAATTGAAGGTGGTGTTCTGGTAGCGGTTGTTCTGTTACTGTTTCTCATGAATATACGGACAACGATCATTTCATTGATCGCGATACCTCTGTCGTTGCTGGTTTCGGTTCTTGTCTTGAAATTAATGGGATTAACCATCAACACCATGTCGCTCGGAGGTATGGCTATTGCGATTGGATCACTGGTTGATGATGCTATTATTGATGTTGATAATGTTTTGAAGCGACTTAAGGAAAATAGCAGGCTACCTGAAGAAGATCAGGAAGCTAAACTCACTGTCATTTTTAATGCTTCAAAGGAAATACGTGCGTCCATTTTAAATGCAACGCTTATTATTATCGTTGCGTTTATACCTCTGTTTTTCCTTTCGGGAATGGAAGGACGAATGTTAAAACCTCTGGGGATTTCATTCATTGTTTCCTTGTTTGCCTCTCTGGTGGTGGCGCTTACACTTACTCCTGTGTTGTGCAGCTTTTTACTTACCGGCAACAAGCAATTGTCAGGTCATGAGAGAGGAAGCCACTGGGTAAGATGGTTAAACAGCAAATACGGCAGCGTATTGGAACGCGCATTGAACTATAAAAAGTCCATTATTGGAACTGCGGCTATACTATTTATAGCCTCCATGATTTTGCTTTTCAGTTTAGGAAGAAGCTTTCTTCCCGAGTTTAACGAAGGAATGCTCACTTTGAGCACTGTAAGTCTTCCCGGTATTTCGCTTGAGGAGAGCAATAAATTAAACCTGATGCTGGAAAATGAGATGCTCGGAATGGAGGAAATCAATACTGTTGTTCGCCGCACCGGTCGTGCTGAACTCGACGAGCATGCTCAAGGCGTGTTTTCTTCCGAAGTCGATGTGCCTTACACGTTAACAAACCGATCAAAAGAAGAGTTTATTGAAGAACTACGAAGCCGATTGGGAACAATCCGTGGTATAAATATAACCATCGGCCAGCCTTTGTCGCATCGCATCGACCATATGTTGTCCGGCACCCGGGCAAATATCGCCATTAAGGTATTCGGAACCGACTTGCAGAAGATGTTCTCACTTGCCAATCAAATAAAATCCAATATTTCTGATATTGATGGATTAGTAGATGTGAACGTGGAGCAGCAGGTCGAAATCCCTCAGCTTCAGATAAAACCTAAACGTGAGATGCTCAAACTATACGGCATTCCGGTGAATGTATTTGCTGAGTTTATCGATGTTGCATTTGCCGGAGAAAAAGTATCGGAGGTGTACGAAGGAAACATGAGTTTCGATTTGATCTTGCGATACAACGATCGCTACCGGCATTCGATTGAATCTGTTAAAAACACCTTAATCGACACTCATGATGGTAACAAAGTAGCCTTGAAAGAAGTAGCTGACATAGTTTCGTCTTCTGGGCCAAACACCATCAGTCGCGAAAACGTGCAACGAAAGGTAGTGGTTTCATCCAATGTATCGGGACGTGATTTAAGCGGCGTGGTGAGTGAAGTTCAGAATTCGGTCGCAGCTAATATAAACCTGCCCGAGAATTATTACATCGAATACGGCGGACAGTTCGAAAGCGAGGAAAAAGCCTCCAAATTGCTGTTTTATACTTCTTTACTGGCCATTCTGATCATTTACCTGCTTTTATACATGGAATTCCGCAACCTGATTGTATCGGCAGTTATCTTGCTCAACCTGCCACTGGCATTGATAGGTGGTGTATTCAGTATCTGGGTTACTTCAGGGATGTTGAGTATTCCGGCCATCATCGGTTTTATTACTTTGTTTGGTATTGCAACCCGCAACGGCATTTTATTGGTGTCGCGTTACAATGCATTGCTCGAAGAAGGAGAATCATTACATAAGGCTATTATTAATGGCTCCCTCGACAGACTAAATCCCATCTTAATGACGGCTTTAACTGCCGCATTGGCATTAATTCCCCTGGTGATGACAGGCGACAAACCTGGTAACGAAATACAAAGCCCTATGGCGGTTGTCATTCTTGGCGGTCTGTTTAGTTCTACATTGCTGAATATGTTTATTGTCCCTGCAGTCTATTATTTGGTTAAAAGAAAGGAAGAAAACAAATGAAAAAGTTTATCAAATTAATCCTTTTTCTATCGGTTTCAATCGTCGGATTCGGTCAGTCTTTCGACAGTTTTATGCAAAATGTTGAGCAGAACAATCCAGCGCTGATTGCACTGCATAAATGGCTGGAAGCTGAAGAAACAAAAGTGAAAACAGGTATTTATCCCGATAATCCGGCAATCAGCTACAATTACCTTTGGGGGAATCCTGTCGCTATTGGGAACCAACAGGAACTTGAAGTTTCTCAGTCGTTTAAGTTGCCGGGGTATTATACCTCAAAAGCAGATGTTCAGAAGCTAAACTTTCGGCAAATGCAGGCACTGGCTGAAAAAGAAAAGAGAGAAATTATGCATAGTGCCAGAGTCGCGTGGCTCAGTTTAGCCCGGCTGAAAAGGCAGGAAGATTTATCGAACTCACGATCTAAAGATGCCGAAAAGCTTGTTGCTATAATGCGGGAAGGTTTCGAAGCGGGCGAAATTACAAAACCTGCATTTGACAAAGCCATAATCTATTCTCTTGGTAATCAAACTGAAGGGCAGAAAATTCGGTCTGAAATAGAGGTACAGACCCTGTATCTCCTGCAACTTAACGGAAACATTTTATTAGAAGGTTTAACGTTTGATTATCCTTCAGGATGGGAAGTTCCTGCTTTGGATGAGCTTCTTGGAAATCTTGCCGAAAATAGTCCGGAGTTGTTAATGGTACAAATAGGAGCCCAAAATGCCGAAAATGAAGTGAAACATCAGTTTATGAGTGGATTACCTTCCTTTGAAGCCGGGTACAAGTCAGAAACCATCCTTGATCAGAAATTACAGGGCTTCCATGCAGGCATCAGCATTCCGCTCTGGCAAAACAGGAATAACCTGACACATGCGAAACTGCATGCTGAATGGAGCAAGGCAAGTCAGTTGCAGCATGAAAGTGAATTGAGGGTGCAAGTTTCAGCTTTGTATCATGAATTGATGTCCTTTAAAACCAGCTATGAGCAAATGAAGTTAATTCTTGGTGAGCCGGGAATTTTGAAGAATAATCTCGAACTTTTAAGAACAGGACATATAACCTTTATAGAATATTTATTGGAAACTAATCTCATCAGGGAAGCCGAAAACCAATTTCTTCAAACAGAATTTGCCTATTATGAGTTGTTAAGCAAGTTAAAAACTTATGATCAGAAAGAATGATACGATAGATATTTCCTGCTTCTTAAAGTAAAAGTATAAGAATTTGCCCGATGTGACGTTACGTGTGATGTGGTGCTGATTCTTATTGCCGGATATGGTTGTCTTTTGCCCAACAATATGTAAGAAGAATCTGTTTTTTTTAAAATGAGTCTTGGTAAGTCCGTGCAACAGTTTCGCATACTTTTGACAGATTATACTTTATAGCACACAGTACAATGGAACATAAAATACGAGATCATTTCAACGACCCGGCCGGGCTTGAAAGTCTGTATCGGTCAGACAGGAAGGGTTTTCGCCTTGCCTTTTTCAGAGTTCTTCCCGAAATAGAGGATCAGCCTTTGGCAGATTTCTGGAAAGCACGTCTGGATGCGGAACAGGAGAATTCGGTTTCGCCTGATGTTTCTTCCTGGGACATATTTGCCTTGTTGATAGCGGCGATCAGTGCCGGAATTCTTATAAAGGCGCCGGAATTATTTGGGTTCAACAAAGAGCTGACTTTATTTTATGAACGAAATACCGCCCTCATTGTTTTTTTCGGGTTAACGTTCTACACCTTTCTATTGAAAGAAATCCGAAATACGAAGCAAATTGCTTTCACGGCTCTGGTATTTCTGATTTCGGCTGTTTATGTCAATTTCCTGCTGGCAGGCAATGAAAGTCATTCCGTCAATCTGGCATACATTCATCTTCCCTTAATGCTTTGGTGTCTTTATGGCTTGGTTTTTACAGACTTTGATCTAGGGTCAAAATCAAGAAGGATCGAGTATATCCGCCACAATGGCGATCTGGCGGTTATGGGAGCCATAGTACTAATTGCGGGCGGCCTGATGACAGGAATTACTTTGGGTTTGTTTTCGGCCATAGAAGTGGATATTGAGAAGTTTTATGTCGAATACATTGTCATTTGGGGATTGGTTTCGGCACCTATTGTGGTAAGTTTTATTTTGCAGAAGTATCCTTTGATAACGAGCCGTATAGCTCCTGTAATTGCAAGGGTATTCAGTCCTTTAGTGTTACTCACCTTGATCATATACCTCGGAAGCATCATCTTTTCGGGCAAAGATCCATACAACGACCGCGAGTTTCTTTTGGTATTCAACCTGCTGTTGCTTGGTGTGATGGCCATCATTATCTTCTCTGTCCCCGAAACATCAGTTGCCCGACGACAGAGGTTCAATGAGTTTATCCTTCTAGGCCTCGCTTTACTCACGCTGATCATTGATCTTGTAGCATTATCTGCTATTATTTACAGACTGGGCGAGTTTGGTTTTTCGCCTAACCGGACGGTTGTTCTGGGCTCAAACCTGTTGATTTTCGGCAACATGCTTTTAGTATTGATTGACCTTTTCAACGTTGTTTTTGGGAAGATGGATATCAGAAAAGTTGAACAGACTATTGCAGCATATGTTCCCTTGTATTTGGGCTGGACAGTTTTCGTGGTGTTTGTACTGCCCTGGGTTTTCGGGCTCAGATAGCGATAGATTGAATAATGAATCGGGGCAATTGAGTTTCTGTCATCTTCATTGAACACAAAGCAAAAGTAAATTCAATAATGCTGTTTGCTTGCCCTGAGAACCTATCTGCCGCTTTGACGGGCGTAGGGTGTAAGGTGTTGGCCGGCAAAATTACCTTTCAGAAATTTAAAGTAGCCTGACACGGCTATCATGGCGGCATTGTCGGTAGTGTAGCTAATCTTTGGAATAAATGCATCCCAACCCATTTCCTCTTTATTTCGCAAAATTGCATTGCGAAGTCCAGTATTTGCTGATACACCTCCGGCAATGGCAATTTGCATGATACCAGTCTGTTTGGAGGCAAGCACCAGCTTTTTCATCAGAATACTTATGATGCTAAGCTGAATTGAAGCACACAAATCGGCTTTGTTTTTTTCGATAAATGTTTCGTCTTGCTTTAGTTGGTCTCTAATGAAATACAGGATGCTGGTTTTTAGGCCACTGAAGCTGTAATCCAGTCCGGGCACAACAGGTTCCGAAAAACTGAAACGATTTGGATTGCCTTCTTTGGCGAGCTTGTCGATCATTGGACCGCCCGGATATGGTAATCCTAAAATCTTGGCAGCCTTGTCAAATGCTTCACCGGCAGCATCATCAATGGTTTTGCCAATAATTTTCATGTCAGAGGGGCTATGGACCAGCACGATCTGAGTGTGTCCTCCCGAAACTGTAAGGCACAAAAATGGAAATCGGGGCACCGGACGTACTGTTTCATCAGTAAGGAAATGTGCCAGAATATGTGCCTCCATATGGTCAGTTTCAATCAGTGGAATCCCCAGTGCCAAAGCAAAAGTCTTGGCAAAAGATGATCCAACCAGAAGCGATCCTAAAAGGCCTGGTCCGCGTGTATAAGCAACAGCACTAAGTTGTTTTTTATCTATATTTGCTTCCTTCAATGCACTGTCGACAACGGGTATGATGTTTTGCTGATGGGCACGGGAAGCCAGCTCCGGTACAACACCGCCAAATTTTTCATGAACCTGTTGATTGGCAATGATGTTGGACAGAACACGGGTGTTATCCAGAACTGCGGCAGAGGTCTCGTCACAGGACGATTCAATGCCAAGAATATAAGCACACATAAATCAAATATAAAGAGCAAAGGTATCAAAAATAAGCTGAGGGATATCGTTCTTGTGCTGCTGGCCCTGCTGCTGGCCTTGCCTGTGGGATTGTACACAGCCCTCAGAGATCCTTTTGTTCAAACCTTTATGGTTCGTTCGGTAACAACATATCTCTCCGGCGAACTTGGCACAACCATTAAGATCAAAAGTTTTTATATAGATCTGCAGCTTTCGCTCGAAGTGAACGATCTTATGGTTTACGATCTTAAAGGCGATACCTTGTTGTCAACCGGGCAGCTAAAAATCAGACCCTCCAAAGATATCTTCCGGAATCTTTCCTTTTCATCTGTTTCCCTCGAGAATACAACCGTTCAGTTAGTCAGACACATTGATGAAGAAAACCTGAACATGCAGTTTATCATAGATTATTTTCAATCTCTGTCAGACTCAACAGAGATTGACAAAACACAGGCAAAAACACAATTTCAAGTCGGTACACTTCGGTTAAGAAATGCCTCTTTCCGATATTGGGATCAGAATAAAGACAACCCGGGGATGCTGGGTATGGACTATTCCCATTTAAACATCAGTAACATCATACTTGATATCGGGGGTTTGGTTTTCAGTGATGATTCCATTCAACTACGCCTCAACAGGCTCAGTGCACGCGACACATCGGGAATAGTGCTTAATCATATGCAAGCAGCAAGAATGACTTATACACCTACCGGCATAAGCACCAAAGGTATGATCATTGAATCAGGGACTTCCAGGATTGATGCAGATTTGGCCTTTGTTTATAATCATCCTTCAGCATTCCTCGATTTCATTGATTCAGTGCGTATGGAAGCCTCGATCAGGAAATCAACTCTGATGATGAGCGACCTTTCATATTTTGCTGAAGAACTCACTGTGATGAATAATCAATTGGTTTTTTCAGGAACATTCAATGGAACGGTTGCTGATTTCGAGGCGCGTGAGTTTGATCTTTCATTCGGAACAAATTCCTTAATCAGTGCCGATGTCAGACTCAAAGGCCTACCTGATATTTACTCGACCAATATTACACTTGAACTTCACAACCTGATCACAAATGCCGCCGACCTCGGTGCCTTTGCAGTTCCGGTAGAAGGCAACCGTATTCCGCTGCCTGATCAGATAGGTTATTTGCAGACAATCGTTGTAGATGGCAGATTTAAAGGATATTATGATGATTTTATTACGAGTCTAAACATCAGAACAGGTATTGGAAACATATTTGCCGACCTGCTTGTACGTAAGAACTTGACTACAACCCGAATTCACTACTCGGGACAGATCAGGGCACGTAATGTTGATCTCGCCAGAATGTTTAATAGTGATTATGCGCCCTCAGCACTACATGCTGACATCAGACTGGATGGAAAAGGTGTGAGCCAAAACACCATAGACGCGCGCATTGATGGCAGAATCAGTTCAATGACATTGCTTGACAACAATTTTAAAGACATTATGCTAGGTGGTGTTTATACCGGAAATACCTTTGATGGCAAAGTTACTATTGATGACAGCAAATTAAAGCTTGACTTCTCCGGACTCGCCGATTTCAATCAGAATAGTCCTCGGTTTAAATGTACTGTCAACATACCACATGCCGATTTGTATAAACTTAATTTATCCGATTTAGATGAAACGATGTTGCTATCCACTAGCATTTCGGCAGATTTCACCGGACTTAAACCGGATGACCTCAGCGGTGAGTTTAACCTTAACAACACCAGATATACCGACAGCAGGGGCAAGTATTCAATGGACCGACTTACATTTAAATCATTTAGTGATCAGTTATTTCCAAAGAGACTTCAGATAAACTGCGATTTTTTTGATTTTGAACTGGCTGGTTCCTATGTGATACAGGATTTAGAGGAATCATTCAAACATTTTTTATCAGAATATATACATTTTGAAGAATTGAAACCCCACACTAAATTGCCATTTGAGCAAGATTTTTATGTTTTCCTTAAATTCAGTGAAACCGAAACCTTGCGCAGATTGCTTTTTCCTTCCTTAATTGTTTCCAATGATTTGAGTTTTTCAGGAACCTTTACTTCCAGAAGCCATATTCTCAATACAACGCTGAACGCAAGTTTGCTGGGGATTTCAGGTGTTAAGATGACCGATCTGTTGTTGAAAAGCACCACTGACCGTTGGCAGGCAATGGTAGAGCTTACAGGTAAAGAACTCACTTTTAAGGAAAGTACTGAACGGGACACAACAGCACTTGGTATTAACAAACCTGTTTTATCAACACTGCTGTCAAACGACAGCATTCAGTTTCAATTAGGTTGGAACGATGAAATGCTCATATCCAGAAATAAAGGTCTTATTAATGGTGTTTTCAAAACAGGAAAAGAAATTCTGGGTGAATTCAGAATTACTCACGCTGACTTAGTCGTTAACGATTCTGTGTGGTCAATCACTCCAGGCAACAGAATAGAAGTAACACCTCAATACACACATATAGATTCTGTTGAAGTGACTTTAGGTAACCAGAGAATTGTTGTAAACGGGAATTTGCCATTCAGTGAACAAGACACACTAATGATTGGCTTCAAAAGCTGGGATCTTTCAAATTTCGACCTGATAACCCAAGGATCAGGCCTTGATCTAGATGGTGTTATCACCGGCGATTTGGTATTGGCCAACCTGTCTAACAGTCCTGCATTTTTCAGCAACCTACACATTGATGACTTGTTTTTAAACCGGGAACAGCTGGGTGATGCCCGCATTGTAAGCAGCTGGAGCAGTCTGGATGAGTCGGTATATCTTAACGCACAATTGATTCATATTGGAAATGTTGGAGCAGGCAGGATGCTTAATCTTAGGGGATTTTATTATCCTTCGCTCAAAGCAAATAATCTCGCCTTCAGTTTGAATCTGGATAATTTCAGAATCAGGACTTTGTCTCCGTTCCTGAGTGGAATTGTGTCCAACGTTGAGGGACTGGCTTCCGGTGAAGTGAGTATTAATGGAACCTTAGAGAAACCTGAACTCAAAGGGCGTATAAGTTTGAAGCGCACGGGTTTTGTTGTAGATTATCTTAATACTGCCTATTCATTGTCACACGATTTTGAAATTAATCCAAAGGAGATCAACCTTAATGGATTGGTGTTGTATGATAATCAAAGCAATAAGGCATTTGTCAATGGCTCTTTGTCGCATGATTTTCTTAAGAACTTCAGACTTGATGTTCGCATTCAGCCCGAGAATTTCATGGCGCTCAATACCAACAACTCAATGAATGAACTGTTTTACGGAACAGCAAGGGTGAGTGGAGCAATGGAGATTAAAGGCCCTTTTAATGATGTTTTCATGAATATTAATGCTGTTACCAACAAGGGTACCAATATTTTCATTCCATTGAATACTGCAGCTACCATAGAGGACAGTGATTATGTTGTGTTTGTTTCACATAGCGATACCGTTTTCGGGGGTATTACTGAAGATGTAGTCAAGGATGAGGGCCTCAGATTTGGCCTTAATTTGGAAACACAGGTGACACCTGATGCCGGTGTGAAGATATTTTTACCCTACAATATGGGTGATCTCGAAGCAAATGGAAATGGCAATCTTCGGATGGGTATCAACTCAAAAGGCGATTTCTCGTTGTTGGGTGATTATATTATTAGATCTGGACAATTTAATTTTGTGTTTGAAAATCTGGTCAGACGGAAATTTGACCTGCTTGAGGGTGGCAGTATCTCGTGGACAGGTGACCCTATGGATGCCGAAATAGACATCAGAGGATTGTACAAAGTAAAAACATCCGTTGGATCGCTGGGATTGATGCTTGACTCTACATCAACATTCAGAAACAGAGTCAATGTTGATTGTATTATACACCTGTCACAACAGTTGTTCAACCCAAGCATTAAATTCAGCATTCAGTTGCCTAATGCCGATGAAAATGTGCGTCAGATGGTCTTCAGCGTGCTCGATACCACCAATGAAGCCCTGATGACACAACAGATGATTTCATTGCTTGTGCTCGGCAGTTTCAGCTATTCTTCAGGTGATCAGGCCGGCTTGAGTTCATCTTCTCTAAATGTGTTATCGAATCAGTTAAGCAACTGGTTATCTCAGATCAGTAAAGACTTTGATATCGGACTTAACTACAAGCCTGGTGATAAAATATCAAATGAAGAACTTGAAGTTGCCCTTTCAACACAGTTGTTCAACGACAGAATTACGATTGACGGTAATTTTGGTGTGATTGGTAACCGTGTTCAATCACAGAATGCAAGTAATATTGTTGGTGATATTGATGTTAATTTTTTAATAACCAGAGACGGCAGGTTTAGATTGAAGGCTTTTAATCACTCAAATGTGAATTCATGGTACAACAGCAACTCATTTGAGAAAATTGCACCCTATACACAAGGTGTTGGTATCACTTATAAACAGGAATTCGATAATTTTGGAGAACTCTTCAGACGAAAAAAGTTACCCATGACAAACAAAAAAGAATAAAAAATATGAAAATAAGCGCACTTTTTCTACTTAGTATGTTTAGCTTAACACAGGTGTTCTGTCAGATAACTATCTCTAGTTCTGATATGCCGGTAAGTGGAGATACCATTAGGACAAGCAATGGGGTTAATCCGGGAGGTATTTATGATTTTGCCCGAACAGGGAATAATCTGATCTGGGATTTCACTGGTCTGGAGAATATCGGTCAACAAGTTGACACTTTCCTGACAGTTACTCAAACACCGATTATTTTCTGGCCGTTCTTTCTCACCAGTGCAAATCTTGCTCGAAAGGTAAGCGGTACCGGCCTGATACCTGGACTGCCAGTTGAAAGTGCTTTTCAATACTTTAATAAAACATCTTCTGCTTATAGTGATATTGGTACAGGTTTGGTGTTGAGTGGTTTGCCTATCCCATTGAAATACACCGATCCTGATGTACTGTATCGTTTCCCGATGACAGTCGGTTTTCAGGATACTGTTGATTCCTATCTCGAAGTGTCTGTGCCCGACCTCGGTTATCTGATGGTTGACCGAAACAGAATTAATCTAGTGGACGGCTGGGGCGTTTTGAAATCACCTTACGGAGAATTCGAGGTTTTACGTTTGAAATCAATAGTCAGTGAATACGACAGCATTTTTGTTGATTCGCTCGGAATCGGTTTCCCCATTCAAAGAAATTATATTGAATACAAGTGGATTGGGCAAGGATTCGGAATTCCTTTACTGCAGGTGTCCATCGATACCCTGCTGCAGACTGAGAGCATCGTATTTATAGATTCAGTAAGAGAGATCAATGTTGGAATTGGTCAGACCAATATACAGCTTCATAGTTTGAAAGTGTATCCCAATCCTGCTGATAATTATATTGACATGGATTTATCAGGTATTACTGATAGAATTATATCAATCAGGCTTTTGGATATGGCAGGAAAATCCTGTCTGATGATCCCCCTGAATGAAAAACTACCTGAAAATGTTCCATTCAGGATTGATCTTACTCCCTATGGCTTGTCCAGGGGTATGTATACCCTTATGATACAGAGCAAAAGCAAAGTTTTTGTGTCCAGGCTAATGATCAGTGACTGATGACACTGCTTGTATATAAATCATCGGCAGGCTCAGGCAAAACATATACCCTTGTAAGAACCTATTTAGGCCTCCTGCTTCGTAACCCTTCATCATACCGGAATATCCTCGGGGTGACTTTTACGAACAAGGCTGCCAATGAGATGAAATCACGGATCATTGCTGCCCTTGAAGGTATTGCATCCGTTAATCCAATGCAATCTGACAGATACTCGTCCTTGCTTGAAGAGCTCTGTAACGAAACGGAACTTGATAAGGCTACTGTAAAGAACAGGGCTGCTGCGGCCTTGACCGAATTGCTGCACCATTACGGCGATTTTTCCATCAGCACCATCGACTCTTTTGTCCATAAGCTTGTCAGAACCTTCACATTCGATCTTGGTCTGCCACAACAATTTGATGTTGAGCTAAATGCATATAGATTAATTGATAAAAGCATTGAAAACCTTTTGTCGCGGGTCGGGTCAGATGAGTTAGTGACGCATGCAATATTGGACTTACTGGTTTATACACTGGAGGATGAGAGAAGCTGGCAGATCGAGATGCAGCTAAAAGAATTTGGCATGAACCTCCTTGAAGAGAAAAGTTATCTTCATGCACGAAATCTGGCAAATTGCAGTTACTCCGATTTTAAGGAGTTTCGTCACAGAATAAAGAATTACTGTGATGATTTTGAAACCCGACTTAGAAAACAAGCAAGAATAATACTCGATTTTTTTGATGCAGAAATGATTCTGGAAAGTGATCTGGCAGGCGGATCACCACGTAGTATCAACAAGTTTTTTCAATTACTGGTTGAAGGTGATGTTGAAAAGGCTTTTGAGCTGAAATCATGGGGGGCATACCTCGAATCGGGTAAATGGTTTTCGACCAAAGCAACTGCCACTGCAAAAGCTGCTATAAATTCCAATCATCAGATGCTTCATGACACACTCAATGATATAGTCGGGTATCATGAAGAGCATTCCGGTCTTTACTATCTGGCAAAAATGCTGTTGCCTCAGATTTACAAGGTCGCATTACTCTCAGCGATTCAAAGAAGCCTTACCGAAATAATGGATGAGTATAACCTCGTACATATATCAGAGTTTAATAAGCGTATTTCTAATATAGTTTCGGGTGTTACTGCCCCATACATTTATGAACGCCTGGGCGAGAGATACAAACATTTTATGATTGATGAATTTCAGGATACATCATTCATGCAATGGCTCAATTTTTTACCCTTGATAGATAATTCACTGGCAATAGGAAACCTTAACTTACTGGTCGGCGATGGAAAACAGGCAATTTACCGTTGGCGTAACGGCGATGTGGAGCAGTTTGTCCGATTACCATTGCTAAGCAATCCTGAAAATGATCCCTGGATCGAAGATGTTGGTGTAAATTTAATGAATCATTATGATGAGCGCTTCCTGAATACCAATTTCAGATCATCTGCAACAATAGTTTCCTTTAACAATAGTTTTTTTGAGTTTAGCAAGCAGTTCCTTGAGCATGATATGCAGAGGGTTTATGACGGCCAGCAACAAAAATCTGTCCACAATGCAGACGGATATATTGAAATTCAGTTTCTTCCTTCAGACGAACCAGATAAGAAGCAAGCTTATCTGTTGCGAACGCTGCAGCTTATCCAGCATTTGGTGGAAGAAGGCTACACAAAAAGTGATATTACCATTCTTGTTAGAAAGAACGAAGAAGGTAGTTTGCTGGCTAGATATTTGCTTGAGAACAATATAAGTGTCATTTCTGCTGAGTCGCTTCTGGTGTCTTCCTCTCCACACGTGAAGGCCGTAATGGCAGCAATGAGTTGGATAGCGAACCCATCTGATGATGTTGCCCGAAACGATTTTTTCTATTTCACATCTCATTGCAGGCAAGGCCGGCAATGCATGTGGGCTGATTTTATAATTACCGAAGCCAGATCAAGGCGAACAGCCGGGGCAGCTGCCGGTTTACAACCTTTTGATGATGATACTCTGGCACATCTTAGTTCTTCCAGTCTTTACGACATGCTCGAAATGGTTTTGCGGTTGCTTGAATTCGATGAGTTGAGCGATCCATATATTCAGTTTTTACTTGAGTACGTGCACGAGTTCTCCTTATCGTCAAAAGGTGCACTTCATGAACTTGTCGAAGATTGGAAAATTACATCCAAAAGCTTGTCTGTTCTGATCCCTGAAGCCACCGATTCAGTTCGCATCATGACAATTCATAAAGCAAAAGGCCTTGAATTCAGAGTGGTCATTTTTCCTTTTGCGAATGAGAAACTAAAGAACTGTTCAAAATCAAATTTATGGGTCAACCTTGACAACAAGGCTTTTGGCAATATCAGCAGTGCTTATATCACCTGCAGCAAAAAACTGAATAAAACGCTTCTGAAGCCTGTTTTTCTTGAAGAAACGAAACGGTCAGAACTCGATTTGTTGAATCTTGTATATGTGGCTTTTACCAGAGCTATCGACCGTTTGTATATCATCAGCGAATCAGTTTTGCCGTCGTCTGATGTACTCAGCTTGCCCGGCTTGTTAACGGGATACATTCAGGAAAATAATCTTAAACCTGATTCGTTTAACAGATATTGCATTGGAGAAACAGGCCCTCCCCGCAAATCGGAAACTGCCAGGCCTCTTGTTAAAGCACTCGGAATGACATCTCACGACTGGTCTAAAAATTCAATCTTTATAACTGGTAATCGCCATGAAGAAACAGAACCCCAGTCACAAAACAATCGGATCAAAGGAATACTCATTCATGAGTTGTTGTCAAAAATACCTAATGAAGACATGATTGAACCTGTGTTGAATCATTATGTGTTCAATGGAAGAATATCATCATCAGAAATGCCCGAATTGCAACAAATGCTTGGTGAGTTTTTTGCATTGAATGTAATCAGCGAATCGATTAAAACCGGAGCTGTTGTTCATAACGAACGGGAATTGATTGCCACAGATGGCGAAGTATTACGTCCTGATCGCGTAATTGAGTTTGCTGACAGAGTAGTTCTGATAGATTTTAAAACCGGTGAGGAAAGAAAAGAGCACCTAATACAGGTTGAGAATTATGCAAGAACCCTCAGCACGATCTACCCAAAACCGGTTGAATCATATTTGCTATACCTAAACAATGACATTAATCTTGTTGCATGTTAATACAATAACCCTAATTAAATATTTTAAATATGAGAAAATTTGTTCTTTCTATTGGCTTGTCTCTGATGCTTTTGACAGCATTTGCACAGGATGAGATGAGGTTGATGCGGTTTCCGGCCATCCACGGAGATCAGGTAGTTTTTAGTTATGCAGGTGATCTGTATACAGTACCATTATCAGGAGGTGAAGCGACTAAACTCACCAATGACCCTGACGGTTTTGAGTTGTTTGCCCGTTTTTCACCTGATGGCAAACATATTGCTTTTACGGGTCAATACGACGGCAATACAGAGGTGTTTTTAATTCCTGCAACAGGAGGCGAGCCTCGCAGGCTTACTTTTACAGCAACCCTGAACAGGGACGATCTTTCGGACCGAATGGGACCAAACAACATTGTTATGGCCTGGCGGGACAATGAGCATATTGTGTATCGCAGTAGAAAACAAACCTTTAATGATTTCAAGGGTCAGTTATTTGCAGCTGGCATTGAAGGTGGTTTGTCCGAAGAACTCCCACTTCCTGACGGAAGTTGGTGCTCTTTTTCGCCCGATGGAAAAAAAATGGTCTATAACAGAGTTTTCAGAGAATTCCGTACGTGGAAATACTATCAGGGTGGTATGGCGGATGATGTATGGTTTCATGATTTTGAAACCAGACAAACAACAAACCTGACAAATCACCCGGCTCAGGATATTTTTCCGATGTGGCAAGGCAATAAGGTTTATTTCATTTCGGATCGCGACCGTATCATGAACTTATTCGTGTATGATCTGGATACAAAGCAAACTGAAAAGCTGACGAATTACACAGATTATGATATCAAGTTTCCCTCACTGGGGACTTCATCAATCATTTACGAAAATGCCGGTTATCTCTACAATTTTGATCTGCGTACTCGCCTTGCATCAAAAATACCGATTAGCATACCAGGAGATTTTCCGGCTGCCCGGGCAAAAATGATTGATGCTTCAAAATTCATTAACTCATTTGATATAGCACCTGATGGAAACAGAATTGTGTTCGGAGCAAGGGGCGATGTTTTTACAGTTCCGGCCAGAACAGGAATAACACGTAACCTGACAGCTTCGGCAGGCGTGCACGACCGTGATGTGGCATGGAGTCCCGACGGAAAATATATAGCCATTGTCTCAGATAAAACCGGAGAGGATGAGATCTTCATCTTTGATCAGAAGGGAGAAAAAGAGGCCAAGCAACTTACAAGCAATAGTGATTCATACAAATATAACCCTGTCTGGTCGCCCGACAGCAAAAAGATCCTTTGGTCTGACAAAATGGGCAGATTGAGTTATCTGGATGTTGAAACCGGAAAAACGGTGGAAGTTGCACGATCTAAAAGCTGGGAAATACGCTCTTATGACTGGTCGCCCGACAGCCGGTGGATTGTTTACACACAACAAAACACATTTTCTGTGAGTCGTGTGCATATATACAATATTAATACAAAAGAGAATCAACCAGTAACAGACCAATGGTATAACGCAAGCAGTGCTCGTTTCGACCCGACCGGACAATATCTCTACTTCAGTTCCTCCCGTGATTTTAACCCTGTTTACAGCTGGACTGAGTGGAACCACGCCTATATTGACATGAATAAGGTATTTATGATATTGCTCAAAAGAACAACACCTTCACCATTTACTCCTGAGAACAATGAAGCTGTTGTAGCAGAACCAGCAGAATCAGAACCGGTAAAAAAGGAATCAAAATCAGACAAAAAAGAAGAGAAGAAGCTGAGTGTAGAAGTCGATTTTGATGGAATCTTTGGCCGGGTCGTATCGCTACCCGTATCTGCCGGAGCATATTGGAATATAAGTCCGGTGGATGGCGGTGTATATTATGCTTTCAATGCAAGAGGTTCTAAACCTTCCTTGAAGTTTTTTGATCTTAAATCGAAGAAAGAGACGGATCTGGGTAACTATACCAACTTCATCATTTCGGCCGACCAAAAGAAGATGTTATTGGCTGCCAACGGTAAATACTCAGTCATTGACCTTCCCAAAAGTACTATTAAAATTGATGAATCTGCCGACCTATCAAATATGAAGGTTAAGGTGAACCTGAAGGAGGAATGGAAACAGATCTATACTGAATCGTGGAGGCAAATGCGCGATTTCTTCTATGCACCTAATATGCACGGGGTTGATTGGAAATCCAAGCATGAAAAATATGCTGTTTTACTTCCATATGTTAACCACCGCGATGACCTTAACTACCTCATCGGTGAACTTATCGGTGAACTTAATGTTGGACATGCATATGTCAATGGCGGGGATAAAGCAGCACCTGAACGCATCAAAACCGGCTTGCTGGGTGCAAAACTGAGTCGCGATAAATCAGGTTACTACAGAATAGATAAAATACTGAAAGGGGAGAACTGGAATGAATCACTTCGTTCACCTTTGACAATGAGCGGTGTTGATGCCCGCGAAGGTGATTATATTGTTTCAGTCAATGGTAAGGAAACCAATACAATGACCGATATCTATGAAGCACTCATTGGAACTGCAGGTCAGCAGGTTATTCTGGGACTAAATGCCAGCCCGTCATCAAGCGGAAGCCGCAAGGTAATCGTTGTTCCTGTCGCTGACGAATCCGGTTTGTATTACTACACCTGGGTTCAGGGCAATATCGATAAAGTAAATAAGGCTACTAACGGACAAGTAGGCTATATACACATTCCTGATATGGGCCCTGAAGGTCTGAATGAGTTTGTAAAATATTATTACCCCCAATTGGACAAAAAGGCTCTGATCATTGACGACCGTGGTAATGGCGGCGGAAATGTATCCCCCATGATTATTGAGCGTCTCTCGCGCGAGCTTGCGTTATACGGCATGTCTAGAAACAATGGTGTGGATACAAAACCCCGTGGCATGATGTTGGGGCCAAAAGTGATCTTGCTTGACCGTTATTCGGCTTCAGATGGTGATTTGTTCCCTTATCAGTTCAAGAAGCTTGGATTAGGCAAGGCAATCGGTATGCGATCATGGGGAGGAGTTGTTGGTATCAGAGGTAGCTTACCATTTATTGATGGAGCTGATCTCCGTAAACCTGAGTTTGCTCCTTTCGATGAAAATGGCAACTGGGTTATTGAAGGTTATGGGGTTGACCCGGATATTGTTATTGACAATGATCCGGCAAGGGAATATGATGGGATTGACGATCAACTGAATAAAGCAATTGAAGTCATTCTCGAAGAAATGAAAAACTATCCTGAACTTCCGCAAATTCCGCCTTACCCTGTAAGGTAGTTCGGGATCTAAGAAAAAAAAGCCACTTTCGTTTGAGAGTGGCTTTTTCGTTGAATCAGGCCTGTGCTGTCGGCCCACCTAATGTAAATGGTGGCATAGCATCACCGCCGGGTGAGTCTTTTATCGGACCATGTGCCGACTCAAACTTTTTAAGGTTATCAGCAAGTGCTTTATACAATCGTTTGGCATGTTCGGGAGTCAATATGATCCTGGACTTCACTTTTGCTTTTTGCACACCGGGCATCAATTTCACAAAGTCAATCACAAATTCAGAATGTGAATGCGTAATAATAGCCAGATTGCTGTATATACCCTCAGAAATTTCCTCGCTGAGTTCGATATTGATCTGATTTTTGTTCTCTGCCATAATCCATGAATGTTATTTGCGATCATGCCTCATACCCGGACGGGCAGCGGCTTCCATAACTGCTTCGTATTCTTCGCGCGAACCTACAATCAGGTCATCATATTCTCTCAGACCAGTTCCTGCAGGAATTTTATGGCCAACAATAACATTTTCTTTCAAGCCATTCAGCTCGTCAGATTTTGCGTTGATGGCAGCCAGTGTCAGTACTTTGGTGGTTTCCTGGAACGATGCTGCGGAGATAAAGCTGTTAGTCTGAAGTGAAGCACGTGTGATTCCCTGCAATACCTGGAAGGCAGTTGCTGGTTTGGCATCACGGGCTTCCACAAGGGTTTTATCCTTACGTTTCAGCATCGAATTTTCGTCGCGCAATTTTCTGGCGCTGATGATTTGTCCCTGGCGCAGGGTTTCAGAGTCACCCGGGTCAGTAACGATCTTCTTGCCATAGATCTCATCATTTTCCTCCTGAAAATCGATTTTATTAATCAGTTCACCTTCGAGGAATCGTGTATCTCCCGGATCTTCCACTTCAACTTTACGCATCATTTGTCGAACAATCACCTCAAAATGCTTGTCGTTGATCTTAACACCTTGCAGACGGTACACCTCCTGAACTTCGTTCACGATATATTCCTGTACCTTCATGGGGCCTTTGATCGCCAGAATATCCGACGGAGTCATGGCGCCTTCCGACAGCGGTGTTCCTGCCTTTACAAAGTCATTTTCCTGAGCAAGGATCTGCTTTGTGGTCGGGATGAGATAACTCTTTTCTTCACCGGTTTTGGAAGTCACAATGATCTCGCGATTACCTCTTTTGAGTTTCTTGCCAAAAGAAACAACGCCATCAATTTCGGAAACAATTGCCGGTTCCGAGGGGTTACGGGCTTCAAATAATTCTGTGACCCTTGGCAGACCACCGGTAATATCACCTGATTTGCCAATCGCTCTGGGAATCTTGACGAGCATTCCGCCTGCTTTAACCATATCGCCGTTGTCAACAACAATATGCGAACCTACTGGAATGTCATACATCTTGATTACCACATTGTCCTTGTCAAGAATTTTGATTGCAGGATTTTTCGTTTTCTGACGACTTTCAATGATCACTTTTTCGTGATAACCGGTTTGTTCGTCCGATTCAATACGATAGGTTTGTCCTTCTACAATATTTTCAAAGGCTATCTTGCCTTCATGTTCCGACAAGATCACTGCATTGTAGGGATCCCAATCGCTGATCAGATCGCCTTTGGCCACTGTTGAGCCATTACGGAAATACAGGTTAGCACCGTAAGGTATGTTTCCTGAAGTAAGCACTATACCTGTTTTCTTGTCAATGATTTTCATTTCGGCCGAACGACCTATGACGATATCAATGTTTTTGCCATCCTTTTCTGATTCAACTGACCTGAGTTCCTCGATTTCGAGTAATCCATCATATTTGGCTTCGATTTTCGACAAGATGGCGATATTGGCAGCAGCACCACCGACGTGGAATGTACGCAAGGTAAGCTGTGTTCCTGGTTCACCGATAGATTGAGCCGCAATAACACCAACAGCTTCTCCTTTCTGAACCATTTTTCCTGATGCCAGGTTGCGTCCGTAACACTTTGCGCACACGCCTTTACGTGACTCACATGTTAACACCGACCTTATTTCTACTTGTTCAATCGGAGAGTTTTCGATAACAGCTGCAATGTCCTCAGTGATTTCTTCGCTGCCTTCTATAATGAGTTCTCCTGTTTGTGGATGGTACACATCATGCAGGGCAACACGTCCGAGAATTCTGTCATACAGCGATTCAACAACCTCCTCGCTCTTTTTCAAAGCGCTGATGGTTAGTCCCCTTAAAGTACCGCAGTCTTGCTCCGTGATGACAACATCCTGGGCAACATCCACCAGACGACGTGTAAGATAACCGGCGTCTGCCGTCTTAAGAGCGGTATCGGCCAAACCTTTACGTGCACCGTGTGTTGAAATGAAGTACTCGAGAACCGACAATCCTTCTTTGAAGTTTGACAGAATCGGGTTTTCAATGATTTCGCCACCTGTAGCACCAGATTTCTGCGGTTTTGCCATCAGACCCCTCATACCCGACAATTGCCTAATCTGTTCTTTTGAACCACGGGCACCAGAATCGAGCATCATGAAAACGGGATTAAATCCCTGATCATCCTGTGAGAGGTGCTGCATCAGTGTATTGGTAAGCCTCGAATTGGTATGTGTCCAGATGTCAATGATCTGATTATAACGCTCATTGTTGGTAATAAATCCCATGTTGTAGTTGGCGATTACCTCGGAAACTTCGTCATTGGCATTTTGAATTAGTTCTTCCTTAACTGCAGGAATTTTTACATTACCAAGGTTGAACGACAGTCCGCCTCTATAGGCCATCTGGAAGCCAAGATTCTTGATGTCATCAAGAAATTTCGATGCAGTTGCTGTACCGAGCAACTTAACAATGTCACCGATGATGTCACGAAGAGATTTCTTGGTCAACAGCTGGTTGATATACCCGTATTTCTCAGGTACTACCTGGTTGAACAACACTCTTCCAACTGTGGTTTCGACTGTTTTCACGATAAGTTGACCACCTTCACGCACTTTTGTTTTGACAAAAATAACTGCATGCAGATCAACCTTTTTCTCGTTATAAGCAATGAGCACCTCTTCTGCTGAATAAAACCTTTTGCCTTCACCTTTCACAGCTTTATCCGAAGTGCTTTTCCGTGCTTTGGTCAAATAATAGAGACCAAGAACCATGTCCTGTGAAGGAACTGTGATTGGTGCACCGTTGGCAGGATTCAGAATGTTATGCGATGCCAGCATCAGAATTTGTGCCTCAAGTATGGCGGCATGTCCTAATGGGACGTGCACAGCCATCTGGTCACCGTCAAAGTCGGCATTAAAAGCGGTACACACCAGTGGGTGCAGCTGAATGGCTTTGCCTTCAACCAGTTTAGGCTGGAAGGCTTGAATACCGAGTCTGTGCAGGGTGGGGGCCCTGTTCAGCAAAACAGGATGACCTTTAAGTATGCTTTCCAGAATGTCATAAACAACAGGGTCTTTCCGGTCAACAATCTTTTTTGCTGATTTTACTGTTTTCACAATTCCTCTTTCAAGCATCTTACGAATAATAAAAGGCTTAAAGAGTTCGGACGCCATATCTTTAGGAATACCACATTCGTTCAGGTTGAGTTCAGGACCGACAACGATTACTGAACGTCCTGAATAATCAACACGTTTACCAAGCAGGTTCTGACGGAAACGTCCTTGCTTTCCTTTCAAACTGTCACTCAGTGACTTAAGAGGTCTGTTTGATTCGGTCTTTACAGCACTTGATTTCCTTGAATTATCAAACAATGAGTCAACAGCTTCCTGTAACATGCGCTTTTCGTTACGCATAATCACATCGGGTGCTTTGATTTCAATAAGCCTTTTGAGCCTGTTGTTACGGATAATGACCCTGCGATAGAGATCGTTAAGATCGGATGTGGCAAAACGTCCACCATCCAGAGGCACCAGTGGACGTAGCTCTGGTGGGATAACGGGTACAATTTTCACAATCATCCATTCCGGACGATTCTCAGCTCTGTTGCGTGCATCCCTGAAAGCTTCGAATACCTGAAGCCTCTTAAGTGCTTCCTGTTTACGTTGCTGTGAAGTTTCGGTATTGGCCTTATGTCTCAGGTCGAATGACTCAGCATCGAGGTCGAGACGGGCAAGAAGGTCATGAATAGCTTCAGCCCCCATTTTGGCGATAAACTTATTCGGGTCTTCATCAGGAAGATGCTGGTTGTCTGCCGGCAAGGAGTCAATGATATCCAGATATTCTTCTTCGGTAATAAAATCAAGATAGTTGATACCATCGTTCTTCTTAATTCCGGGATTGATGACCACGTAACGCTCATAATATATGATCGCATCAAGCTTTTTGGTCGGAAGGCCGAGTAACGCTCCAATTTTATTGGGAAGGGACCTGAAATACCATATATGTGCCACAGGTACAACAAGTTGGATATGACCCATGCGTTCCCTGCGCACCTTCTTTTCTGTTACCTCAACACCGCAACGGTCGCATATGATACCCTTGTACCTGATTCGTTTGTATTTGCCGCAGTGACACTCCCAGTCTTTTACAGGCCCGAAAATCCGCTCACAGAACAACCCCCCCATTTCGGGTTTGTAAGTTCTGTAGTTGATGGTTTCGGGTTTTAATACTTCACCGCTCGATCTTTCCAGAATCGACTCAGGTGAAGCGAGGCTGAGTGTTATTTTTGAAAACGCACTGCTGATTGTGCTGTCACTTCTATAAGCCATATTTTTGTTGATCAGTTATTTCGTAGATGAAAAATGTATTTTCTTTATTCGTTGTTTATGATTCAAAGGCGACCTCGAGACCTAAGCCGCGTAACTCATGAACCAGAACATTGAAAGATTCGGGAATTCCCGGAACAGGCATGTTGTCACCCTTAACGATGGCTTCATATGCTTTGGCACGGCCAACAACATCGTCGGACTTAACCGTAAGTATTTCCTGAAGAATGTTGCTTGCACCAAACGCTTCAAGTGCCCACACTTCCATTTCTCCAAAACGCTGACCGCCAAACTGAGCCTTGCCTCCAAGGGGTTGTTGCGTAATGAGTGAATAAGGTCCGATGGATCTTGCATGCATCTTATCATCAACCATGTGGTGAAGTTTCAGCATATAAATGTAACCTACTGTGGCAGGCTGATCAAAGCGTTCGCCGGTGCCTCCGTCGTACAGATATACACTTCCATTTTCAGGCAGATTGGCTTTCTTCAGATAATCATTTATCTGATCGATACTTGCACCGTCGAAAATGGGTGTGGCAAATTTGAGGCCAAGCTTTGCACCGGCCCAGCCCAATACTGTTTCATAAATCTGTCCGAGGTTCATACGCGAAGGTACACCAAGCGGGTTAAGCACGATATCAACGGGAGTGCCGTCATTCAGAAAAGGCATATCTTCTTCGCGAACAATCCTGGCAACGATACCTTTGTTTCCGTGACGACCGGCCATTTTATCACCGACAGTCAGCTTACGTTTCTTAGCCACATATACTTTCGCCATCTGTACAATGCCATTGGGAAGCTCATCACCAACGGTGGCTACGAACTTTTTGCGGTTAAACACCCCGTATAATTCCTTATACTTAATGTTGAAGTTGTTGATCACAACTTTGATCAAATCATTGGTCTCTTTATCCGTTGTCCATTTGTTGGGGTTTACGGTAGCATAATCAAGACCCATCAGCATCTTTTGGGTAAACTTCGATTTTTTAGGGATAATTACTTCTTTGAAGTTATTTGTTACTCCCTGCGAAGTTTTGTTATTGAGCAAAACAGTTAATTTATCAACGAGTTTGCCTTTTAACGCGGCAAACTGCTTGTTATATTGTTCTTCGAGTTCGCTTACAAGATCCTTGTCTTTGGCTTTCGATTTTCGGTCCTTGATCACACGCGAGAACAGTTTTTTCTCAATAACAATACCTTTCATCGACGGTGGTGCCTTCAGTGAGGCATTTTTCACATCCCCTGCTTTATCTCCGAAGATTGCCCTGAGCAATTTTTCTTCCGGTGTTGGGTCGCTTTCGCCTTTGGGTGTGATTTTGCCAATCAGAATATCTCCTTCGTTCACTTCGGCTCCGATACGAATCAGACCGTTTTCGTCGAGGTCCTTTGTTGCTTCAGCACTTACATTGGGGATATCATTGGTTAGTTCCTCAATTCCTCTCTTTGTGTCGCGAACTTCAAGAGTAAACTCCTCTATATGAACAGAAGTAAATATATCTTCCTTGACGATTTTCTCAGAAATAACAATAGCATCCTCAAAGTTATAACCTTTCCAGGGCATGAAGGCTACCATCAGGTTACGCCCCAGGGCCAATTCTCCGTTCTGTGTAGCATACCCTTCACATAACACCTGACCTTTATTAACCTTCTGTCCTCTTCTAACGATTGGTTTCAGGTTGATGCTCGTATTCTGATTGGTGCGGGTAAACTTTGTAAGCTGATATGTTTTCACATCATCATCAAAGCTAACCAGTTTCTCGTCATCAGCACGGTTATAACGAATCGTAATTTTGGTTGAATCGACAAACAAAACCTCACCGCTTCCTTCAGCATGGATAAGAACGCGTGAGTCTCTTGCTACAGGAGCCTCAATTCCGGTGCCAACAATAGGAGTTTCCGGATTAATCAATGGCACAGCCTGACGCATCATGTTTGATCCCATGAGTGCGCGGTTGGCATCATCATGTTCAAGGAATGGAATAAGCGAGGCTGCAATGGAAGCAATCTGATTGGGTGCAACGTCGATGAGGTTAACTTCTTCGCGCGCAGTGATAGGATAATCAGCAAGATACCTGACCTTCACCTGATCTTCAACAAACAAGCCTTTGGAATCTGTTGTAGTACTTGCCTGAGCGATAATCTTGTTTTCTTCTTCCTCTGCACTCAGGTAAACAGGTGAACTGCTAAAATCAACTTTTCCTTCTTTAACTTCACGATAGGGTGTCTCGATGAATCCAAGTTTGTTGATCTTAGCATAGACACACAGGGACGAGATCAGCCCGATATTTGGACCTTCGGGTGTTTCGATGGTACACAACCTGCCGTAGTGGGTGTAATGTACGTCGCGTACCTCAAATCCGGCGCGTTCGCGTGACAGACCACCTGGTCCCAAAGCGCTCACCCTGCGTTTGTGGGTAACTTCAGACAGTGGGTTGGTCTGATCCATAAACTGCGACAGCTGATTGGTGCCAAAGAATGAGTTGATTACTGAAGACAGTGTTTTGGCATTAATCAGGTCAGTGGGTGTAAACACTTCATTGTCACGAACATTCATGCGTTCACGTATGGTTCGTGCCATACGGGCCAAACCAACACCAAATTGCGCATAAAGCTGTTCACCAACGGTTCTTACCCTTCTGTTGCTGAGATGGTCAATGTCGTCCACTTCTGTTTTGTTGTTTGCCAACTCAATCAGATATTTGATAATCTCAATAATATCTTCTTTGGTGAGCACTTTGACGTCTTCGGGAGTAGTCAGATGAAGTTTCTTGTTTATTCTGTAACGCCCGACTTCTCCCAAATCGTAGCGTTTATCGCTGAAAAAGAGTTTGTCGATAATGCCGCGGGCTGTTTCTTCATCCGGTGGCTCTGCATTTCTCAGCTGTCTGTAGATGAATTCAACGGCTTCTTTCTCAGAGTTTGCTGTATCTTTTTGAAGAGTATTAAAAATGATAGAATAATCTGAAGCATTTGCTTCGTCCTGGTGGATCAGAATGGTTTTGATTCCCGAATCCACAATCTGGTCAATATGTTCATTCGTGAGTTCTGTTTCGCGTTCGATGATAACTTCGTTACGTTCAATCGAAACCACTTCACCTGTGTCTTCGTCCACAAAATCTTCAATCCACGAACGTACCACTCTTGCGGCAAGCTTTCGTCCAATGACCCTTTTCAATCCGGCTTTACTAACCTTAATTTCTTCTGCAAGATTGAAAATTTCAAGGATATCTTTGTCTGTTTCAAATCCGATAGCCCTGAGCAGAGTGGTCACAGGCAATTTTTTCTTTCTGTCAATGTAGGCATACATGACATTATTGATGTCGGTCGAGAATTCCATCCACGAACCTTTGAACGGGATAATTCGTGCCGAATAAAGTTGCGTCCCGTTAGCATGTTTATGCTGTCCAAAGAACACACCTGGTGATCGGTGCAACTGGGAAACCACAACGCGTTCGGCTCCGTTTATTACAAATGTGCCCTGAGGAGTCATGTATGGAATCATCCCAAGATACACATCCTGGACAATGGTTTCAAAATCTTCATGTTCCGGGTCGGTACAATAAAGCTTTAGCTTTGCTTTGAGCGGAACACTATAGGTTAATCCGCGCTCTATACATTCTTCTATCGAATAGCGGGGTGGATCAATATAGTAATCGATAAATTCGAGTACAAAATTATTCCGTGCATCCGTGATCGGGAAGTTTTCTGCAAACACCCTGTAGAGTCCCTCAGTCTCACGATTTTCAGGGTTTGTTTCCAATTGGAAGAAATCCTGAAACGACTGAAGTTGGATGTCGAGAAAATCCGGGTAATCGAATTGATTCTCAGTGGATGCGAAACTGATTCTTTGGATTGATTTTTCAGCCAAGGGTTTAAATTTTTAGGCTCGGTTTAACAAGCGATTAATCAGTAAGTGAAAGAAGTACCGGACAAAACAGTAAAACAGGCAGAAACCTCTGAGGCATTTAGTGGATGCCTCAGAGGTTATTTTGCCTGATATATTGCAGAAATTTTAATCTTCTTATTTAACCTCAACTTCTGCACCTGCTTCTTCAAGCTGAGATTTCAATGCATTAGCTTCGTCTTTGCTTACGCCTTCTTTGATTGGTTTCGGAGCTGCGTCTACCAATTCTTTAGCTTCTTTAAGTCCGAGGCTGGTCAATTCTTTAACCAGTTTCACAACTGCAAGCTTGGATGCGCCGGCTGACTTCAGGATAACATCAAAAGCGGTTTGCTCTTCAACAACCGGAGCAGCATCGCCACCCGCAGGGGCAGCAGCTACAACAGCTGCAGCAGCAGCGGGTTCAATACCATATTCACTCTTGAGGATTCCAGCCAATTCATTGACTTCTTTAACAGTGAGGTTTACTAATTGTTCTGCCAAAGCTTTCAAATCTGCCATGTTATTTACGTTTTAAAGGTGATTTACAATTATTTTATTTCTGTTTTCTCGTGAATGATAATCATTCTGAGGATTAATCTGCTTTTTCCGAAAGGGTTTGCAGAATTCCGGAGATCTTGTGTCCGCCCGATTGCAGCGACCCGATAACGTTTCGCATGGGTGATTGAAGCAGACCAACAAGTTCGCCGATGAGTTCATTCTTCGACTTGATGCTGAGGAGGAAGTCGAGTTGGTGATCACCAACATAGGAGGCTTCCTCAATGAATGCACCTTTGAGTATCGGACGATCCGAGGATTTACGAAACTCTTTAATCAGCTTTGCGGGAGCATTTCCATTGTCCGAAAACATTATGGAAGTGGCTCCTTTTAAGGTGACATACAGTTCGCTCATATCTCTTCCCGAGCGTTCCATGGCCTTTTTCAACAGAGCATTCTTAACAACCATGAGTTTGATGTTCCGGTTGAAACACAATCTGCGAAGGTTGCTTGTTTTCTCTGCATTAAGGTCTGAGATATCGGTCAGGTAAAAATTTGAACAACTGCTGAGTTGTTGCGTGATATCCTCAATGAGCAACTGTTTTTCTTCTTTTCTCATGTCAATAACTTCCTTTCAATCTTAGTTTGTTACTGATTTTGGATCAATCTGAACACCTGGGCTCATTGTGCTGGAAATAAAGATACTTTTCACATAGGTTCCTTTTGCAGCTGTAGGTTTCAGTTTATTGATGGTAACCAGAAGTTCCCTTGCGTTGTCAACGATCTGATCGCTGCTGAAACTTACCTTAGCAACACCTGCATGAACAATACCATATTTATCAACTTTAAAGTCGATCTTACCAGCCTTGACTTCCTGAATAGCTTTTCCAACTTCCATAGTAACTGTCCCGGTCTTTGGGTTGGGCATTAAGCCTCGGGGTCCGAGAATTCGGCCCAGGGCACCAACTTTGGGCATTACATTTGGTGTTGTAATAACTACGTCAATATCGGTCCAGCCGTCTTTGATTTTCTGGATGTACTCATCCAATCCGACAAAATCAGCACCTGCATCTTTAGCTTCCTGCTCTTTGTCCGGTGTACAAAGCACCAGAACCCTGATGGTTTTTCCGGTACCATGGGGGAGGGTCACCGATCCGCGAACCATCTGGTTGGCTTTTCGGGGGTCGACACCCAAACGTACATTCAAATCCACAGAAGCGTCAAACTTGGTGTATGTGATTTGCTTTACGATATTAACTGCTTCAGTCAAGGAGTAAATCTTGCTTTTGTCGAACTTGGCCTGTGCCTCTTTTTTTTGTTTGGACGTATTTGCCATTTCACAAATTTTTATTGGTTCTACAAAATGCAACCAACCAAAGGCGTCTGCCCTTAGTTATTTTCAAAAGGTGAATCGCCTGTAACCTTTACACCCATACTTCTCGCGGTACCCGCAACCATTTTCATGGCCGATTCTATGGTGAAAGCATTTAAGTCTTTCATCTTGTTTTCGGCTATGGTGCGGACTTGTTCCCAGTTAAGGGAGCCGACCTTGGCACGGTTGGGCTCGGCCGAACCCTTTTTCAGGCTGGCCAGTTCCATGATCTGTATGGCAACAGGTGGTGCTTTGATAACAAATTCAAATGATTTGTCCTTATACACAGTGATGATCACGGGAACAATTTTTCCCATCATATCTTGCGTACGGGCATTGAATTGTTTGCAAAACTCCATGATGTTTACCCCTTTGGAACCCAATGCGGGTCCAACTGGTGGTGAAGGGTTTGCGGCTCCTCCTTTGATTTGCAGTTTAATTAATGCGCTTACTTCTTTTGCCATGTTAGTCCTTAATGTTTAAGCGTTTTTAAGGAGAATTGATGTGCTGTTGATTAACTATTCCTTTTCAACCTGCATAAAACTTAGTTCAAGCGGAGTTTTGCGACCGAAAATCTTGACCATAACCTTGAGTTTTTTCTTCTCTTCGTTGATCTCTTCAATCACTCCGGTAAAACTGTTAAAAGGTCCATCCGTAACAGTAACAGTCTCTCCTATGATAAAAGGCACATTGACCTCTTCGCCCATTTCGGCGAGTTCGTCAACCTTGCCCAGAATCCGGTTAACTTCTGACGGA
>Ga0209835_1000142_pt1 | contig 50077 bp, 45 predicted proteins | sample LakKivwa52mmetaG_FD_184138 | JGI IMG/M metagenome (GOLD analysis project Ga0209835, IMG submission 184138) | Anoxic lake water microbial communities from Lake Kivu, Rwanda to study Microbial Dark Matter (Phase II) - Lake Kivu water 52m metaG... | ecosystem: Environmental > Aquatic > Freshwater >...
TCAGAGCGCTGGAAAAGAAAACAACGAGCCACAAAGATGCCTTCCCTCCCTGACATACGCCATGAATTATCGAAATGTTTGGTGCGAATGCTAACGTGATATATGCCCTATATTTGTCGGAGTAGTATTAAGATGGTCTCGTAAAAAGTCGTCACACCGGTCCTGCGGCAGGAACCGGTGTCCAGAGGATTTATAACTATTTGAAAGAACTGGATTCCGGTCGTTGCGACTCGAAACCGAGCTTTCGCCGGAATGACGCAAAAATGAGAATCACGGCTTTTTACGAATTCATCAATTAAGGGTTCAGGCATTTTTGTCAATTTCATCGAAGCCGGGCCGGATAAATGCTCTTGCCTTGGGAAATGTTTTTTCGATTGCCTCCCTCAAACTGTCGAGAAAGGCGATGAGGTCGATCACTTCTTTTTCATCATCATCGAGATAATGACGAATCGTTGCCCAAGCGGCGATCGAACGGTCAATGGCAATAAGTGCGATCTTTGCTGAACCATCCGAATCGCTGGGAAATTCATTGTCTTCTTCCTCATCCTCGACTTTTCCACGGACAGCCCGCATCGCCTTAGCGCAGATGAAGTATTGGTACCACCGGATGACCTCGATAGCCTCCTCGAGACTGACTCCTTCCCTGGCAGCGGCTGCCGTTTCAAAAAAAAGCGTTTCTCTTTCTTTGAACCAATCTTCCACCCATTCGCTGTACTTTTTAGCGGAGCGAGAAAGAAGGTGATTCTTAACTGCCTCGTCTTTTGCCTTCATCTCTTTCATATCCTCTATGGAAACCGTCGTCTCGAGCTCTATTCCCCATTCTTTCGCGCTCTCTCTCAGCAATTCCATAGTCTCCTTCATGATTCCTGACATTCTTTCCCAGAACGCTTCATTCCGAATATCCCGCGCTTCAGGGTCCGGGAATTCCTCTTCCGAAATGGCGAAATTCATACAGCGGGAGGTCTGAGGACAACGCTCACACCATCGGTCACAATAATTATAAATTCCTTCGATGAATCGCTTGCTCCTGGCAAGTTTTTTAAGGCGATCTTTATTCATAACCTTTCTCCCTGCTTAAAATATCTCTCTTTATTAAGGACACCCCGCCCTTTTTCCTATGACCACTATATAAGTCTATAAAAACAAACGACCATTGACGATTGAAGATGTGACCCCAACTATTTATCAAAAACATGGGGAAAAAGCAAAAACAATTGTATTTAAACTTGGAATTCGGAAGAGAGAACAATTTATATTGACAAGTCGAAGTTTTTCCCTTATAACCTGTCTATACAGGTAGTTAGCTTAAATCGGAGGGATGCTCATCGAAGGCTTGATTTTTTTACTGGCTATCTTGGTTGTAGGGTTGGCTCTCTTCTTTGACTACTCCAATGGCTTCCACGATGCGGCCAATGTGGTGGCAACCATCATCGCCACGGGAGCCATGAGCCCTCGAAACGCTCTGGGCCTTGCCGCCATTGCCCATTTCATAGGCCCTTTCCTCTTCGGCACGGCCGTGGCCCAAACCATCGGAAAAGGCATTATCGACATCTCCGCCTTTGACCCGGGCCAAACCAGTCTCTCCATTTCCCTGGTTATTGCCGCCCTGATCGGGGCCATTGCCTGGAATCTCATCACCTGGGCCTGGGGCCTCCCGTCCAGTTCGTCTCACGCCCTGGTGGGCGGAATGATCGGCGCGGTTTTAATCGCTTACGGACCCGATAAGGTCCTCTGGAAAGGGGTTTTCTATGTCATTTCGTTTTTGATCCTCACCCCCGTGCTGGGCTTGATCTTCGGCAACCTCGTTCTGAAGACCACTTTCCGTCTCTCCCGGAAGGCGCCGCCTCAGATCTCCCATTTTTTCAACCGGGTTCAGATTCTCTCCTCTGTGGCCCTCTCCCTCAGCCATGGCGCCAATGATGCCCAAAAAACCATGGGCATGATCACCATGTCTCTGGTCATCCTCGGTGTTTTTCCGGATTTCCATATCCCGTTCTGGGTGGTTGCGAGTTGTGCGGCCGCGATCGCTCTTGGGACCGCAAGCGGAGGATGGCGAATCATTAAAACCCTTGGCTCGAAGATCTACCGCCTCAGGTCGGTTCACGCCTTTTCCGCACAGACCGCTTCTGCCACGGTTATCCTCGGAGCAGCGCTCCTCGGAGGGCCTGTTTCAACAACCCATGTTGTTTCCTCCAGCATCATGGGCGTGGGGGCGGGGCAAAGGGTTTCCGCTGTCCGGTGGGGGGTTGCAAAAAATATCATCCTGGCCTGGTTCATCACCATCCCTGCCTCTGCCATAATGGCAGGGCTCTGTTTCCTTTTGATACGGATGGCCCATCCCAATTTTTAAAGAAATCCTTATGTTCAAAGGGCATCGATTGATGATGAAAATGATCACTATGAAGGAATTTTAAGAAAATTTTGGCGAATTACCCTAATGGTAACGAATTTCACGAATAAAACCCATTCGTGCCATTCGTTGAGTCGGTGCGACAATCGCTCCGGCTCATTCGTGCTATTCGTCTCTATTTTATAAAGAAAAGGAGCAAAACCATGGTATTCGATTTCCTTAAAAGAAAGAAATCCTTTTCAGGCGGTGAGGATCGCTTCTTCGAACTGCTCTCTCTTCAATCCTTAAAAAGCATCGAAGGGTTGGACGCCCTCTTGAACTTCGCTGAAAATGGAAGCAAGGAGAACGCCAATCTCGTACGGAATATTGAAAGGGAAGCGGATGAGCTACGGCGGATTTTGATCCAGGAACTGGATCAGACTTTTATCACGCCCATCGACAGGGAGGATATCTTCGAACTCTCGCGTGCCATTGACGATGTGGTGGACTATGCGAATACGACTGTGGATGAAATGGAGATTTATGAGGTCAAGGGGGACCATCATATCCAAGAGATGGTCAACATCCTCCGTAAGGCGACCCGGGAATTAAATGATGCGGTCAAAATCCTGAAAGACTATCCCAAGATCGCCTCAGAACATGCGGTCAAAGCCAAGGCATATGAAAACCAGATGGAAAAAGCCTATCACATGGCGCTGGCTGAACTGTTTAAGGGAACGGATACGGTCTATATGCTGAAGATGCGGGAGATCTACCGCCATCTCAGCAATGCGGCCGACCGGGGGGATGAGGCCGCCAACATCATCTCGAGCATCGTGATGAAACACACTTAAAACAATTTCGGAATGCGGAATTGAGATGACTAAGTTCAAATTACAAATTTAGGGTTTTCATTCCGCAATCCGCATTCGGCATTCCGCAATCGGAAGGAACTATTTCACCGCGTAGAGAATGCGCGTAAGCTTGAGTAATGCGAACCACAATAAGGCAACCAACCAAACCTAAATCTCCTTCGAAGTTGGCCGTTTTGTTGGTGCGGGTTCTTCCGGTCACGTCCCGCTCGCTCTGTTTGCTGTAACCCTCCACCAGAACCTCTTCGATACGGCCCTCCAGGATCTGGTTCTTCTGAAGGGTGATCTCCTTCTGAATCTTCTGTAGAAACTCAAGCCTTTCCTGTTTCACCTGCTCTTCCATCTGATCGCCGAGCCCGGCGGCCCTTGTTCCCTTCCTTGGAGAGTACTTAAAGGAGAAGAGGTCATCGAACCGGACCTTCTTCATCAAGTCAAGGGTCTCTTCGAAGTCCTTTTCCTCCTCACCCGGAAAACCAACGATCACATCGGCTGTAATCGCAATGGAGGGGCAAACCTCTCTCAGACGATCGATTTTTTCGATGTAGGACTCCCGGGTATAACCCCGGTTCATTCGTTCCAAAATCCGGTCGGATCCGGACTGGAAGGGAAGATGAAAGTGCTCGCAAAGTTTTTCCAGTTTCCCGAAACACTGGATGAGTTCTTCTGATAAATCTGCGGGATGCGAGGTAGTAAATCGAATCCGCTCAATGCCTTTCATCTCGTTTATACGATGGAGAAGTTCGGAAAACCCCGGCTCACCTTCCAATCCCTTCCCATAACCATTCACATTCTGGCCAAGGAGGCAGATCTCTTTCACTCCTGAGGCTGCATGGCTTTTTATCTCCTCGAGAATCTCTCCGCTCGGCCGGCTCTTTTCTCTTCCCCGCACATAAGGCACAACGCAGTAAGAACAGAAACGGTCGCATCCCTGCATAATCGTCACATAGGATTTAACTTTCCCTTGAGATGTCAGGGGAAGAGTTTCTCTGAGATAATCAACTCCCGTATCGAATTCAGTTTCAGAGACCTTTTGTCCTGAGACCTCGAACTGTTCAAGCATTTGGGGGAGCAAATGAATAGCGTGTGTTCCGATGACAAGATCCAGATAGGGGATACGGCTCAGGAGACGGTCCCCCTCCTGCTGGGCAACGCAGCCTGCTACGCCGATGATGGCCCCCCTCCCCTCTTTCAAATGTCTGAATCTCCCAAGCGCGCTGTAAACCTTTTGCTCGGGCTTTTCCCGGACGCTGCAGGTATTGACGAGGATGAAGTCAGCCTCGTCGGGTTCTTTTGTCTCGATGTAATGGCAGGTCCCAAGAAGCCTGAGTATCCGCTCAGAATCATGCTCATTCATCTGGCAGCCATACGTTTCGATGTAGACACGCTTTTGCATTGACTAAATTCATCTGGGGGATCAGGTAACCAGTAAATCAGGAAGCAGGATACCAGGTTATCAGGAGATCAGGAAAAAGAGGACCAGAATATCTTATTCTGATGTCCTGATGCTCTGATGCTCTGATTTCCACTACCTGATATTCTGATACCCTGATAACCGTAATCATTCGATATTCGAATTTCGAATTTTTTCAACTCCAAAAGCCTACCTAATGTAGTGAATCTAACACTTCTTTGCAATGATCATAAGGGGTGTCATTCCCGCGAAAGCGGAAATCCAGTTAAAAAGACTGGATTCCGGATCAAGTCCGGAATGACGTTTATTTAAAAGTCATTTCTGAATCTGTACACTGGATAAGGCTATGTTGGTCAGATCTCTCAATCGTCGAACTTGCCGGCAAGCCCCTTATCACTCGCCAGGCGGGAGGCCTTTTCAATGATCTTGCTCTCTGCCCATTCCGCAGGGTCTTCCATCCGGCCAACTTTTGGTCCGAGATCATGGGAGCCCGCTTTCAGAATGGCCTCAATGGCAAAAGGAGCCGTATCCTTGGAATTGAAGACCTCTGTCATCATCTTGTAAGCGAATGCCCCCACCTGCTCGACGATCCGATCCCGGATCTCTCTGGGTTGGGCGAGCAGTTTATTTTCAAACGGCAGGTTGAGATTCTTATAGTCTCCCTTTTTCCAGCTTTTCGATTGGGCATGGGCCACCATCTCCGCCCACAACTCCTCGGTAACGCCCTCCCCTTTGACTTTTCTGAAATTTCCATCCGCATCGAGAATGGCATTTCCATAATCATTGACCTGAACGCCCCAGGAGATCATCTGGAGGGCTGTGGCGACATTCGCTTTGGTGGTGTGGGTTTTAGCAAGGATTTGACGAAGTCTCTCCGAGCTGTTTCCGGAAGTTCCGTGTTGAGCGCCGGAGACCCTATAGGGTTCTATCGCTTTGTGAATATCTGCGGTCAATTGCACCTGGATTCCTGAGTCCTTCTCCTCGATGCCATGGGTCGTCCCATTGTTCAGGGCGATCCAATCCGGGAAAATATCATTCGCATTCAGCCCCCGGATGAGAAAGAGCGCCTCTTCCACCGTGGAAAGCCCTGTCTCACCTTTGATTTCCCCCACTTCTGTCTCAAGCCCAGCCCATTTAGGAATAAAGGGGTTGATGGAAATATTGGCTAATAGGTTCTGGTCGTCAGGAAGATGAGACGCATCAATGGCAATCGAGGTCATTCCCGCTTCAAAGAAGGTGGGAATCTCCACTTTTGCGGCGGCAAGATCCTTCTCATTCTTAATGCCATAATGGTCGGCATGGATTGCTACCGGGATGGTAATTCCAAGTTCGTTGCAGATCGTATCGACCAGCATCGCCATATTCCAGTAGTTGACCGCACAATAGGCTTTGGCGCCCCCCTCCGATTTTGCGATCTCGATGATGACGGGCGTGTTGGCTCGCTGGGCAGCCTGAAGAACTCCCCGGATCACAAATTGATTCCGGCCGTTTGCCGCCATTGCAATCGCCCTCCCTTTGGCGATCATGGCCCGATCCACCACCTTCCCGCTCACAATTAAGGCTTTCGAATTAGGGAAAAGTTTCTTGATGTTAGGCGGCCGTCCAATCTCAAGCGCTTTCTTAAAATCAGCTTTGGAAACCTTTCTTTTTGCCATGGCCTTCTCTCCTTTCATTGGGTTAAGTTTTACTTCCCTTCTTAACCTTAACCTCAACCTTAGCCTTAACCTTATCTTTTTTCTCTTAAAACCCTGGCAATATCCTCCACCAACTTCTTTGAACCTACGTAGAGTGCTGTTCGCTGGTGGTGTTTGCTCGGCTGAATCTCAAGAATCGGGATTCCTGCCTCATTGACAGCCATTCCTCCTGCTTCGCGGCAGATGAAGGCCACGACCGACCCTTCATACATGAGGCGCAATTTCCCTTCCGGACGATTCTTCTTGGGATTGGGATGATTGACGATCGCCGGATACATGAACATGCCGCCGTTCGTCAGGAGCCTGTGAAAATCCCCGGCTAACGCGCCCAGGTATCTGAACGCATACTTGCTTTCGTTCTCTATGATCCATTTCTGAACGCGCTCAGCAAAAGTGGTGCGGTTAGAGGCATTGAACGACAACTCCCAGCCTTTGGGGTCTTCGGGAAGGATCATCCGGGTAGGCCTGACAAAGTTCATGGTCTCGTCGATATGAAACTGCCATGTGCCCGCATCCTTCAGCCCGAGGGTGAAGGTTCCCGTAGGAATCACAAACATGCCGGCGGCGATATAATCTTTTCCTGACCTCAAATGGCCGTCCTCGGAGCCTTCGAGATTACGCTTTGCAATACCAAAGAGAAAACCGATCGGAAGCCCATGGGGGATATTGGAGGATCCGTCCATCGGGTCGAAATAGACAAAATAACGCCCTCCCTCGGGATTGATCTGGATGATCTCCTCCGATTCCTCGCTGACCGCATGAATGACCCGGCCTGAGGTCTTCAGGTAGTGAAGGGTGATCTCCTGGGCGATCTGATCCATACGCATGACATCCTCACCCTGCACATTGACATCGCCTGCGGAGCCAAGATTTCCTTTCAAGGCGCCGGTAAGATAATAGTGCTGAATATACTTCCCCGCGCTGATGATGGCGTCCATGAGGACCAGAAAATGATAGGTGCGATTATGCTTCTCCTGATGCTGGAGAAGAAAATTCATAAAGGTCTGCTCAAATCGAATCATAGACTTCTCCTCCCTTCTTCCTTGTTTTTCGGAACTACACTTTCCATTTTCTTAAGAGGCGAATCGAACCGTAATGGGTCAGATCGAGATGGAGGGGGGTCACGGAGATAGACGCCTTGGATACCGCCTCAAAATCGGTGTCCTTCTTCCGGTCAAAAATGAATTGTCCGCTTCCAATCCAGTAATATTTCTTCCCCCGAGGATCCGTCTTCTCGATGACGCCGCTTCCATTATGAACCCACCTTCCCTGACGGGTAATCCTATAGGATTTGATTTCCTCTTCATCGAGGTTGGGGACATTGATATTGAGAAGGGTGTCTTTCGGGAGTCCATATCTGATCACGTGCTTAGCCATTCTCACCGCAAAACGCGCCGCAGGATCGAATTTGAAATGGCTTCTCGAGACCAGGGAGATGGCAAAGGAAGGAATGCCCAACAGGGTTCCCTCGAAGGCCGCCGAGACGGTCCCGGAATAGGTGACATCATCTCCCAGGTTTCCTCCCTTGTTAATCCCTGCCACAATCAACCCTGGCCGACCCGGAACGAGGACATTGACCCCCAGGTGAACGCAATCAGCCGGAGTCCCATCCACAGCGTAATAATCTCTCTTGATCTTTTCTACACGAAGGGGCCGATGGAGGGTAAGGGAGTGAGCAATGGCGCTCTCTTCCCGGTCAGGAGCGACGACGAAAACATCGCCAATTTGACGGAGAGCCTTTGCCAGTACAAGGATGCCTTTGGAGTGGATCCCATCATCATTGGTCACCAGAATCTTAGGTTTTCTGTCCATAGGGGATGGAAGAAAAGATGGTCGGGGCGAGAGGATTTGAACCTCCGACACCTGACACCCCATGCCAGTGCGCTACCAGGCTGCGCTACGCCCCGAAAGAAACCATGGAATGATAGAATACTGGAATATTCGGTGCAAGATGAAAGGAATGATCTTGTTGAAAATGTTTTTAACCCATCATTCCATTATTCCAATTTTCCATTAATCCAACATGTTTTTTGTTTTTAGTATATTCAATTTCAACAAAAAAGTCCAGATTAATCGACTACGACCACAGCCGTTCCTCTAGCGGTCACCAGCCACATCACCATATCATTATGCGTTCCCAGAACCTGATAGTCCACATCCACCCCGATGACTCCATTTCCCCCCATCTCAATCGCCTCATCCTCAAGCGTCCGGACGCAGAGTTCCCTTGCGCTCTTCACCTTCTCGGCCCAGGAGATCGAAACCCCTCCGTTAAACCTCTTCAAATCCAGATCCTGGACCAGGCCCACTCCGAAAACATGTTCGTGGGTCACCATTCCCAGTGTTTTCAAAATTTTTCGGTTGCTGAAATCAAAGGCATGGACGGCCATGATCTCCTTTCTCTTCTGCTCCTTCTCCAGAAACTTTCTTACCTCTTTCTTTCTTTTCTCGTTACAGGTGGAGCAGATGTCGGGAAGCCCTTGTCCTGACTCATAGACATAAGAGCTTCCGCAGGCCGTACAACTCACCACCCAATTCATAAAATTCCTCCTTCTCTTTTACCGATCGCTTCCAGGAAGAAGTCTCTTTCCCTCTAACCCGCTTATTCCAGCATTCTTCTGATCCCCTTCAACTCTTCCCGGACCGCCAACAGGAGGTCGTGATCGACCCCTCTCGATCTTTTTTCAACCAGCCTCAGCTTAACCCTGTTGTTCTCCGCACGCTCAAAGTCTCTGATCTTCTTCTTCGCTCCGGAGATGGTGAAGCCTTCCTCGTAAAGGAGTTTTCTAATTTTCAGGATGAGGTCCAGATCCTTTCTCCGGTAGAGGCGCTGGAGGGATCCTCCTTTGTGGGGTTTAATCACTCTGAACTCCGACTCCCAATAACGGAGCACATGCGGCTTGATCCCTGTAATCCGGCTCACCTCTCCAATCCGGTAATAGAGCCTCTCCTGGGAGATGGGATATTCCATTTCTTGATGCTTCAGCAATCTGGTCACAGCCTTATCACCTCACTCTGCGGACCTGACCATCCATCTCATGGAGATGGAAATGGGCCAAGGGTGGCTTACAATCTCCGATCCCTCACTCCGGGGAGGTCTGCTCTCCTATCGGTTTATCCTTCCGGTTGAGGCCGGCTTTCAGCACCTGACTTGGCTTAAATGTTAAAATTCGTCTCGGAGTAATTTCGATGTCATTCCCTGTCTGAGGGTTGCGGCCCCGCCGGGACCTCTTGTTCCTAATGACAAAATTTCCAAAACCCGAGAGCTTGATCTTGTCATTGTGCTGGAGATGTTCCTTGATGATATCGAAGATGGACTCAACAATCTTGGCCACCTCTTTCTTAGAAAACCCGACCTTCTCGTAAATGGCCTCCACAATATCGACCTTCGTCATCGCCTTCATCCTCCTTTCTCCGAAATCTTGACCCCTAAGTGTAAATCCGAAGCACGAAATGAAACCCAAAACTCTAAAAACTAAACCCGTAACACTTTAGCGTTTTGAAAATCTTTGTAAAATCCCTCCCGACCTCCCTTTGCCAAAGGGAGGAGATAAGGGTTTCCCCCTTTGGTAATCTTTTCCCTGCCAAAGGCAGGCAAAGGGGGATTAAGGTCGTTGCGACTCGAAACCGAGGGGATTTTATGATGAATCTTTTGGTCAACTGACTCGTAAAACTCTTTTTTCAAAATGCTAAAGTGATACCTAAACCCTAAATAAACACAAAACTCAAAATCCAAATGTTCAAAAAGGCTTATCTGGACTTCTCCGGTTGTTAAGTCATGCAGTTTTGAGTTTTGTATTTTGGACATTTGAGTTTGTTTAGAGTTTAGGGTTTCGAGTTTAGTATTTATCCTCTCAATTCCGCTTTAAAGACTCCCTTCAACCTAGAGATGACCTTCTCATGATATTGATTCACTTCATCGTCCGTCAGAGTCCGGTCGCCGGCTTGATATCGGATTCGATAAGAGATGCTTTTCTTCCCGTGGGGAACCGGGGCTCCCCGATAGACATCAAAGAGCTTGATTTCGTCGATAAAGGGTTGGTCAAACAAACGGATGGCCTCTTCCACCTTTTCCGCTTCGAGGTAATCCTCGACCACGAGAGAGAGGTCCCGGTGGACCGCAGGGAATTTCGGGAGGGGACGAAACTTTTTTTCTCTAACCCCATTCTTCACCATCCGGTCGAAATCGATTTCGAAGAGATAAGCCTTCCCGGGAATCTCGTAATGGCTTAACGTTTCCGGATGGACCTCCCCCAGAACCCCCAGCACCTCTCCTCCGAGAAGGATTTTCGACGACTTCCCTGGATGAAGATAAGGGATATCCCCGGCCTTGTCAAATAGGGCTCCTTTGACCTGGAGGAATTCGAACAGATCCTCGATGCAGCCCTTGACATCGTAAAAATCGATCCCCCTCACTGACGAGGCCCAATGGATTTCTCCATCCATTCCCATGGCCAAACCCGTAAGATATTTGACTTCTTTGGGGAGTCGTTCCCCCTGTGCGGGCAGATAGGTTTTCTTCAATTCGAAGATCCTCAGGTTCACATTCTTATGAGAGAGATTGTAATGGGCTGTCTCCATCAGACCAGGAATCAAAGAGGTTCTCATAACGGAAGAGTCCGCTGTCAGAGGGTTCAGAATTGGAAGACACTGTCTCCTCGGATCGTCCGGAGAAAGGCAGAGGCCATTCAAGGAGATTGGAGTCGTAAAGCTATAGGTGACCACTTCGAAAAAACCATGCCGGATAAGGAGATCTTTTGCCTTCTGTTCAAAGGTCAACTCCCGGCTCATCTCTTCGGAAGAAGGCGGCCCTTGGGGAAGGGTGAGTGGAATCTTTTCATATCCATCCATGCGCGCCACCTCTTCGATCAGGTCGATCTCCCTCTCGAGATCGCCGCGAAAGGAAGGAGGGGTTACGATCAGTTTCTCTTCATCCTCCTGACGGACATCCAACTCCAGGTTCGTCAAATAAGTTTTTATCTGTTTTGTCGAGATCTCCGTTCCCAGGATACGGTTCACTCCGGAGACGCACAAACGGATCGGGTTGGGCCGGATGGGTTTCGGATAAGCATCCACCGCTCCTTCCATCATCCTGCCTCCGGATAATTTCTGAATCATTGAGGCCGCGCGGTTGGCCGCATTCAGACACCCTCCGTAATCGATCCCCCTTCCAAACCGGTAGGAGGCCTCTGTCTCAAACCCGAGCTTTTTAGAAGTCTTTCGATTGTTCATTGGGTGAAAGTAAGCGCTCTCTAAAAGGACGGTTCGGGTCTGGGCCCTGATCTCCGAGTTGAGCCCTCCCATGACGCCGGCAATGGCCACCGGTTTGACCCCATCGCAGATCATCAGCATCTCTTCATCCAGGGTTCTCTTGACTCCGTCGAGCGTGACAAACTCTTCGCTTGTATGAGCTCTGCGGACCACGATTCTCCCCTCTTCCAACAGTTCAAAATCAAAGGCGTGCAAGGGCTGACCATACTCCATCATCACATAGTTGGTCACATCGACGACATTATTGATGGAGCGAATGCCCACCTTCTCCAATCGGTTCCGCATCCAATGCGGAGAGGGACCGATCGTCACTCCTTCGATCATGCGCGCCACATATCGGGGGCAGAGATCCGGGTCCTGAAGGGTCACCGAGGTTCTCTGATGAATCTCGCTGCTCGCGTCAGAGAGCGACAGGGTTGGATATTTGAGCCGCTGATCGGTGAGGGCTGCGATCTCTCTGGCGACTCCAATCACACAGAGGCAGTCCGGGCGGTTCGGTGTGACGCTGATATCGAGAATCGTATCCGCTAAGTCGAGGGCCTCGCCTAAGTTCACGCCAAGAGAGGCATCGGAATCGAGGATCATAATCCCGGAAGCGTCCTGGCCCAACCCCAGTTCGATCTCCGAACAAAGCATCCCTTCGGAAACCTCTCCCCTGATCTTAGACTTTTTGATCTCAACACCGTTCGGGAGTTTTGCTCCGACAACAGCCAGAGGAACCCTCTGTCCCTCCCGGATATTTGTGGCGCCGCAGACGACCGAAAATTTCCCATCAGGGGTTCTTGCCTCGACCAGGGAAAGACGGTCCGCGTTGGGGTGTCTCCGGATCGATTGAATCTCAGCCACAACGATCTTTTCAAACCCCTGCCCCATAGGCGTGGCTGCCTCAACCTCCAATCCTCCCATGGTCAGAAGGTTAACCAATTCCTTCAGGTCCATCCGGATATCGACATAATCTTTGAGCCAGTTGAGAGAAACCTTCATAGTACCTTAAATCCTAAATCCGAATATCGAAACTCGAAACAATTTCAAAATTCAAATTTTCCAAATTTTAAACTTTCTGTTTCGGTCATTTGTATTTCGAAAATTCGTGCTTGTTTCGGAATTCGTGCTTCGGATTTCGAAATTCTTTCTTTCAGAACTGTTTCAAAAACCTCAAATCGTTCGTGAAGAAGAGGCGAATGTCGTTGATGCCGTACTTGAGCATGGCGATCCGTTCGATCCCCATCCCAAAGGCAAACCCGGTCACCTCTTCCGGGTCGTAGTCAACGAACCGGTAGACAGCAGGATCGACCATGCCGGAGCCTAAAATTTCGAGCCATCCTGTGCCGGAGCAGACCCCGCACCCTTTTCCCCCGCAGATAAAACATTCGATGTCTATCTCGGCGCTCGGCTCTGTAAAGGGAAAAAAACTGGGGCGGAACCTCAGCTTCGTTTCCTTACCAAATATCTGGTGAACAAAGACGGTCAATATCCCTTTGAGGTCTGAAAAGGTGATTCCCCTGTCTACCAGAAGCCCTTCCACCTGATGAAACATGGGGGAATGAGTCGGATCCGAATCGCACCGATAAACCGCTCCCGGGCAGATCACACGGACAGGAGGCCTCTTTTTTTCCATGGTCCTCACCTGGACAGGAGAGGTATGCGTTCTCAAAACCACATCGTCCGAGATAAAGAAGGTGGCCTGCATCTCCCTGGCAGGATGCCCTTTTGGAATGTTGAGGGCTTCGAAATTGTAATAGTCCAATTCCACTTCCGGACCTTCCACCACTTCAAAGCCTAATCGTGAGAAGATATGGATGATCTCATCCAGAGTTTGAGTGAGGGGATGCTTTCTCCCTAAAATCATCCTCCTGCCAGGAAGGGTCACATCAATCTTCTCCCTTTCCAGCGCTTCCGTTCTCTCCTGTTCCTGGATGCGCCGGAGGCACTCTTCCACCCTTGCCTCCAGATCTTCTTTGATCTCATTCGCCCTTCGGCCTATCTCTCTTCGCTCATCCTCTGGAAGCGTTCCCAACCTCTTGAGAAGTTGCGTCAGGCTCCCCTTCCTCCCCAGCACATTGACCCGGATGTCGGAGATCTCCGGCTCGGTCCTTGCCAGACCGAGGGAAGCCTGGCACTCCTCTCGAATCTTTTCCAACTCCTCTTTCAACGATTGAAAACTCCTTTGGAATATTGGAATAACAGAGTATTGACAAATTCGTAAAAAGTCGAAAAAGCCTAATGTTCGTCATTCCGGCGAAAGCTCGGTTTCGAGTCGCAACGACCGGAATCCAGTAATTTCAGATAACTATAAAAACACTGGACACCGGTTTTCACCGGTGAGACGACTTTTCACGAGACCGTCAGTATTGGAATATTGGGTAAACCCAAAAAGAAAAAGTTTTTTTTAACCCATCATTCCATTATTCCACTCTTCCATCTTTCCAATGGGTTTGGTTCATGGTTCAACGTTTAAGGTTCATGGTCCCTTCATTGCCTTGGCCTTCTCAACAATCTTTAAAAAAGCGCCGGGGTCGCTCACTGCAAGATCAGCCAATATCTTTCGGTCCAATTCGATATGCGCTTTCTTCAAGGCATCCATCAGAGAACTGTAAGATAAGCCATGGATCCTCGCCGCCGCATTGATCCGGGTGATCCACAACCTCCGAAAATCTCTCTTTCTTGCCCTGCGGTCCCTATAGGCATAAGCAAGGGCTCGGTGAACAGCATCCACGGCTGTCCGATAGAGCCGGCTCCGTCCCCCCACATAACCCTTGGCCATCTTTAAGACCTTTTTTCTTCTCGCTCTGGTCTTCGGTCCACCTTTTACCCGTGGCATCGTCGTTCATCCTCCTAATTAAAAAGTGTAGGGCAAGCCTTTAGGCTTGCTTCGTAACGCAGGGCTGAAGCCCTGCCCTACGCCAATCATTTATTACTTTCGTACTGATTATAGATAGGGAATCAATTTCTCGATCCCTTTCATATCCGTCTTGCTGATCACCTTCGGTCTTCTCAGGCCTCGCTTCCGATTGGCCGCCTTCTTCGTCAGGATATGCCGTGCGAACGCCCTTTTCGCCTTCACCTTTCCGGTTCCGGTTTTTTTGAATCGTTTTGCCGCTCCACGGTTCGTCTTTATTTTTGGCACGATCTCCTCCTTGTCTTGATAGTCGAGAGTGGAACGTAGCAGGTGGTATTCTCTTCTACCTTCTACCTAGCACTTTCCACATTCTACATTCTATGGTGTCTTCTGGCTCGGCAGGGGAGCCAGAATCATCACATAATTCCTGCCTTCGAATTTGGCGGGCTGTTCAATCTTTCCCCACTCTTTGGCCTGCTCTGCAATCCGTCCCATCATCTGTTTCCCTAATTCAGAATGAGTGATCTCTCTTCCCCTGAAGATAATGGTGACCTTGGTTTTATTGCCCTCTTTTAAAAAACGCTCGATATGTCGGAGTTTAAACTCCAGGTCGTGTTCCTCTGTCTTGGATCTGAACTTCACTTCCTTGAGATGGACGACAGCCTGCTTCTTCTTCGCATCATGTGCCTTTTTGCTCTGCTGATATTTGAACTTTCCGAAGTCCATGATCCGACAGACCGGCGGTTCCGATTTCGGCGAAACCTCCACCAGGTCTAAATCGGCATTGGCGGCTGCCCGAAGCGCCTCTACCAGCGGCAATATCCCTAACTGCTTTCCTTCAGAGTCGATGACTCTGACCTCCCTTGCCCGAATCTCGCGATTGATGCGTACATCCCTGCTGATAAATCCCACCTCCTTTTTCAGATAGTTGAGAGTGGAATGTGGTGAGTGGTTTAACCGTTTTCCACCTTCCACCTTTTGTTTTCTGCTTTCTACCCTCTACCTTCCACTTTCCACCTACAAAGCCGGATAATCCGATTCGACCAGATGAATGAACTCCTCCACAGCCATTGAACCGATTGTCTCGCCGCTCCGTTTGCGGGGAGAGACGGTCTCCTCCTTCTCTTCCTTATCTCCTATAACCAGCATATAAGGAATCTTCTGTACCTGCGCCTCCCGGACTTTGAATCCCAGCTTCTCGTTTCTCAGATCCTTTTCAACCCGGATTCCTTTTTGGATCAACCGTTGATAGACCTTCTCCGCATAAGGGATATGCCGTTCCGTTACGGTCAAAAGGATGGCCTGGACAGGGGCGAGCCAGACCGGAAAGGCCCCGGCATAATGCTCGATGAGCACCCCGATAAATCTTTCCATGGCTCCGAGGATCACCCGATGGAGCATGACAGGCCGGTGCTTTTCTCCATCGCTTCCCACGTAGGTGAGATCGAACCTTTCGGGCATGGCGAAGTCAACCTGGATGGTGGCGCACTGCCATCTCCGGTTCAGGGCGTCTTTGAGTTTGACATCAATCTTGGGACCATAAAAGGCTCCGTCCCCTTCGTTAATCTCAAAGGGGAGGTTTTTCTCTTTAAGGGTGTTGAACAGGGCATGGGTCGCCTTCTCCCAATCCTCACTCGTTCCGATCGATTTCTCCGGACGTGTGCTTAGCTCCATTTCGTATTCGAAACCGAATATCTTCATCACATCATCGACGAATTGAATGATGGCGCCGATCTCATCGTTCAGTTGATCCGGACGGCAGAGGATATGGGCATCGTCCTGCGTAAAACCCCTGACCCGGAGCAGTCCATGGAGTTCTCCGGATTTTTCATGGCGGTGAACCGTGCCTAATTCGAAATATCGCAGGGGAAGGTCCCGGTAACTTCTGATCTGCGATTTGTAGATCAGCATATGGGCGAGGCAGTTCATGGGTTTGATCCCGTACTCCGCATCCTCCACCTTGGTGAAATACATCTTGTCCCGGTAATTTTCAAAATGACCGGACCGCTTCCACAGATCCAGTTTGAGAAGCTGGGGACCGATGACGATTTGATAACCACGCTTCAGGTGTTCTTTTCTCTCAAAGTCTTCCAGGATCGTTCTGAGGAGGGCGCCCTTGGGATGGTAGATCACCAGGCCGGGACCCGCCTCCTCGCTCAGGCTAAAAAGATCGAGTTCCCTTCCAAGCTTCCGGTGGTCCCGTTTCTTCGCCTCTTCAAGCATATGAAGATAATCTTTCAACCCCTGAGAATCCGGGAAGGCCGTTCCATAAATCCGCTGGAGCACCTGGTTCCTGGCATCTCCCCTCCAGTAAGTTCCTGAGACGCTTAAGAGCTTGAACGCTTTAATCTTCCCGGTTGATGGAAGGTGAGGTCCCTCGCACAGGTCAACAAAAGAACCCTGGCGATAGAGAGAGACGCGGTTAGGAAGGTCGTCCATATGCTCAACTTTATAACTCTCTCCCATCTTTTTGAAAGTTAAGATGGCCTCATCTTTTGAAACCTCATTTCGAATAAAAGGCTCATCCTTTCGGATGATCTCCTCCATTCTCTTTTCAATCGATTCAAGATCCTGCGGAGTGAAAGTCTTCTCATAATCAAAATCATAATAGAAGCCTCCTTCCGTGGAAGGACCGAAAGTTAGCTTTACCGAAGGAAAAAGTTCTTTCACCGCCTGTGCCATCACATGGGCAGCCGAATGGCGCAAAATATCGATGCCCTTCCTCGAATGGGACGAGATGAAAGAGATTGATGCATCCCTTTCCATTGGTCTTGAAAGATCGACCAAAGCGCCGTCTATCTGCGCTGCCACTGCCTCTTTATCAGCAAATTCGATAAGTTTCGTTCCCTTCGGAGCCAATCTCTTTTCGCCACCGGGTAAGGTGATCGCTATTTTCTCTATCATGGTTGCCTGAATTGAAATGGAAGAGGCATCACCCATGTGAAAAAATGAATGATGCCTCTCCAATTTTCTTGTTAAAATGTCTTTTTTCTCAATAACTTGTCTTTCACTTCCTGATAAATAGGTTTAAATGGTAGGCACGTGGGGATTTGAACCCCAGACTTCTACCGCGTCAAGGTAGCGCTCTCCCCCTGAGCTACGTGCCTACAACCCTCCTCCTTGCACAGCGGTGACCGCTAAAATTCCCTGTATGTATAGCCCCTTTTTTGATTATTGTCAAGAAAATTATTAAGTTATGCCTCTATGCCTTGAATACCAGTTCCCCTTTCTTGCCGTCCATATCCACGGTGACCGTATCCCCTTCCTTAAATTTGCCTTCCAATATCCTTATCGCCAATCTATCCTGAATCTCCTTTTGAATCACACGTTTAAGCGGACGGGCGCCATAAGCGGGATCAAACCCTTCTTTCGCCAAAAATTCCTTTGTTTTTTCAGTCATCTTGAGACCTATCCGCCTTTCGAGAAGCCTTTTCTCAAGTTTCTTTGATTGAATATCAACGATGGCCTTTATTTCCTCAATCCCAAGACTGTGAAAGATCACCAACTCATCAATCCGATTTAGAAATTCCGGTTTGAACTGGGCCTTCACAGCCTCCATCACCCGCCTCCGCATCTCCTCGTAATCCTTCTCTCCCAGATCCACGATCCATTGGCTGCCTATGTTGGAGGTCATGATCACGACCGTATTCTTAAAATCGACCGTCCTTCCGTGGCCATCGGTCAACCGCCCATCGTCGAGAATCTGGAGGAGGATGTTGAATACCTCCGGATGGGCTTTTTCGATCTCGTCCATCAGGACAATGGAGTAAGGCCTTCTCCTGACCGCCTCCGTGAGAAACCCTCCTTCCTCATAGCCCACATATCCGGGCGGCGCTCCGATGAGCCGTGCCACTGAATGTTTCTCCATAAACTCGGACATATCGATCCTGACCATGGCCTGTTCATCATCGAAGAGAAATTCTGCCAGGGCGCGGGCCAGTTCGGTCTTTCCCACACCAGTCGGGCCCATAAAGATGAAGGAGCCGATCGGCCGGTTGGGGTCCTGTAACCCCGCTCTCGCCCTTCTCACCGCATTCGAAACGGCAACGATCGCATCATCCTGACCCACCACCCTCTGCCCCAGCATCTCCTCCATTCGGATAAGCTTCTCAACCTCACCCTCCAGCATCCTTTTGACCGGAATGCCTGTCCATTTGGAGACAACCTCAGCCACATCCTCTTCATCGACCTCTTCTTTGAGCATCTTTCCGGCCTTCTGAAGTTCAACAAGTTTCTCCTCTTCCCGTTTCTGCTCTTTTTCGAGATGGGCCATCTCACCGTATTGCAATTCGGCCAATTTCGAATAGTCGGCTTCGCGCTCCGCCTCCTTCATCATCTGCTTCGTCTTCTCCATCTGTTCTTTGATCTGCTGGATTTGCGAAATGGCCTTTTTCTCTTTCTCCCATTTCAGTTTCTTCTCCTGCACTTCATTCTTCAGGCCTGAGAGCTCCTCTTCAAGTTTTTTTAATCGCTCGACAGAACCTTTATCCTTCTCCTTCTTCAGGGCCTGCCGTTCAATCTCTAACTGCATCACCCTTCGCTGGACCTCATCGATCTCCATGGGCACGCTGTCGATCTCGATCCTGAGCCTTGAGGCGGCCTCATCGATCAGATCGACCGCCTTATCCGGAAGAAAACGGTCCGAGATATAGCGGTGAGAAAGCATCGAGGCCGCAATAAGCGCCGAGTCTTTTATTTTCACACCGTGGTGAACCTCATATCTCTCCTTCAAGCCCCTTAAGATCGCAATCGTATCTTCCACCGAAGGCTGGGCTACATAGATTGGCTGAAATCTCCTCTCAAGGGCGGCGTCCTTCTCCACGTACTTCCGGTACTCGTTAAGCGTGGTGGCTCCCACGCATCTCAACTCTCCCCTGGCCAGGGCAGGCTTGAGCATATTGGAGGCGTCGATTGCACCCTCTGCGGCTCCCGCTCCCACGAGGGTATGGAGCTCGTCAATGAAGAGGATGATACTTCCTGCGGCTGCCGTGATCTCTTTTAAAACGGCCTTCAATCTCTCCTCAAACTCCCCGCGGAATTTGGCGCCGGCAATCAGGGCCCCCAGATCGAGCGCAACCAGTTTCTTATTCTTTAGCGTCTCGGGGACATCTCCCTTGACGATCCTCTGGGCCAGCCCCTCGACAATTGCTGTCTTCCCCACTCCGGGCTCGCCGATCAGGACCGGATTGTTCTTCGTCCTCCGCGAGAGAACCTGAACGACCCTGCGGATCTCATCATCCCTTCCAATCACAGGGTCGAGTTTTCCTTTTCTTGCCTCCTCTGTCAGGTCCCTGCTGTATCGCTTCAATGCCTGATACTTCTCCTCCGGGTTCTGATCCGTCACACGGTGAGATCCCCGGATCTCCTGCAGGACCCTGAAGATCGCATCCTTCGTCACCCCGTTTCTCTGGAGGATCTGCGAGGAAGCTCCTCCTCTTTCATCCGCAATGGCGATCAGAAGATGCTCGGTGGAAAGATACTCATCCGTCAACCTCTCTGCCTCTTTCCAGGCCGCATTCAATATCTCATTAAGCCGGCTTGAAAGGTAGACCTGGCCTGTCCCTCCTGTCACCCTTGGAATGCGATTCAACTCCTCTTCGAGTTGAGAGGTGATGAGATTCGGATTGGCCCCCAATTTCTGGATGATGGGGATCACAATTCCCTCTTTTTGCATCAGAAGGGCATACAGAAGGTGTTCCACATCGATCTGCTGATGGTTTTTCTGCTCGGCAACGCCTTTGGCGCTCTGAAGCGCCTCCTGCGCTTTTAAAGTAAATTTATCTATTTGCATTTAATCCACTCCCTTTACCAGTTTTCCAACTAAAAATAATCATCCTCCTAATGGTTTGCAAATAAAATTTTCTCAATTATTTTAAGGCATCTGCTAAACGGATGAATTCCTGGACAGTGAGCGTCTCGGATCTTCTTTGTGGATCGATCCCTGTTGCCTCCATCCTTTTCTCCGGTAATGGGGGGATAGGAAGGCCGGAATATTTCAGCGAATTGACCAGAGTCTTTCTCCGGTGGCTGAAGCTCGCCTTCACCACCTCCTTGAACCACTCCTCATCCTCCGCTTTCATCATTAAATCATCTCTCCATACGATTCGGACCACGGCAGACTCAACTTTGGGTGGAGGAAAGAAGGCGGAAGGTTTAATAAAAAACTGAACGGACGGATGGGAAACCATCTGTATAAAGACGGATAAAGCGCCGTACTCTTTCCCGCCGGGAGGGGCAACCATTCGTTCAACCACCTCTCTCTGCAACATCAAGGTCAGGTTGGAAAAATATCTCTTCGATTCGATGAAACGGAAAAGCAAAGGGGTTGAAATCTGGTAGGGCAGATTTGCGACCACCTTCAACGGCGCCCTTACATGATGGGATAAGGCATCAAAGTCGATCTTGAAGATATCTTTCTGGATGATTTCCACATTGGAAACGGCTGACATCTTTTTTTTTAATATCTCTGCTAATCTTGAATCAATCTCAACGGCGATCACACGTTTCGCCTGTCGAGCAAGTCCAAGGGTCATCTCTCCCAGGCCAGGCCCCACTTCGAGGATGACATCCTCCTTATTTACGTCGGCGGTTCGAACCACCTTGTCGATAATGTTCCGATCAACAAGAAAATGCTGACCCAGTCTCTTTTTGGGAGAGAGGCCGTATTCCGACAGTTCTCTTCGGATCGATGACATAGTTACATGGTCGAGTTCACGCTATGCGCATATCGCCAAGCGCTTAGCGTTTTTTATCAGAGCGGTAGATTCGAAAAGGCGTTGAGAGAAAAATCTGACCGAATCCCTCGTTTCAAACATTCATATCCCACCACACCCACCATGGCCGCATTGTCCGTGCAGAAGGCAGGAGAAGGAATATGGACCCGTATCTTCTGCTCGGACGCCCCCTCTTCCATCCTCTGCCGGAGAAGCCGATTGGCTGCTACTCCTCCTGAGATGACCACTCGCTTTAAACCCTGATGCCTTGCCGCTTGAAAAGTCTTTTTTACCAAAACATCGACGACCGCCTCCTGAAAACTGGAAACAATGTTGCAGATCATCTCTTTTGGAAAACCTCCGGCTGGTTCGGGATGAGCCTTCACGAAATTGACCACGGCGGTTTTCACCCCGCTGAAACTGAAATCGAACGAATCCTTCCCGAGGGATGCCCTTGGAAACCGGATCGCCTTTGAATCTCCAGTCATGGAAAGCTGATCGATAATCGGCCCGCCCGGATACCCCAGCCCAAGCAGTTTAGCGACTTTATCAAAGGCCTCTCCTGCCGCATCATCTCTCGTCTGCCCAAGCATCTTATATGCTCCGAATCCATCCACCCGGAAAAGAGAGGTATGACCTCCTGATACGACCAGCCCGAGATAAGGGAATCGTGGGGGGCGCTCTTCAAGAAAAATGGCCGAGAGGTGCGCTTCAATATGATTCACTCCAACAAAAGGCGCTCCTGTGACAAAGGCCAGCGATTTGGCGAACGAGAGACCCACTAAAAGCGAGCCCACCAGCCCCGGCCCCTGGGTCACCGCAATGCCATCGATCTCCTGCAAAGTGCCCCCTGCCCTTTCAAGGGCTTCGGTCACAATGGGAACGATTGCCTCAATATGTTTTCTCGAAGCTAATTCCGGAACAACCCCTCCGTATTTCTGATGGACGGCAATCTGGGAAGAGACCACATTGGAGAGGATCTTCCTCCCATCCAGAACCACAGCCGCCCCCGTATCATCACAGGATGTTTCAATCGCTAAAATTCGCATAAACTCCTTAAACTATTCCCCATTCTATTAGATAGAAAGATAGCCTATAAACGCACTGGATGCAAAAGAATCGATCGGTCCTTAAGTTATCGCAAGCCGATGAGGAAAGGGAGCTTGAGTTTGAGTTAAATTATCTTGCGTCTTTGACCTTCGAAGAGCGGCTTCAGCAACGAGTTTACTAAACAAGGAACAGTGTGTCAATGAAAATTGGAATATGAATAATTCTGTCAACCTTCAACGCCAAAGTTTTAAAACCTCCACCGATCTCCTTACCTTCCTACCTTTTCATATTCATGCTGGGCTTTGGAGTGTTTTGTATGTCTTTGCATCCCTCCCTTTCCCTCCATTTGAATCTACTTTCCTCTATTTATCATTAAATTCAACCATTTAACTCCATTTAATAGCATTTTACATTTTCGTTTAATTTTATAAGAATTTACTTTTAATTATTCTGCTTTTCTCAGTAATACTCTTTCCTTCCCTTTGTCCCTGGGATTCTCTTTTTTTCCCCCCCTTCCCCTTTTTCCCCTCTCCCTTTTTTTAGGGTTTTGACCCCCCTGGGACCTCGTTCCGGTTTTTGGATTGGGGGTTTGATAGGGAAAATTTCTGTAACACTTCTTCCTGAAACACGCGAAATCAAAATTTTTTAGAGGATTGAAGATTTCAATCAGATATCTTCAGTTTTGGCAAAGTGCAGGTATTGGCAAGATATTCTCGGTTTTGAAGGCCCGAAAGGCTCCATTATTTGGCAAGATATGTTCAACTTCTATGTGCCCTAAAATTTGAACCCTTGATATCTCCCGATGAAAAGCATTGACTAAGCGTAGCCATTAGGCTACAATATCTTTGTGATTGAAATTCGTAAAACCGATACGTACGCCCGATGGCTTGATGGCCTGCGCGACATTCGTGCCCGCGCGCGCGTTCTGGCTCGTGTTGAGCGATTGGCCGCTGGGAATCCAGGAGATGTAAAAGCAGTTGGTGAAGGCGTCTCGGAATTGCGAATCGATTATGGTCCGGGTTACCGGATTTACTTCACGATGCGCGGGCACACAGTAATCATTTTGCTTGCCGGTGGTGACAAGAGCACGCAGGCCAGCGACATAAAAAGGGCGTTGCGCCTCGCCCGTAACCTTTAGGAGGGAGCCATGAGCATGAGCAAGACCAAAACAACACGCTACGATGTTGCCGAGCATCTCCGGACTCCAGAGGACATGGCCGCGTATCTGGAAGCCTGTCTTGAGGAGGCCAACGGCGATGCCGCATTCATTGCTAAGGCGCTGGGTGATATCGCCCGCGCTAAGGGGATGGCGCAGGTCGCGCGTGATGCCGGTCTGTCCCGCGAAAGTCTTTACAAGGCCCTCTCGGGTGAACGTAGTCCCGGTTTCGACACGATCCTCAAGGTGATGACGGCACTTGGAATAAAATTGCACGCCGAAGCATTGCATAGGTAATACTACCCGACCTAACCATTCGTTTAACTCTGGTTCGGGTAGGGCTCTCGCGTTAACTTATCCTTCAGAACTGTCTTATAGCTGCTGTCTTCTCGACGTTTTTCTAAACTCTAAAACCCACTGTTTGAAGATCATACCTTCCCCTTTCTCAACTCGATAGCCGGCAAGGATTCTGGCAAGAAATCCTCGGTTTTAAGGGGTCGGAAATTACCCCCAGATATCAGATGATTAGTTCGTTACTGCTTTCTGAAATTTTTACTTCCCAAAAATCAAGAAAATGTGTATATTATATCCGCACATAAAAACATCCCAGAAATTCAGGACCTTTTGAATTTATAGGTTCTATTTGGTTTCAGCTACGCCGGGTTAGAAATTGGGGTAAATAATTATGTCCTCTGACCTGACCTTTCTAACCAACGAACCTGGAAAAAGCACGATCAGAAGGCAGACACTACGGCATTAGAGCGGGAGATTGGTCGGCTGGTTTATGAGTTGTATGGTCTAACGGAAGAGGAAATCGCCATTGTGGAGGCCACAGCCCAATGAAAGCCACGCTGGAAGCCATCAATCGAATGAGGACGGAGGGGGTAATTGGCAAGTATGCCATTGGCGGAGCGGTGGGCGCCACTTTCTACCTTGAACCTTCGGCTACGCTCGATATTGATATTTTCGTTTCGTTGAAAACTATGCCTGGAAGTGTGTTGATCACGGTTGCCCCTGTTTACACCTACCTTATTTCCCACGGTTATAAAACCGAAGGGGAATACATCGTCATCGAAGGATGGCCGGTGCAATTCTTGTCTCCCGGCGATGCTCTGACCGAGGAGGCGTTGGAGCAGGCTATTGAAACTGAGGTGGAAGGGGTTCGGACGTGGGTGATGACTGCCGAACATCTGGTTGCCATCGCGCTCAAGACGGGGCGCCCCAAAGATTATGCACGCCTTCTGCAATTCATTGAAACCGGCATTCTTGTCACAAACAGGCTTGAATCGATCCTTTCACGCCACGGATTACTTGAAAAATGGGAGCAATTCGGGCATAGATTTTTAGGTGACGAAAAATGAGCGAGTGGATGCGCAGAGTTTTGGAAGGCAAACGGCAGATGCGAAAGCAGATCGCCACCCTTCCTTTTTCTGAGAAGATCAAGATTCTGGAAAAACTTCGCGATCGCAGTCTTGTAATTGCGTCAAACCCTCTGCGCCGGCGGTTGTCCCATCGAGGTTGACCGCATCCTCGCTGCCAATAAAAGTCATTGGGGTCAGGCATAACTAATTTACTATTTTTAAATCAGAAGTAAACAATTTTCTGTGAACATGCTTTTCTACAGGTAGTCCGAATGCCAGATTTTAAGTCTTTCCCCTCTCTTAATAGAGACATTTGCAGTTTGTAGGTGGAAGCTTCACCGGGCATAGGATTCCTTGGTGCTATCTGTGAAGTGAAGCTGATTAGGGGGACTATTTCAGAAACAACAGGGGATCTACCGCTTTATTCTTCTTTCGAATTTCGAAGTGAAGGTGAGGGCCTGTGGCCCGTCCGGTCTGGCCGACTTTTCCGATGACCTGCCCCCTCTCCACCCACTCCCCTTCTTCCACAAGATTGACCTCGTTGTGTCCATAGATCGTCACAAATTCTTCAGGGTGGCGAAGGATGATGAGATTTCCATATCCCCGGATCGTATTGCCCGAATAGATGACTTTTCCGGAGCCAGAGGCTTTGATGGCTGTGCCGGTTGGAGAGGAGATGTCAATTCCCATATGCCTCCTGCCCTCTGCTTCATCAAATCCATCTCTCAGCCGCCCTTCCACCGGCCAGATAAAATTCATTTTTTTATAGGCGATTTCCTCCTGGTGGCCCGACCCTTCCACCACATCTTCAATATAGACCTCAACCTTTAAGACTCTCTTTGCCCCGGGAATGAAGATTCTCTGTCCTGTCTGAATCCTGCCCGGGTCTATGATCCCATTCAATGAGGCCACATTTTTGAGGTCAACCCCATAGGTTTTGCTGATTCGAAAGAGGGTCTGATGTTTTTCAACTACATGATAAACCCCTTTTTTTTCCAACGGAGAGGGTTTGCCGATTTCAACTCGATGTCTTGCGCATCCATGAACGAGAAAAATTACCGCAAGAAATAACATCCATAAAATTTTTTTTAACATTCGATTCTAAAAATTGACCATTTCAATTGATGAGTCTCTTATCTTCCATCGTCCATCGTCTATCATCTATCGTTCATCGTTCCCTCGTCTTCCCACCCGTATCTCCCGATCAATTTTACAAATCGACATCCGCCGAGGTCCTCCTTCTTCATTCCTTCTTCTGTCTTCGTGATTCGAAAGAGATCCTGGATATGGATGTCTCCCACCGGTATCACCAATCTTCCGCCCATTGTCAGCTGGTCATAGAAAGGTTGCGGAATATCCGGAGATCCTGCGGTAACGATAATGGCGTCAAAGGGGCCTTTTTCCGACCATCCAAACGTGCCATCGAAGATTTTGATCTCTACATTGAAATATCCAAGATCATAGAGCAACTTCCTGGCCCGGATGGCCAGCGGACGAATCCTTTCGACGGAAAAGACTTCCTGGGCCAATTCGGCCAGGATGGCTGTCTGATAACCTGATCCCGATCCGATCTCAAGAACCCTCTCCTTTCCCTTTAACTCCATCGCCTCGGTCATCAGGGCGACCATATAGGGTTGAGAAATGGTCTGTTTCTCTCCGATGGGAAGGGGACGGTCATTGTAAGCCTGATTCTGGAGCGCCTCCTCGACAAAGAGGTGTCGAGGGACTTTCTTCATGGCAGCGATCAGACGGGGATCCTTGATCCCCCTTTCAATGATCTGCTCCTCCACCATCTTTTCTCTTGCCTTTGGAAAATCGATCATATGAATCAGTGTCTAAAGTGTTCTAAAGTGAGCTACAGTGACTAAAGTTTAAAGATACATTTTAGGCACTTTAGGCATTTTAGTCACTTTAGTCACTTAATGCTAATCTTCTTTCTCCGCTTTTTTCTTCAACTCACTTAAAATCTTTAAGGCCTCGATCGGAGTCATCTGATCAGGGTCGATCTTTTTCAATTCCGATCGGATGGGATCGGTCTGAGAAAAAAGGGACGGCTGAATCGGGATCTTGGGTTTTGAAGTTGCAACCTTCGACTTGGCAATTTTGGGCAGGCCCATTGAATCAAACTCCCCCCGCTCAAGATTGGAAAGAATCTCCTTTGCCCGGTCAATCACCTTTGCGGGAAGGCCTGCTAATCGGGCTACCTGAATCCCATAGCTCCGGTTGGTTCCCCCTTCCACCACCTTCCTGAGAAAGATGATCTCTCCTCCCCATTCCTTCACAGCCACATTGTAATTCTTCACCCTCTCTTTGGTCAGGGCCAATTCGGTTAATTCGTGGTAGTGGGTCGCAAAAAGGGTCCTCGGCCTGAGCAGGGGATGATCGTGGAGATGCTCGACCACGGCCCAGGCAATGCTCAACCCGTCAAACGTGCTCGTTCCCCTCCCGACCTCATCGAGAACGACAAGGCTCCTTGTGGTGGCCTGCTGGAGGATGCGCGCCGTCTCCATCATCTCCACCATGAAGGTGCTCTGGCCCCGCATGATATTGTCCAGAGCGCCGATGCGGGTGAAGATCCGGTCCACCAAGCCGATCCGGGCTTCGGCTGCGGGAACAAAGCTTCCCATTTGCGCCATCAGGATGATGATCGCCACCTGTCTCAGATAGGTCGATTTGCCCGCCATATTGGGTCCGGTGATGATGAGAATCTGATTCTCGTGATGATCGAGCAAGGTGTCATTGGGGACAAACCTTTCGGAAAGCGACATCCGCTCGAGGACCGGATGCCTTCCATCCTGAATCACAATCTCTTCGCCTTCGTCTATCCTGGGCCGGCAGTAGTCATTCCGGTCGGCCACTTCAGTCAGGGAACATAGAACATCGATCGCCGCAACCGCAGAGGCTGTGTTCTGGAGGCCCGGCGTCTCCTCGGAGACCTTCTTCTGTATCTCCTCAAAGAGTCTGTATTCAAGCTGGCAGATCGCCTCCTCCGCGCCCAACACCTTGGTCTCGAACTCTTTCAGTTCCGGCGTGATGAACCGCTCGGCATTGACCAGTGTCTGCTTTCTGATGTAATGGGCAGGGACGAGGTGGAGATTACTTTTGGTCACTTCGATATAATATCCGAAGACCTGATTGTATCGAACCTTTAGAGTGGAGATCCCTGTCTTTTTCCTCTCCTCGGATTCCAGTCGAATGATCCACTTCTTCCCTTCCCTGCCGATCTCTCTTAAATCATCTAATTCTTTATTAAAGTGGGACTTGATGATGCCTCCCTCCTTCACGGTGAGAGGAGGATGGTCAACGATGGAGGAGTCGAGGAGTTGGAAAAGGCTTTCAAACCCTTCGATCTCCCGTGACACATCCTTCAGGAGAGAGGAAGTAAAAGCCTCAAGAAGAATTTTCAGATCGGGCAGGTGCCGGATCGAATTTTTTAACCCGACAAGGTCTCTGGCGTTCGCATGTCCGAGGAAGATCCGGGACGCAAGCCTTTCGATGTCCTGAATCTCTTTTAAAGGCTCCCTCACCCGCTTTCGCTCAATCTTCTTCTCCTTCAACTCGGAAACAGATTCCAGCCTCCGTTCGATCTCCACGATATCCATCAGGGGATAATTCAACCACTGTTTCAATTTCCTGCTCCCCATTGGGGTCATCGTCTCATCAAGCCCCCAGAAGAGAGACCCCTTCTTACCCTGGTCGAAGAGGGTCTGAGTCAGTTCCAGGTTTCGCTTCGTCACTTCGTCGATCACCATAAAATCCTGGACCTGATAGAAGGTGATGGACCGGATATGGGAGAGCGGCCTCTTCTGATTCTCTTCCGCATAAAGCAGAACCATCTCCGCAGCCATGGCTGCCAGAGGGAATTCATTGGGAATCGAATCCCTGTGGGCTTCATTTAGGGGATGGAAAGAGTCGAGTTTCGAATCCTCTAAAAAATTGATCAGACCATTCTCAAAACTCTTTTTAAATCCGGCAAAACAGGGATGTTCCTGAAAACGATGAAAGCAAAGGATCTCTTTGGGTTCATTTCTTTGGGCTTCGTTCAGGAAGGGTTCAAATCCGGAAATCTGACAGGCCTTCAATTCGCCTGTGGAAATATCGAGAAAGGCAAGACCGAAGACCTCCCCTTCCGCACAGAATCCCACCAGGTAATTATTCTCGCCGGTGCCCAGATGGATGGAGTCCATGGTGAGGCCCGGCGTGAAGACCCTGACGACCTCTCTCTTCACAATTCCCTTGGCTAATTTTGGATCTTCCACCTGGTCGCAGAGGGCAACCTTGAACCCTTTCTGTAAAAGTTTGGAAATATAAGTTTCGGCCGTGAAGTGGGGAACGCCGCAGAGCGGAATGCTGTCCTTCTGGCCCTTGTTCCTCGAGGTCAATGCAATCTCCAGCTCCTTCGAAGCCACCTGGGCATCTTCGAAGAACATCTCATAGAAATCACCCATGCGAAAGAAGAGAATCGAATCCGGGTATTGGCTCTTGATCCGGAGATACTGATTGATCATCGGGGTTAAAGGTTTCATGATTAAGGTAACGGTAAATGGGTAAGGGTTAGGATGCCCGTATCGTTTAGCGTTAAAGGGTAAAGGGAAAGATTTAAAGACGACTAACTTAACCCCTTAACGAAACTGGCTTTTTTACCCTTACCATCAAATCTTAGACTTTTATTTTTTATTTAACCTAAATTGAGCGATTCTTTTTGAACACCTCTTTAGCAACAGGCTTCAGATCAGGTTTAACATCACCCAGAGGGTGATTTGTAGCGCAAGGCTTTAGCCTTGCAGTTGCATAAACGGCCATGGGTAAACCGCTCTCCAACGCTTCGAATGGCGGTTAATCGGATGTCTTAATGGAATGGCCCGATTTCACCTAAGGTGAACTCCAGTATGGGTTACAAACGTGGGTGCTCATTGGCCTGAAGGTTCGCCTCGAAGCCTTTCCGAACGGTTCACCCATGTCCGTTTGGTTCATTTTTTTACAATGTTAAGGTTTAGCCTTGCTTGCCTACCGCAGGTAGGCATGAGAAGCAACCCTAAAGGGTTGCGCTACAATGAAATTTAAAATAAATCGCTCAATTTAGGTTTAATTTAACAGAATCTGACAGGGTTGTAAATGAGAGGAGTTGAGAGTTAAAAGTTAAGGCTACCTCTAAAAATGTCATTCCGGCGAAAGCCGAAATCCAGAAGCTCTTGATATGACTGGACTCCGGTTTTCACCGGAGTGACGAATTTGGAATTATTAGAGGTTTCCTTAAGAGTTATGAATAATGAATTATAAGTTGGAATTACGCTATGCGCTACGCCCCATGCTTTTTCAGGGGAAAAGGGGGGCCACATCGAGGCCCATGGTTTCGGGGTAGCCTAACATGATATTCATATTCTGGACGGCTTCACCGGAAGCCCCTTTCACCAGGTTATCAATTGCCGTAACGATAACAGCGCGATCACCGGCCTCATTCACCGTCATCCCAATATCACAAAAATTTGAACCTCTCACATCTTTGGTATTGGGGAGTTTCCCCTTTGGGTAAATCCGGACGAATGGCTCTTCTCCATAAACTTCCTGGAAAGCATTGAGCAGTTCTTCAGTCTTCATCTTCTTGGTCAGGTGAACATAGAGGGTCGTCAGAATTCCCCGGTCCATCGGAATGAGATGAGGAACGAAGGTGACCGCAATCTTTTTCTGGGCCACCAGGCTTGCCTCCTGTTCGATCTCAGGGGTGTGCCGGTGCGCAAAAATCTTGTAAGCCTTGACCCCCTCATTCACCTCGCAGAAGAGCGATTCCAGGACCACATCCCGGCCTGCTCCGCTAACACCCGATTTAGAATCAACGACAATCCCCTCAAGGGAAATGAGTCCTTTTTTGATCAGGGGGATCAAACCGATCAGGGCTCCTGTAGGATAGCAACCCGGATTCCCGACGATCTTTGCGTTTCGAATCTTATCCCGGTGGAGTTCCGGAAGCCCATAGACAGATTCGCCAAGAAGATCAGAAGCCGTATGCTTCTGGTACCACCGTTCATAAACCGCAGAATCTTTCAACCGGAAATCGGCGCTCAGATCGACCACTCTCTTGCCCGAACGGTAAAACAGGGGGACCGTCTCCATGGCAGTCTTATGAGGAAGCGCCGTAAAGACAAAATCTGTCTTTTTTGAAATCTGTTCCACGGAGAGTTCTTCACATATTATCTCGAGGTGCTTCAACAGTGAAGGAAAGACCTGGCCAATCGGAACCCCCGCATATTTTTGTGAGGTCAGCGCGGTCACCTCCACCTCAGGGTGGTGAAGGAGAAGCCGCAGAAGCTCCACCCCCGTATACCCTGTCGCTCCAATAATCCCAACTTTCGTCTTCATCGATTTTCCTTTCTTATTTCCCTGATAAGATTTCCTCTAAAAAATCAACTGCATTAAGAATCTTTATATCCCCATATCCGCCTGACTTCAATAGATGAATATCTCCGGTAATAATGTAATTCAATCCGGCTTCCACAGCGCATTTAAGAAATCCATTGTCCTCGGCCTCTTCGGAAACAACACAGTCTGTGTTAGCGGGCGTATGACCAATTCTCAAGCGGCTTTTAAAGACTCCTCGTTTTGGATAATAATTTTTGGATTCACATTTTTGGGTGGAATAGGCAACCCCTGTTCTCTTAATAGATTTACATGTTCAATCATCCCCCATTTCGCTTTATAAAGGCAATCCTCAACGGAATGCCCTATGCCTGAAAAACCTGGCAAGTCATGGGAATAGAATCCAAAAAAATCAGGTTCCTTGGTCGCCTCAATCGTTAATGAATATTCTAAATCTATCATCTTTACACCTCCATCCTCTTTACCCCGTTAGAAAGCCCCGCTGCTTGCCCTGTACACCACGCGGTGCAGGGCTTGCAGCGAGGATAAAGATAAAATTCCTTCCGGGCCAGAGGCCTTTTGGAGCACACAAGGGGATTAAAACCCATGTGAGCTGTTGTTAAACCCGACCTGTGCTACCTGGCAGATAACGTTTTTCATTAGCGAAACGGTCGCATTAGGATCAAATAAACCGATGATAGAGGCCGGCTGTTTCCCGAAGGGCAGAAGCGCCAATGTTGTGTTAGTCGTGATTGTCCCTTTGTGTTCAAAAACAATCACGGCCCCTCCTCCGGTTCTGACTGATGTATTCGGATTCGACCAATTTCTACAATCCACAGTTTCTTCTCTATTGTCATTTGAGTGGATGCTTGTAGAAACTGTCGAACCAGTTGCTCCAGTAAAGTCAGGCTTGAATTCCTGGGAACCCGAATAACAACCATGCCGCTCGCCTGAGCTGGCGGAAAACGGGTCACATCTGCGAAATGTAAGTCCAGTGTCACCAGACATCGCCGTTCAGCACAACACGCTTCATAGAGATGCTGGTCTGAACATCCCTGTAGCCTTTGGTCACGGATCGTTTGAACGTCATGTCCGGCAGCGCGGAAAAGTTGCTGAGTTCGGGTTCCAAAGTTTTCATCGAGTTTGAACTTCATCCTGTCGCCTCGCCTGGGAGTTCAACATATCGTTCTCGAGCCATCTCGGCTCCGTAGGCGATGGCAGCCCGAACATCCTCCTCCGTCAGTTGAGGATATTCTGCGAGAATCTCCTCAATCCCCATCCCGTTGGCCAGAAAGTCAAGAAGTAGGGATACCCAGATTCGAGTGCCACGAATACAGGGTTTGCCGAAGCAGACATTTGGGTCAATGGAAATACGTTGTAGAAGCGGATGCATCTTCATTTCTCCTCCTTCTCTTATACTCGTCGAATCGTACTCCAAATTTAGGGAGCGGCTAACGTTCAAGACCAAAAGAAGTGTGACAGCATTTGGATATGAATCTTTTGGCCGGTGTTAGGCGACGTGTCTTTCCAATTCAATTGAGAGCGGTTTCTGCTCCTTTAGTGCGCTGACTTTCAATATGGAGAAACCTATAATGTTCCCTTCACCATCGACTTTTTCCATCACTGCATCGTTCTCGGTCTCTTTGAAATAACCGGCCTTTCTTTCAAAGAGAACTTCAAGGTAGTCTCCTTCTTTGTCGTACCAAACTTTTATCGCTTCGGCCATAGTGTTTCACCTCTATTAAACGGTTCCTCTAAAAATGTCTTTCCTGCGGAAGCAGGAATCCAGAAGGTTTTGAAATCACTGGACTCCCGCCTGCGCGGGAGTGAGGAACTGAGGATTATTAGAGGTACCCTAAAGAGTGTATTAAAATTTAAGGAAAGAAGTCAAGAATTTCTGACAATTTCGCCGGTTAACATTGTAATGACAACCATGCCGGGTTGAAGGAGAAATGAATATGGCGGGGGCTAAATCTGGAATGGAATAAAAAACATTGCTGGCATTTCTGTCTATTTGCAGGTAGGTATTGCTGAGATTATTCGCCCCCCTGCCTACCGCAGGCAGGCAATAAATGGGGGCGTTATATTTGATGGAATCTTTACCGTGAAACTTGTCCTCGACAACGATTGGGGAACGGGAATCCAGAGAATTCTTAACCAATTAAAAACACTGGATTCCGGCTTTTGCCGGAATGACGAAACCAGAACCAAAGGGACTTTTTACGAATTCATCACATCTGATTTAAACAAAAAAGGGAGGTGCAATGGCCTCCCTTTTCATTTAACTCCGTAAGGCAATACAATTATCGTTTAGAGAACTGCGGCCTGCGCCGGGCTCCACGCAGTCCGTACTTTTTCCGCTCTTTAATCCTTGAATCCCTTGTCAAAAGGCCTCCCTTTTTCAGGGCATCCTTGAACTCCGCATTGACCTGAAGCAGGGCTTTCGATATTCCATGGCGGACAGCCTCGGATTGACCGGTAATACCTCCTCCATGGACATTGGCTTTCACATCGAATTGATTCCGGGTCCCTGTCAGATCAAAGGGCTGCATGATGACCATCTCGCAGGTTTCACGTCCAAAAAACTCCTTCAGGGTCCTTTCATTGACCACGAACTTCCCCTCACCTGGTTCCAACCATATCCTTGCAATGGAGGTCTTTCTCTTTCCTGTGGCATAAATGGGTTCTGGCACTGTTTTCTCCTTCTGTACGAATTATTCGTCAGCCTTAAATTTCAAGCGGAACGGGTTTCTGGGCTTCGTGAGGATGTTTTGCCCCGGCATAGATCTTCAATTTCTGGATCATCTGACGGCCCAGGCTGGTTTTGGGCAACATCCCCTTCACAGCGATCCGGATCATCTCGGTGGGTTTCTTGGCCAGCAGCTTTTCAGCGCTCATCTCCCGAATTCCGCCCGGATAACCCGTATGACGATAGTAAGTCTTATCTTTCATCTTCTTACCGGTCAACGCCACTTTTCCGGCATTGACGACAATGACGAAATCGCCTGTGTCCACATGAGGGGTGTAAATCGGTTTGTTCTTTCCCCTCAATATCTTTGCCAGTTCAGTGGCTAATCTTCCCAGGACCTTTCCTTCTGCATCCACGAGATACCACTGATGTTCCACTTCTTCTTTTTTAGCCTGATAGGTCTTCATAGAACCACCTTAATGTAGAAAGATAAAATATTGTTTCAGCTTCTGTCAAGGACTTGCCGCCGGGGGTTGCATCAGGCTTGCCTTGAGTCAGCCATCCACTCATCTCTCAGCGTTTCTTTTTCTGTGTGAAATGTTTATTCCAGAGCAGAACAACAGGGCTGGCCACATAGATCGTTGAATAGGTTCCGGAAATGAGCCCCACGATTAGTGCAAAGGCAAAATCGTGGATGACCGGGCCTCCGAAGAAGAAGAGAATGAGGACCACCATCATGAGCGTTGCCGTGGTGAGAATCGTCCTTCCAAGGGTTTCGTTGATGCTCGTATTGAAGATGGTCTCAAGGTTCTCCTTCCTCATCTTCTTGATATTCTCCCGAACCCGGTCGAAGATCACGATCGTATCGTTGATCGAGAATCCGATGATCGTCAGGATGACCGCCATCAGGGGCAAAGAATATTCGAGACCCGCGATCGATATGGCGCCGTAAGTGATGATGATGTCGTGCACCAGGGCCGCAATCCCTCCGAGTCCGAAAGAGACCTGTTTGAATCGCCATGCCACAAAGATCAATATGGCCGCAAAGGAGAGGCTTACTGCCCAGATGGCTTTTGTCTTCAAATCCTTCCCTACCTTGGGACCGACGACCTCCACCCTCCGGATCTCCAGGGTCTTGCCCTTGAAACGCTCCTGAAGGGAAGCCTGAATCTTCTTTGACATTTCTTCCAGGTCTTCAGCGGTCTTTTCCACCCGGATCAGAAATTCATTCTCTCCTCCAAAGTTTTGAACCATGGCGTCCTTCGATCCCATTGCCTCCATGGCCTTTCGAACCTCGGAGATATCCACGGCCTGGGAAAATCTGATCTGAATCAGGATGCCTCCGGCAAAATCAACCCCGTACTTCAACCCATTGTGAAGAAAGATGGATCCAAGGCTGAGGAGAATGGTGACGGTTGACACCCAGATGGTAAATTTCTTTTTTCCTATAAAGTTGTACTTGGTTCCCGGACGGATCAATTCCATAGTTTTAACTCAGCCTATCCTCTGCCCCCTTAATTAAAAAATAAAAGTCTAACGGTAAGGGTGACGAGGCCCGTATCGTTCATAAAAGGCTACGTTGATCGTCTTTTAATTCTTTTTGCGTAACCGTTACCGAATTACGAAACGGGCTTCGTAACCGTTACCTTAACCTTACCCACAGACTATTTTCTTAGTTCGTGAGCAGCCTTATGACCATGGGCAATTGCACATAAAAGGAATGATATATTAAATGCTCAACTTTTTGATCTTTATCTTCAGGGTGAGGAAATCGAAAGCCCACCGGGTCACATAGACCGCCGTAAAAATATTTGCAAGAATTCCAATGGACAGGGTGACCGCAAAGCCCCTCACCGGACCCGTGCCGAATTGATAGAGAAAAAGGGCGGCAATCAAAGTCGTCACATTCGAGTCCAGAATGGTGATGAAGGCCCTCCGATAACCCTCATCGATGGCGGCCCGGACCGTCTTTCCCCATCTCAACTCCTCCTTGATCCGCTCATGGATCAGGATGTTCGCATCCACTGCCATTCCAATCGAAAGGACGAGACCTGCAATCCCCGGAAGGGTGAGCGTGGCTCTGAAGATGGCGAGCGTTCCCATCACGAAAATGACATTGAGAATGAGTGCGATATCGGCCACCACCCCTGAAACCCGGTAGTAAAAAATCATAAAGAGCGCCACCAGGGCTGCACTGATTAATGTGGAGATGATCCCCTGGCGGATCGAGTCCTGGCCGAGCGATGGCCCCACGCTTCTCTGCTCGAGGATCTTCACGGGCGCCGGCAAGGCGCCGGCCCTGAGAACAATCGCCAGGTCGCCAGCTTCCTTCATATCGAAACGGCCGGTGATCTGGGCTCTTCCACCGCCAATCCTCTCCTGAATGACCGGCGCAGAATAGACATTGTCATCCAGAATGATGGCCAATCGCTTCTTCACATTGGTTCCGGTGATTTGCTCGAAGAGCTTCCCCCCGATATCATCAAACTCCAGCGCCACATAGGGTTCATTGAATTGGGTATCGATGGCAACCCGGGCATCCTTTAACACCTCGCCCGTCATCAGGGTCTTCTCTCTCAGAAGAAAGGGAATCTTCTTCACCCCTCCGGTCTTCGGATCAACCTGCCTCTGATAGAGGATGACGCTCCCTTCCGGAGCATTGCCTTTCAACGCCTCATCGAGATTGCCCTCCTCATCCACCAGCTTAAACTCCAACAGGGCGGTCTGTCCGATGAGATCGATGGCCCTCTGGGGGTCTTTGATCCCTGGAAGTTGGATCAATATGCGATCCGTTCCCTGAAGGGTGATCTCAGGCTCTGCCACACCAAACTGATCGATCCGGTTCCGGATCGTCTCCAGCGCCTGATCAATGGCGCCCTTTCTGACCTGTTCGGCCTGCCGGCTGTCGAGGACAAGTACGATCTTCCATATCCCTTTATCAAGGGCGGTCGTGGAAAGCTCCTGCATCACAGCATAACGCTGGCTCAGGATCTTCTCCCATTTGTCCTTGTCGCCTGAAACCTCAAGAACAATCTGATTGCTCTTCTCTCTTTCTAATTTTCCGACGGGGATTCCCTTCTCCCGAAGGTCATCCTTCAGATTATTCTTAACCCTCTCCACATAACTCTCGACCGCTTTCTCCGCCTCCACTTCAAGGATGAGATGCATCCCACCCTGCAGATCGAGGCCGAGGTGAACCTTCTCCGTAGGAATGATTTTATAAAACCAGGCCGGCAACTCGGGAGTCAATGTGGGCAAAAAGAGGAGGACGGCAAAAAGAGTCACCGCCCCATAAATGATCAATCTCAACTTCAGGTTTCTCAGCATACGTATCAAACCCTCACAAAATGAAACCAAGAGTTTGGGAACCCTTGGATTTCAGAAACATAGCCTATCGTCAGGTATTTTTCAAGAGGAAAATGAAAAAAAGGCCCAAGTCAGATTCGCTTGGGCCTGACGTTCTTACCAAAACGGGGTTTACTTCGTATCACTCCATTTACCGTATTTCTCCCTCAAAATTCGGTGAAGGATCTTTCCGGTCGGGGTCATGGGCATCTCTTCGTCCTTAACGAAATCGACCGACTTGGGGATTTTATATCCTGCAATCTTCCCCCTGCAGTGATCGATCAGTTCCTTATCCGTAACCGTCTTTCCCTGGTGGATGGTGACAATTGCCTTAATCGCCTCGCCCCATTTCGGGTCAGGAATACCAATCACTGCCACATATTTGACGGCAGGATGGGAACCCAACAAATTCTCCACCTCCGAAGGAAAGACATTCTCTCCGCCGGTAATGATCATATTCGCTTTTCGATCAACCAGGGTAAAATAGCCATCCTCATCCTGGCAGGCCATATCTCCTGCGGTGAACCATTCGCCCTGGAAAACCGATTTGGTCTTTTCAGGGTCTTTCCAGTACTCTTTAAAGACATGAGGGGTGCGCGAATAAAGCTCTCCCACCTCGCCTCTTTTGACTTCTTTTCCGCTCTCATCAAGAATCTTGATCCGGTCCGTGCCCCAGATCTCCCTTCCGATGGATCCGAGTTTCTTAAACTGCTCTTCGGGCCTGAGCAGAGTCACCAGCCCTGCCTCGGTTGAACCGTAAGCCTCCCAGAGCTCCGAATTTTTAAAATAGTCCATAATGGCCATCTTCGTGTCTTTTCGGGCCGGTGCGGAAGAAATAAGAAGCTGACGGATCGAACTGACATCAATGTTTTTCTTCACCTCATCGGGAAGTGAAAGCATCATAATATAATGGGTAGGAACGAGAGAGGTAAAAGTGATCTTTTCCTTTTCAATGGTCTTCAATAGGTCGACCGGGTCGAAACTGATCATATTGTAAACAAATACCCTTGCGCTGACATAAGTATAGGTGAAGGAATAGTAGATCGAATTGATATGGCACATGGGCATGACGAGCATTACACAATCATCCGGCCTCAAACCCATATTGATCCCGTTTAAGATATACTGGGACAGATTCCCCTCATGGGTTCTGACGACGCCTTTTGGTTTACCCGTTGTGCCGGAGGTATACATTATATTCCACATATCGTCCGCATCGACTTCCACGTCCGGCTCCTCCGGAGAGGCTTTCGCAAGAAGCGATTCATAGGATTGATATCCCTCGGGCGTCTGATTGTCTCCAAAATAGATATAATTCTCCGGCGGTATGTTGGGAAGCTTGCTTCGCATGGAATTGACTACCGGAACAAAATCCTTTGCTACGAAAAAGGCTTTGCAGTCGGAGTGTTTCACTACATATTCAATTTCAGGAGGCGCAAGCCGGAACATGACCGGAACAGTCACCTGCCCTCCCTTTGCAGAGCCTGCATAAAACTCCAGCCACTCCACACAGTTGTAAGCCAGGATGGCGAAGCGGTCTCCTTTCTTTACGCCCAATTTATTCAAGGCGTTGGCAAACCGGCAACTTCGATCATTCCACTCTTTAAACGTCATCTTCCGCACTTTATCAGCGGCCCCTGGCTTATCCGGATTTTGCTTGGCCATCATCTTAAGAACCGTTCCTGCGGTCATCCATTTGCTGATTGTCATAAAAATCCCTCCTTTTTTCTCCTGTATTCCGCAATGAGGAACCAGGGAGATTTTTTGTGCTTGTGATATTTTTTACATTCTTTACCATCATTGTATTTTTTTGTCAAGCACCAGTTTTTTCTTCTAATATTTCAATGAGTTAAATGTAACCGATGATTCCGGCTATTGTAATGCTTTAGCCTTTTGAAGCGGTTATCAGACGATCAGGTGATCAGGAAGTGGATGTCAGGATATTGGAATATCAGGTCAAACAAAAAATTGTTATTCTTTATCTGAGATCCTGGTACCCTGGTATTCTACAACCTGATATCCTGGTCACCTGATGCCCATATTTTGTTAGCACAAAAGTCATTGACCAGTTTCAAAGCGCTAAACTGCTACCGGCTATTGAACTTTTGCGTGCGGTTTCTGGTTCGCCCGGTCTGCGATGACAGTGACAGAAGAGGTGAAGATGTGGAGGAGTTTGGAATGGGGAATGTAGACAAACCAGACAAGACAGGGAATGACATGGACATACCAGAGAAAGTGAGGGTTGAGCGTAATGTTCTTCATGAAAAGCGATAAAAAATATCCGAAGAAAGAGATCCAGTTATTAGCGCTCGCGGGCGTGAAATCGGCCATATAAACCCGGTTGGCCGCAACTTCGGGATGGGCAATTCGATATCCCTCTATGAAGAAACCCGACGCTACCATATAGAGAATAAAGACCAGGGTCACGATATCCTCTTCTTCTGTTCTCAATTGATCCGGCCTGATGAAGAACCTCCGGATCATTGCCAGAATACAGCCGATCAGGATAAGAAAACTGAAGAATTCGAGAAAGAAGTCGAGAAAGGGGCGAATACTGCCTGTCTTAAAGGCATGGGCAAAGGAAAAGAAGGGAATGGAATGGCTCCATTCAACGAGATAGCCAGTTGTAAAACCCTTGATCATGTCAACGACAAATGTGGCGACAAAACCGACAACGAGCAGGGTATGGGTGAGCCATCGATAAAAGGATTCTCTGAAGAGCTTCTTATGAAAAATCACATCAGTGATGACGATTTTAAGGTACCAGAGGGGCCTCTTCCAGAAACCCTGCCAGCCTCTGCCCAACAGGATGATCAACTTCCCCCACTGGGTCGTCTCCTCTGAGCCCTTCAAGGTGCCGCGAAGATAGAGACTCACCCGGAACCACAATCCCCAGAAGAAGAGAACCATGGAAGGGATGAACATCGCATAAAAGATGAGGTGCTTATCCATATCGTTTTATTCTACTGCATATGTTTCAGAACAAACTCTGTGATATACATCACCTTTAGCGGAACCTTCATCCTTCTTGCAGTCGATTGGATGGTCCGGGTGCATTGCTGGCATGCGGAAATCACCAGGTTTGTTCCGGTTGCCTCAATTTCTTTGATCTTCTCGCGGGCCAGAGAGATAGAAAGCTCGGGGTCCACCATTTCGAGCAGCCCGCCGCCTCCGCAGCATTTACTCTGTTCTCCATGGTGGGCCAGCTCCACCAGCTCCACCCCCGGGATCGATTGCAGTATCTTTCTCGGAGCGTCGTAGATGCCGCTCTGTCTCCCAAGGTCACAGGGATCATGGTAGGTGACCTTGATCCTCTCTTCTTGAAAGCGGATCTTTCCTTTCTGAATGAGATTTAAAACAAACTGCGTGGAATCAAAAAGATTCAAATCGGTATGATAATGCTCCTGCCAGGTATGGTAGCAGGAGGGACAGGAGAAGACAACCGTTCGAGCTCCCTTCGCCTTCACCCCCTCAATATTGTGACGGATGAAACCCTCAATCTCCCGTTTGAACCCTGCGCCGATGAGCGGAAACCCACAGCACCATTCCTCTCCTCCTAACAGGGTGAAATCAACCCAGCTCCGTTCCAGAATCTGTAAGAAACTCTGAGGGACCTTATGAGCCATGGGAAAATAGGCGGAGACACACCCGACAAAATAGACCACTTCCGCCCGGTCTTTCTGATACCGGTGGGGAGGAAGATTTTCAAATCTGTCCAGCCAATCTGTTCTTGAGCTGTTAGAATCTCCTGATATGTTATATTTGGCCAGGACATTCTTCTTCATCACTCCAAGGTTTTTTGGATAATGGCCAAGCTCGACCAGGATTTCTTTAAACGCAAGCCAGAGGCTCCGTGAATCGATCGAGACCGGACACTGCACGCTGCATTCCCCGCAAAGGGTGCAGCGATAGGCCATCTCGGAAAATTTCTCCAATTCTGCCTCGTCTAACTTTTTTTTGCCGAAAACCCTCGCCCAGAGGCCGTATTGTCCCCGGAGAAATTTTTTCATTGCCTGGATCTTCCCTCTCGGGTTGATCGCTTCCTCCGTCCTTTGCGAATAAACCGGACAGAAACGCAGGCAGTCGCCGCAGCGGGTGCAGGCATCGATTTCGAGCAACTGTTTGGGGGATAATTTTGAAAGGTCCACGATGTTTGGGATGGCTCCGACAGGGTTTTGAGTTTTTAAGATCTCATCTGCCTAACCCACATTCAACTAATATCAATTTTTTATAACAAATAGGTCCCGGGTTGTCAACAAATTTAAAAAGGTCTGACCAATTTACCGGCCATACCATAAACGATCCCTGAATAATAAAAAAGGGCGTCCAAATCGGACGCCCGCTCATATTTCCATTGGTAATGCCTTTAAACTTTCAACTACCAGATGAACTTTTTTATTCCTTCGTCTTTTTTACACGCTCGACTTCCGACTTAATGAAGTCTCCCAATGCATCCACCTTCATCAGGTTCTTGAGGTCTTCCTGAAGATTGGACGGACTCACCTTAAACATCCATCCTTTTTGATACGGGCTCTCATTAATCAGTTCGGGAGAATCCTCCAACTCCTCATTGGAGGACCCCACCTTTCCTGAAACGGGAGCATAGATCCTTCCGACCCACTTCCCGGATTCCAGTGAACCGCAGGGCTTTCCCTGCTCCACTGCCTTGCCGATGGAGGGAAGTTCTACAAAGACGATATCGCCTGCCAATTTCTGGGCAAAGTCAGTTGTGCCCACAGTCACAACATCCCCTTCAACCTTCGCCCAGAAGTGCTCTTTGTGATAATAAAGATCATCAGGAAATTGGTAGCCCTCGATTTCCATCAAATTTCCTCCTTTCTTTTTTCAGGGGTTATACAATAAAATTTTCTTCTTAACAAGTTTTTTTTGATGGTCTCGTAAGGAATGACGACTTTTTACGATTCCATCTTTTTTTTGGTCTTAAAAGACTTGACCAAAAAGGATAAATCATTTATATTAAACGCATTCAATTTAAGAAATTTTTCACATAGTCCCTTGCATTAACGGTTGCGATTTTCATAACATCTCATTAATATTAGACTTTTTTCTCTTTGACTTTTTTGCTTAAGTATTGCATTCTTAAAGTATGATTCATTCGAAAGACCTCGATCCCCATTTCAAGCTCCTGATCGCCAAAGAGCCCGGCGGTGAAAACATAAAAAAATGTTTCTCCTGTGGAACCTGTACGGCTGGATGCCCTGTCCGGGAGATTACAGACCGTTATAATCCGAGGAAAATTATCCGGATGGCCCTCCTCGGGATGAAGAAAGAGGTTCTCTCCAGCCAGTTCATCTGGTTATGCTCTTCCTGCTACACCTGTTACGAAAGATGTCCTCAAGATGTAAGAATCCCTGAGTTGATGAATGCCATAAAGAACATTGCCGTAAGAGAGGGTTACATCCCTTCGGCCATGAAAATCCAGATCGAGCTTCTCTCTGCGTTTGGCCGTCTCTTAGAGATTACCGAATTTGAAAATGACAAACGGAAAGAATTCGGCCTTCCCCTGATACAGGGCCGAACCGAAGAAGTGAAGAAGATTCTAAAAGAACTCGGGCTCCAGCATGAAGAAGAAAGAGGACCAGCCTAAAAACAATTCTTTTACTTTATTTCTCGGATGTACGGTTCCGGTCAGGGCCTTAAACTACGAGATTGCCTCAAGAAAGGTCGCCGAAGCCCTCGACATCCGCTTCAATGACATCCCGGACTTCAGTTGCTGCGGCTATCCTGTCAAATCGATCAGCCACCATGCCTATCTCCTGATGGCCGCAAGGAATTTAGCCCTGGCTGAAGCGAAAGGCCATCCAATCTGCACGCTCTGCAGTTCCTGTTGCGGCTCTCTTACGGAGGCCAACCACGAGCTTCAGGAGGATAAAAACCTCCGAAAACGAATCAACGAAGACCTCTACCGCTGGGTGGGAATGCGTTACGAAGGAGAGGTGCGGGTTCAGCACCTCACCCGAATTCTTCATCAAGAGATTGGAGTGAGGAAGATAAGCGAAAAAGTTCAGTCCGATCTCTCCTCCCTCCGGGTTGCGCCCCATTATGGCTGCCACTATACTAAACCTTCGGCTATCTACGAAAAGTTGGAAGACCCGGAAAATCCAAAAAGCCTCGACGAATTGATCCGGGCAACCGGAGCCCAATCCCTCTCCTATGAGGATAAGCTCTCATGTTGCGGAGGCGGGGTGTTGGCGATTGATGAACAGGTCGCCCTTGGGATGGCGCAAAGGAAACTGGAACATATTCAGGCAAAAAAAGCGGACGCTATTGTGCTGATCTGCCCATTCTGCAGTGTGATGTATGAATCGAATCAGAAGAAGATCGAAAAGGTCTTTGAAAAGGAGTATAAGCTTCCGGTCCTCTACTATCCCCAGCTTCTCGGACTGGCCCTGGGAATTGAACCGGACGAATTAGGACTGAAAATGAATCGTATCAGGACAACAGACCTCGTCAAGAAAGCGCTGAGGAGGCCGGCCTGAGATGAATCCTTCTTCCAAGAAGCCGATCGGGGCGGTGCTCGTCGTGGGCGGAGGAATCGGAGGAATCCAGACCTCCCTTGATCTTGCCGAGTCAGGGTTGAAAGTCTACCTCCTCGAAAAGAGCTTGAGCATCGGCGGGACCATGGCTCAGCTCGACAAGACCTTTCCCACCAACGATTGCTCCATGTGCATCATGTCTCCCAAGCTGGTGGACGCGGGCCGTCATCGGAACATCGAAATCCTCACGAATGCGAAAGTTGAAAGGGTTGAAGGAGAACCCGGAAATTTCAAAGTTTCAATTCATAAGAAGGCTCGCTATGTCACAATCGAAGACTGCAAGGCTTGCGGCGAATGTTCAAAGGTCTGCCCGGTTAAAATCCCCAATGATTATGAGCAGGGCCTCGTCACCCGCGCAGCCATCTATCAGCTCTTTGCCCAGGCCATGCCCAGCGCTTACGGCATTGAAAAAAAAGGAGACCCTCCCTGCCGGGCGGCCTGCCCTATCCATGTCAATGCCCAGGGCTATATCGCCCTGATCTCGGCAGGCAAGCTTGAAGAAGCCCTGGCCCTGGTGAGAATAAAAAATCCCTTTCCGGGCGTCACCGGCCGCATCTGCACCCATCCCTGCGAATCGGCCTGCAGAAGGAAAGAGGTTGAGCAGCCCATTGCCATCGATGGCCTGAAGCGATTCGTCTCGGATTTTGAGAAAGAGGACAAGACCGACCTCTCCGTTGTTCCTGAAAATGGAAAGAGAGTGGCGATCGTGGGTTCGGGCCCGGCAGGCCTTCTTGCGGCCTGGGACCTGAGAAAGATGGGCTATGGAGCGACCATCTTCGAAGCCCTTCCTGTTGCAGGAGGAATGCTGGCAGTAGGGATCCCCGAATACCGCCTTCCCCGTTCTGTGCTTCATAAAGAGATCGATTACCTGCGGCAGATGGGAGTCGAGATCAGGCTCAACACCCCTGTGGGCAAAGACCTCTCTCTTCAGGCCCTGAAGAATCAGGGTTACGATGCCATCTTCATTGCCACAGGCGCACACCTGAGCAGAAAACTTGGTCTCGAAGGAGAAGAGGCTTCCGGCATCCTCCATGCCGTTGACTTTCTCCGAAAAGTGGCTCTCAGCCAACCCCTGACATTGGGCGAGAAAGTAGTGGTCATCGGCGGAGGCAATGCGGCCATTGATGCAGCGAGAACAGCTTATCGGTTAGGGGCAAAAGAGGTGACCATTGCCTATCGACGGACCCGAAATGAGATGCCTGCCCAGGCAGAGGAGATCGAAGAGGCAGAACACGAAGGAATTAAAATTGAATATCTAACCGCACCGATTAAACTCCTCCTCGAAAATGGAAATATCTGCGGAGTTCAATGTCAACGGATGGCGCTCGGCGACCCTGATGAATCCGGCAGGCCCAGACCCATCCCCATCTCCGGGTCAGAATTCCTGATTGAAGCTGACACCCTTATCCCGGCTGTCAGCCAGGAATCTGACCTATCGTTTCTAAATGAGCATGACGGGATTCGAATCAATCGCTGGGGAAATATCGAAGCCGATCCGCTCACGCTTGAGACCTCTGTCCATAGCATCTTCGCCGGAGGGGATGCGGTGACCGGCCCCCAGACCTACATCGACGCCATGGCCGCAGGAAGAAAAGCGGCTATCTCCATTGACCGATGGCTGAGGGGAGAAGACCTGAGAACAGGCCGGGAAGAAGAAGGCGCTCAGAAGGAATACATTCTCGTTGATACGGAAGGCGTCGAATACCGTCCGAGAGCGCCCATGGTTTCCCTCCCCCTCGAGCAGAGGAGGAGTTTCGATGAGGCCGGCCTCGGACTCAGGCAAGAGGATGTGATCGAAGAGGCAAAACGCTGTCTCCAGTGCGCGGGTTGCTCAGAGTGTCTTGAATGTGTCAAAGCCTGTGAGGCAAAAGCCATTGACCACCGGATGAAGGATGAGCAGGTCGAGATCGGGGTGGGCGCCATCATCCTCTCTCCCGGCTTTGATGAGTTTGACCCCTCGATCAAGAGCGAATATGGCTATAAAAGGTTCCCCAATGTCGTCTCGAGCATCGAATTCGAACGTTTTCTTTCCGCATCCGGGCCTTTCAGGGGAGAGGTTTGCAGGCCATCCGATGGAAAGCATCCCCAAAGGGTAGCCTGGATTCAGTGTGTGGGCTCAAGAGATCCTCACATCGGGAAAGGTTACTGTTCTTCGGTCTGCTGTATGTACGCCACCAAGGAGGCGGTCATTGCCAAAGAACATGGACCGGGGATGGAGGCAACCATCTTCTTTATGGATATGAGGGCCTACGGAAAGGATTTCGACAAATACATCGAGAGGGCAAAAAACGACTACGGCGTTCGATATATCCGATCCCGCATCTCTCATCTCAAAGAATCTCCGGACACAAATAATTTAATCATCCACTATGAGACTGAAGAGGGAGAGATGGTCTCCGAAGAGTTTGATCTCGTCGTCCTCTCGGTCGGCCTCGAACCGGTGAGAGAACATCGTGAGATAGCGGAAATTTTCGGCGTCGATCTTAATCCCTACGGGTTTATAAAGACCGATACCTTTCATCCCCTTCAGACGTCCAGATCCGGAATCTTTGTGAGCGGCGCTTTCTCGGGACCCAAAGATGTTCCGGAAACCGTGGCACAGGCATCCGCCGCTGCGGCAGAGGCTTCCTCCATTCTTTCTTCTGCCAGAGGCGAACTGGTCACTGAGGAAGAATATGTTCCCGAGAGGAATGTCGATTATGAGGGGCCCCGCATCGGAGCCTTCATCTGCCACTGCGGAATCAACATCGGAGGCGTGGTCAAGGTTCCGTCCGTGGCTGAATATGCCCGAACCCTGCCCCATGTCGTCCATGTGGCGGAAAATATCTATACCTGTTCTCAGGACACGCAGGAAGCGATGAAGAAGATCATCGATGAACACCGGTTGAACCGGATCGTTGTGGCCTCCTGCACGCCGAGGACCCATGAGCCCCTCTTCCAGGATACCATTCGTGAGGCAGGGCTCAACCGTTACCTCTTTGAGATGGCCAACATCCGGGATCAGTGCAGTTGGGTCCACATGCATCAACCCGCAGAGGCAACGGAAAAGGCAAAGGACCTGGTGAGAATGGCCATTGCCAAAGCCGCTCTCCTCGAACCCCTTCCCACTCAGATGGTTGAGATGAATCATAAGGCCCTGGTCATCGGCGGGGGGCTATCAGGAATGGCCGCGGCCCGGAAGATCTCAGAGGCTGGATTCGAAGTCTATCTCATTGAGAAAGAGTCCCGGTTGGGCGGCAAGGCGAGAAAGATTCACTACCTCCTCGATCGAGACGGCGTCCAATTCCATCTCGAGAAGATGATCAAGGAGGTGGAAAAAGACCCTCGCATTCACCTTCTCAAAGGGACGACCATTGAAAAGATCAATGGTTTCGTCGGGAATTTCAAAACGCAGGTCGTAAATGGCGATGGGAAAAAAGAGATTGACCATGGAGTGATTGTGGTGGCAACCGGCGCGGAGGAATACCGGCCACAGGAATTCCTCTACGGCCAGGACTCCCGGGTTCTGACGCAGAAAGAACTCGAGGAGAAGGCCGCTCTTCAGCCCGTATCTTTAAAGGGCCTGAAGAATGTTGTCATGATCCAGTGCGTGGGATCACGGAATGAAGAAAGGCCCTATTGCAGCAGGGTTTGTTGTTCCGATGCGATCAAGAATGCCTTAAAACTGAAATCGATCCATCCGGAGATCAATCTCTACATTCTCTATCGGGACATTCGAACCTACGGGTTCAAAGAGGACTACTATGAGAAGGCGAGGGAGATGGGAATTCTCTTCATTCGTTACGATCCTGAAAGAGAGCCCCGGGTCGAAAAGGGAGAAGAGGGCCTCCGGGTCATCATCCACGAGCCCATCCTTCATGACGATCTCCTCATCGAGACTGATCTTCTCATATTAAGTCCGGGCATGGTCGCTCCACGTGAGGAGAATGATCGTCTCTCGAAGATGCTCAAGGTTCCACTAAATCCGGATGGCTTTTTCCTTGAAGCTCACATGAAACTGAGGCCTGTTGATTTCGCCACGGAGGGAATCTTTCTTGCCGGGCTGGCTCATAGCCCCAAATCGATCGATGAGAGCCTCTCCCAGGCCAACGCCGCGGTGGCACGAGCTCTCACTTATTTAACGAAGAAAGAGCTCGAGACCATCGGGACCATTTCCGAAGTCAATGAGAAGACCTGTATCGGATGCGGTCTCTGCGAAAGCCTCTGCCCTTATCAAGCGATCGAGGTTGTGGTTAAGAGGACCATTGTCGGTGAAAAGGCAGTGGCCCAAGTCAATAAGGTGCTTTGCAAGGGATGCGGGGTCTGTACAGCCTCATGCCGCTCCGGGTCCATCGACCTGAAGGGCTTCAGCACTGAAGAGGTCTTTACCCAGATCACCCGGCTGGCTATGGGATGAATGATTTAACTCCCCCTTCCCCCCTCTTAGCCTAAGAGGGGGAGATTCCTCCCCTTAAGATAAGTCGATTAGACCCGACCACAGGGGGAGGATAGGAGGGGTTATTAATAAAAATGCATTTAATGATTTGTCATTTCCAAATTCGAGATTCCGAAACAAGTTCGGAATGACACACTTTTTTTGTCATGCTGAACTCGTTTCAGCATCTGATTTAATGCGTTGTATTGGTGATTGGAATTTGAGAGATGAGGTTTAAGTAAGTGGAAAACGAATCCGTAACAACCTGGGAACCCAAAATTCTGGCTTTTCTCTGCAACTGGTGTTCTTATGCCGGAGCAGACCTTGCTGGAACATCGAGGGTCCAATATCCTCCCAACATCCGGGTGATCCGTGTGCCCTGCTCCGGCAGGATCAACCCACTCTTTATCCTGAAGGCTCTTCAGAGCGGAATGGATGGAGTCCTGGTTTCGGGTTGCCACCCCGGTGATTGTCACTATCTCTCAGGCAACTATGTCGGGAGAAGAAAGTCTGCCACCCTGAAACAATTTCTTGAATACCTGGGAGTGGAAAAGAGCCGGGTTCAGTTCTCCTGGGTCTCCGCAGCCGAAGGCGTGAAGTTTTCCCAGGTCGTTGATGAAGTTACAAAGGATATTAGAAGATTGGGACCTCTGAAAAAATTTAAAAAAAGTTCGGCGTTCGCCTGCCTGCCGGACAGGCAGGGAGTTCAGAGTTCGGAGTAAAAAAGAAGGTCGTCATTCCGGCGAAAGCTCGGTTTCGAGTCGCAACGACCGGAATCCAGTATTTATCAATCCCGCCAAAGGCGGGACTGGATGCCGGATCAAGTCCGGTATGACGGAACAAACCATGATTCAACAAAAACTTCAAGAAAAAGCTAAGGAACTGCTTGCCAAGAAAGAGGTCGATCTTGTCATAGGGTTCAGTGACTGGACTTTACCGCTCAGGACGACCCCTGTTTTCATCAGGACGCCTGAGGGAGCGAAAAGTCTGGTTTGGAACTCGTTCTGTGAAAACAACCTGACCACTTACCTTCATAAATTCAGCCGCCTTAAAGTCGGGATCGTTGTGAAAGGCTGTGATGCGCGATCTGTGACGGCCTTAAGTCTCGAGAAGAGATTTCCGAACAACCGGCCCCTTCTCATTGGTGTTCCCTGTCAAAGAATGGTGGACCGTAAAAAGGTGAAGAAAGCCGTAAAGGGAGAGATTCTTCAAACAATTGAACAGGGAGATCTGCTTCTGGTCAAGGGAGAAGACGTTAATGTTACCCTCAAACGGGAGGATTTTCTCTATTCTGTCTGCCAGGTCTGTACCCATCGAACGCCGCTCCACGCTGATATCCTGATCGGTGATCCGGTGGAAGAATCTCCCCTGGTCGATCTTCACCCGGATGTCAAAGCACTGGAAGGAAAGTCTCCTGAAGAACGATGGAATTTCTTCGAGAAGGAGACGAGTCGCTGCATCCGGTGCTACGCCTGCAGGGAAGCCTGTCCCATGTGTTATTGCACGGAATGTTTTGTGGACAGCTCCCGTCCCAGGTGGATCGAAAAGAGTCTCTCCCCGTCAGATCTCGCATTCTATCATATCGTTAGGGCTTTCCATCAGACAGGAAGATGTTCGGGCTGCGGCGCCTGTGAGCGGGCCTGTCCCATGGATATTCGGCTTACCTATCTGACACAGAAATTAAATCAGGAGGTCAAGGACCTCTATGGGTTCGAAACAGGAATCCAACCGGAGGCCGCTCCTCCTCTTTCGACGTTCGATCCGGAGGACGAACAGGAATTTATCAAATGAAAAATTCATGAACTTCGTTCACAGAGAAGGATGAAAATTAACCCCACCCTCACCTTAATCCTCTCCCTGAGGGAGAGAAAGCTTATTCGTTCCCTCCCCTTCAAGGCTGGTCTTAGCACACACTTGACACAGGGGGCGGAAGATGTTATACGGGGTACATGTATGTTTGTGGTCAACATTTTTCCCAGTCCATTTTGGATCGGATTCAGGAGACTGTCCGAAGAGAGCCTT